>WBZT01003157.1_pt1 | contig 10977 bp, 11 predicted proteins | sample 5204241 | NCBI WGS metagenome assembly WBZT01 (sample SAMN12344358, study PRJNA552823) | activated sludge metagenome | biome: Activated sludge suspended growth; feature: Nitrification reactor; material: Wastewater; isolation source: activated sludge from nitrification reactor of wastewater...
CTGACGCGCACCGCCCCCCTCGGAGGCACGATGGCCGCAGACGACAGGACGCACGGCGCGGATCACGCCCGCGACGCGACGAAGCGCTACTGGGACGCCGTCGGCGAGCGCTACCTCGGGCTCTTCCGCGACGAGCTCGCGCAGAAACCGCGCGACCGCGAGTGGCTGGCCGCCTTCGCGGCGAGCGCGGGCGCCGGCGCGCACGTGATCGACGCGGGCTGCGGACCGTGCGGACACGTGGCGCGCGTCCTCGCGGACCACGGCCTGCGCGTCACCGGTATCGACCTCACGCCGCGATGCGTCGAGCTGGCGCGTGCGACGGAGCCCGCACTCGCGTTCCGCGTGGCGGACATGGGAGCGATGGACGTCGGGCCCGCGAGCGTCGGCGGCCTCGTCGCCTACTACTCGATCCTCTACACGCCGAAGGCCGCGCTGCCCGCGATGCTGCGCGAGTTCCACCGCGTGCTCGCGCCGGGCGGCGTCGCGCTCTTCGTGGTGAAGGAAGGCGAGGGCGAAGGCTGGATCGACGATCCGATGGGCACGGGCGAGCCGACCTTCTTCGCGAACTTCACCGAGCCCGAGCTCGTGCGCTTCCTCGAGGCCGCCGGGTTCCGCGTGCGGAGTGCCGAGACGCGCGAGCCGTACCCGTTCGAGTTCCCCGTGCGCCGCATCGCGATCCTCGCGGAGCGTCTCGCGCCCTGATCGCTGCCGAAGCGCCGCGCTTCGCTCGCGCGGGTGACGCCCCGCGCGCGCGCGCCGTCGCTCAGTGCGGCAGCCAGCGCGTGCCGTCGTGGATCTCGCGGCGCGGGCCGGTCGTGCCCGGCGACCACGCGTGCGACCGCAGTCCGCACCCGGCGTCCCACGCGTGCGCGACGAGCTCGACCGGACTCTCGACGAGCGCGACCCGCTCGGGCCGCGACAGGTCGAAGTCGATGCGCGACGAGATCCCGGCAGCGGTCGAGGCGACCGTGCCGTGGAAGCGGCGCACGAGCGCGCAGTGCACGTGGCCCGCGACGATCGCCTCGACCTGCGCGTGCCGTTCGACGACGGCGCCGAAGCGATCGGCGCCCTCGAGCCCGATCGCGTCGAGCACGTCGAGCCCGGTGGCGAACGGAGCATGGTGCATGAACAGCAGGGTCGGCAGGGCCGGCGCCTCCGCGAGGCGCGCGTCCAGCCACGCGAGCCGCGCCGCGCACAGGGTGCCGCCGTTCTCGCCGGGAATCGTCGTGTCGAGTGCGACCAGGCGCAGCGGGGAGTCGTCGACCACGAACTGCACGAAGTCTTCCATCTCGTTCGCGCCCTGCGGCCCGAACGCCGCGCGCAGCGCACCGCGGTCGTCGTGGTTGCCCGGGATCGCGTACGCCGGGCACGGCAACGCGGCGAGGAGCTCGCGCGCGATCGCGTACTCGCGCGGCGTGCCGTGGTCGGCGACGTCGCCGGTGAGCACGACGGCGTCCGGTCGCACCGGCATGGCCGACACGAAGCCGATCGCGGCGGCGAAGCGCTCGCGCGACGCGGACGACGATTCGGAAACGTGCGGGTCGGTGAGCTGCACGACGATCACGGAACCTCCCGGGTCGGCGGAACGAGCGGCGCGAGCCGGGATCATACCGTGCGCGCGCGCGGCCGGGTCCACGTGCCGGCCGCGCGCCGCGAACGCTACGTGCGCCCGAACTCGTCCTGCGCGGCCGCGTCCTCGGCGTGGTGCTTGATCACGCGCGCCTCGGTGATGAACACGACCTCCTCGGCCACGTTCGTGGCGAGGTCGCCGATGCGCTCGAGGTTGCGGCCCACGAGCACGTAGGCCATCGACGCCTCGATCTCCGACGGCGCGCCGATCATGCGCGCGAGCAGCTCGCCGAACAGGTGGCGATTGAGCTCGTCGACTTCGTCGTCGCGGCGCACCAGCCGCCGCGCCGCGTCGGCGTCGCGGCGCACGAAGGCGTCGAGCGATTCGCGCAGCATCCCGATCGCGCCCTCGACGAGCGGCCCCAGGTCGGCGAGCGGCCGCACCGCGGGCAGGGCGAGCAGGGTCTTCGCGCAGCCGGCGATGTTCACGGCGTGATCGCCGACGCGCTCCAGATCGTTCGAGATCTTGAGCGCCGAGGTGATGAAGCGCAGGTCGCCGGCGAGCGGCTGCTGCAGCGCAAGCAGGCGGATGCAGCGCTCCTCGATCTCGATCTCGAGCCGGTCGATCGCCTTGTCGTCGCGGAACACCTCCTCGCACAGAGCGGCGTCGCGGCGGTTCAGGGCCTCGACCGCCTTGCGGATGATGCGTTCGGACTGCCCGCTCATGAGCAGGAGCTGGCTCTTGAGTTCCTCGATCTGCTCTTCGAAGCGTCGGTGCATGTGCCTCTCAGCCGAAGCGGCCCGTGATGTAGTCCTCGGTCAGCTTCTGCCGCGGACTCGTGAACATCTTTCGCGTGTCGTCGTACTCGACGAGCTCGCCCTGCAGCATGAACGCCGTCCGATCGGAGATGCGCGCGGCCTGCTGCATGTTGTGGGTCACGACGAGGATCGTGTAGCGCTCCTTGAGCTCGAGCGCGAGCTCCTCGATGCGTGCCGTCGCCGTGGGATCGAGCGCCGACGCCGGCTCGTCCATCAGGATCACGTCGGGCCCCACCGCGAGGCAGCGTGCGATGCACAGCCGCTGCTGCTGTCCGCCCGAGAGCGCGAGCGCGGAGCGGTCGAGCCGGTCCTTCACCTCGTCCCACAGCGCCGCGCGGCGAAGCGCGTCCTCGACGCGGATCTCCAGCTCGCCGCGATCGCGGATGCCGAGCAGCCGCAACCCGAACGCGACGTTGTCGGCGATCGAGCGCGGGAACGGGTTCGGGCGCTGGAACACCATGCCCACGCGCCGGCGCAGGTCGACGACGTCGAGCGAGGGCGCGAGCACGTCGTCGCCGAGCACGCACAGCGCGCCCGACGTCCGCACGCCCGAGATCAGGTCGTTCATGCGGTTGAACGAGCGCAGCAGCGTGCTCTTGCCGCAGCCCGACGGCCCGATGATCGCGGTGACGCTGTTCGAGGGAATGGCGAGCGTGACGTCCTTCAGCGCGTGGAACGCGCCGTAGTGCAGGTGAAACCCTTCCGCCGCGAGCGCGGGCGGCGCGGCCGTCGAAGGCGCGGGCGGCACGGCGGCGCGGGCCTCCGGCGGCGGCGGCACGGGGCGCGGTGTCGTGGGCATGGCCGTGGCCTCCGGGGTGTGAACGTCGGTCGTCATCGGATCGTCCTCGTCGTCCAGCGCATCACGCCCGCGAGCGAGGCGATCATCACGAACAGGACCAGCGCGCCCGTCCAGGCCTGCGCGTTCCAGTCCGCGTACGGTGCTCGCGCGTAGTCGAAGATCATCACGGGCAACGAAGCGATCGGCCGGTCGAGCGACGTCGACCAGAAGCGGTTGCCGAGCGCGGTGAAGAGCAGCGGCGCGGTCTCGCCCGAGGCACGGGCGATCGCCAGCATCGCCGCGGTCGCGATGCCGCGGCTCGCGGCGGGCAGCACGACGTTCTGCACCACGCGCCAGCGCGGCGCGCCGAGCGCCAGCGCCGCGGCGCGGTACGACTGCGGCACGAGCCGCACGACCTCCTCCGTCGCGCGCACGATCGTGGGCAGCATGAGGATCGCGAGCGCGACGCCGCCCGCCGTCGCCGAGAAGCGTCCCATCGGCACCACGATCAACGCGTACGCGGCGACGCCGATCACGATCGACGGTACGCCCGCGAGCACGTCGACGGCGTAGCGCACGACCGACGCGAAGCGGCCGTCGCCGAACTCCGCGAGGAACACGCCGGCCCCGACGCCGACCGGCACCGCGATCGCGCTGCCGAGTCCGACCATGATCAGCGTGCCGACGATCGCGTTGGCCATGCCGCCGCCCGGTTCGCCGACCGGCTTGGGCAGGTGGATGAAGAAGCCCGGCGACAGCGCGGGCAGGCCGTGGACGAGCAGGTGCGTGACGAGCAGGCCGAGCGGCACGATCACGATCGCTGCCGCGAGCACGCACGCGCCGAGCGCGAGCGCGTCGAGCGCGCGCCGCGTGGCGCGCGAGCGGCGCGGCACCGGCCGCGCGAGCGGTTCACGCAGCGCCCGCGACATCGCGCCGTCCTCCCGTCGTCCAGCTCACCAGCATCCGCGCGATCGCGTTCACGACGAGGGTGAGCGCGAAAAGCACCAGCGCGATCTCGACGAGCGCCGAGAGATAGAGCTTGCCCGTCGCTTCGGTGAACTCGTTCGCGATCACGCTCGCGAGTGTCGCGCCGGGCGACAGGAGCGACGCGGTGATGCGGTTCGTGTTCCCGATCACCATGGTCACGGCCATCGTCTCGCCGAGCGCGCGGCCGAGCGCGAGGATCACCGCGCCGAGGATGCCCGGCCTCGCCGCATCGAGCGTGACGCCCAGCGCCTCGGCGCGCGTCGCGCCGAGCGCGAGCGCCGCCTCGCGCAGCGTGCCGGGCATCGCGCGCAGCACCTCGCGCGAGATTGCCGTCACGGTGGGCACGACCATGATCGCGAGCACGATCCCCGCGTTGAGGATGCCGAGGCCGAAGGGGAAGCCCTGGAACAGCGGCAGGAACCCGAGGTGCGCGACGAGCCACGGCTCGACGAGGGTGCGCAGGAAGGGCGCGAGCACGAACACGCCCCAGATGCCGTACACGATGCTCGGGATCGAGGCGAGCAGCTCGATCACGAACGAGACGCTCTCGCCGACGACCGGCGGAGCGAGCTCGGCGAGGAACAGCGCGGCACCGATGCCGAGCGGCACCGCCATGAACAACGCGAGCGCGGACGTCACGAGGGTGCCGTAGAGATACGGCAGCGCGCCGTAGTGGTCCGCGACCGGGTCCCATTCGGTGCCCCAGAAGAAGGGAGGCCCGAACGCGCGCATCGCGGGCCACGCTCCGCGCGCACACTCGATCACGATCAGCGCGAGCGAAGCCAGCACGAGCGCGCCGAGCGCCGCGAGCAGCGCGCGGTAGAGCGCGTCCGCGAGCGGCCACGTCCGGGGACGCGCCGGCCGCGAGACCGCGCCGCTCCACGGCGTGATCACGCCGCCGCCGCGATGAACGCTCACGCGTCGGCGCCCCTCGCGCGGGCTCGCGTCACTTCGCCCCCGCGAACAACTTCTTGCCGCCGGCCGAGAGCAGCCGCAGCGTTGCCTCGTTCACTTTCACGACCGCGGGCGGCAGCTTCGCGTAGTCGAGATCGTCGGCGTACGACTGCCCGTCGCGGATCGCCCAGTCGATGAAGTTCGCGAGCGTGCGGGCCTTCGCCGGGTCCTTCGCGTCCTGGACCACGAGCAGGAACGTCAGGCCCGCGATCGGGTACGCCGTCGGCGCCGGCGAGTTCACGATCGGCGTGCGCACGTCCTTCGCGAGCGCCGGCGCCGCGCCTTCGACCGCCGCGGTCGTCGAAGCGAGCGTGGCCTCCACGAACTGGCCCGCCTTGTTGCGCAGTCGCGCGAAGGGCAGCTGGTTCTGCTTCGCGTAGGCGAGCTCGACGTAGCCGATGGCGCCCGGCGTCTGGCGCACGACGCCCGAGACGCCGTCGTTGCCCTTGCCGCCCACACCGGACGGCCAGCTCACCGACGTGCCCGTGCCCACGAGCTCCTTCCACTCCGAGCTGATCGCGGCCAGGTAGTTCGTGAAGATGTTGGTGGTGCCGCTTCCGTCGGAGCGGTGCACCGCGAGGATGGGCGCGGCCGGCATCGCCACGCCGGGATTCGCCGCCGCGATGCGCTTGTCGTTCCACGTGGTGATGCGGCCCATCCAGATGCCCGAGACGAGCTCGGGCGTGAGCTTGAGGGGCGCGCTCAGCCCCGGAAGGTTGTACGCCAGCACGACCGCGCCCGCGACGGTCGGGAAGTGCAGCACCTTCCTCGGCATGTCCTTCAGCTGCGCGTCGGACAGTGCGGCATCGCTCGCGCCGAAGTCGACCGTGCCGGCCTTCACCTGCTGGATGCCCGCGCCGCTGCCGATCGACTGGTAGTTGATCTCGACGCCCTTCTGCTGCTTGTAGACGTCGAACCACTTCGAGTAGATCGGGTAGGGAAACGTCGCACCCGCGCCGGTGAGGTTCTGCGCGGTCGCGACCGCGGCCACGAGGCCCGTCGCGAACAGCGAGGCCGCGAGCGTCGCGGCGAAGAAGCGCTTCGAGAACATGTCGTGGACTCCTCGGGTCGTCAGGACTGGGGTTTCGCGAACTTCCAGTAGAGCGTCAGTCGCACCTGGAGGTCGTGGTGCGGCGGCACGACGCCGCGGCTTTCCGCGACGTACTGCACCGACTCGACGTTGGGCATGAAGTGAACGTCCTTCATCGGCTGCCAGTCGGCGCCCGCGACGAACAGCCACTGGTCGACGCGGTTCGCGGCGTTGCGGTCGGGCTGCCAGAAGTCGGTGCGCGCGAACGCGCCGATCGAGGGCGCGAACGCGTACCGGGCGAACACCGAGTGTGCGCGCGCCTTGCCGTACGTGCCGATCGGCCTGTGCGTCACCTGGTCCACCACTTCCCAGCCGATCGCGCCGTGCCGGACGTCCCAGCCCGCGAACAGCTTCCACGTCGCGCGGTCGCGGCCGTTCCAGACGTTCTCGTAATCCGCGTACGGCTCGAGCCGGAAGTCGCGCCAGCGCATCGGCAGCGCGAGGTACACGCGCTTGTCGCGGTTCGTCTCCGGCTTGTTGCCGTTGCCGTCACCCACCATCGCGGCGTAGCCGAACACGTGGCCGGGATCGAAGAAGCCCTTCACGAGCACGCCGAGATCGGCGGACGGCGCGAGCCCGCGGAAGTCGGCGGCCGTCTTCTCGATCGAGCGGTACGCCCAGTAATCCTCGGCGTTCTCGAACGTCGGCGTGGGGACGACGCCGAAGTAGAGGTCGGCGCGCGGATACACGCCGCGCACCTGCATGTACGCCGCCTTCACCGCGACGCCGATCTTGCCGTCCGATGCGAGCGACTTGCCGTCCGCCTCGAGGCGGAAGCGGGTCGAGTACTTGATGGAGAGATCGTTGTCGACCTGGAAGTAGGCGCGCCGCAGCGCGACGCCGTTGAGGTCGCGGCCGATCACGTTCTTGCCGTCGATCGCGGCCTGCGCCGAGTCGTTGCCCGCCGCGTCGTACGCGTGGCGCGGATTGCCCGCGAGGTTGTCGTACGCGTCGGCGAACAGGTAACCGCTGATCTTGCCGCGCGGGAAGTCCGGCGGCGTCGACGCGACGACCGGCGCCTGCGCGTGCGCGGCGCGCAATGGCAGGAGCACGACGAGGGCGAGCAGCGCGAGCGTGAGCCGGGCGGAGCGATTCATGTCACGAGGTCCTCATCGTCGTCTCGTTGGACGAGGAGCGTCCCGCGCCCCTCGCGGGAGCCGCGCAGCGCGCCGGTGCGGAGCGCGAGCGCGACGCCAACGTAGGGCGACGCGGTGACGTGAGGATCGCGGCGGAGTTGCTGTGCCGTTAACTATCGAGCGGCGGCGCGGCGCGTGCGACGCGTCTCGAGCGAGATGCGCCTCGCGTCCTCGATGACGAGCGCGTGGTCGACGCCGGCTTCGCGCAGCGCCTCGGCCCACGAGCCCCACAGGCGGCGCGCGCGCGCGTAGAGCGCCGGCCGCTCGCGGTGCACGCGGAAGAGGCGGCCTTCCGTCGAGGCGGCGCGGATCTGCTCCAGGGTCTGCTCGCGCGTGACGAGCGGCGGCCGGCCGCGGCGGCGGGGCGCGGACGACGAGCGGGCGGCGGCTTCGCGCGACCCGCTGGGGGCGGGCGCGCCGAAGAGCGCAACCGTGAGGGCGCGGCGGAGCGTCGGAGTGGACATGCGGAAGAACCTCGCGGCGATTCGTGGGGAACGAGCCCGCTCTGTTCGAGGGTTCGGAGGACTCGTAGCGGCGGGAGTCTGGCCGCGGCCGTGTTACCAACGCGTGAACGCGAGGTGAATCCGGCAAGTCGGCATCGACCGCCCCGGTCCGATCGATTCGTGACGCCGACGCGCCGCGCGTCAGCCGCGCGGCAGCTCGAAGCGGAACGTGCTACCGGCGCCCGGCGTGCTGGTCGCCGAGACCTCGCCGCCGTGAAGCGCGAGCACGTGCTTCACGATCGACAGGCCGAGGCCCGTGCCGCCCTTTTCGCGCGAGCGGGCCTTGTCGACGCGGTAGAAGCGCTCGAACACGCGTGGCAAGTCCTCGGCGGGGATGCCGCTGCCCGTGTCCACGACCTCGCACCACGCGCGCGCGCCGTCGGCGCCGGCACGCACGGTGACGCCACCGCGCTCGGTGTACTTGAGCGCGTTGTCGAGCAGGTTCGCGACCACCTGCTCGAGGCGCGCGCGGTCGGCGTCGAGTTCGACGGGTTCGCCGTCCTCGAGCACGAGCGCCAGGCCCGCGGCGTCGGCGCGCTTGCGGAACGCGGCCACCTGCTGCGCGAGCAGTCCGCGCAGGTCGAAGCGCTCGCGTCGCAGGTCCGCTTCGGGGCGCTCGAGCTGCGCGAGCGAGAGCAGGTCGTCGACGAGTGCCTGCAATCGCTCGGCCTGGTCGCGGATCACGCGCACGAAGTGCTCACGGTGCTCGGCGTCGTCGAGCCCGCCGTCCAGCAGGGTCTCCGCATAACCGCGCAGCGACGTCAGCGGGGTCCGCAATTCGTGCGAGACGTTCGCGACGAAGTCCTGCCGCACGCGGTTCACCGCCTCGATCTCCGTCAGGTCGTGCAGCACGATCAGGACGGCGCCGCCGTCGGGATCCAGCGGCGTCGCGCTCGCGCGCACGAAGCGCGGACGCGGAACCCAGAGCCGCAGGTCGGCGGCCACCCCGCGGGCTTCGCCGCGGGCGCGCCGAAGCAGGTCGTCGAGTTCGGGCACGCGCGCGAACTCGGCCAGCCTGGTGCCTGGGGTCGCAGGCCGGGCGACGCCGAGGATCTCCGCGAGGCTGTGATTGCACTGCACCACGCGGTTGTCGCCGTCGACGAGCGCCACACCGTCGCTCATGTGCGCGAGGATGTACTCGCGCTCGTCGCGCTCACGTGCGAGCGCGTCGAGCCGCGAGCGCAGCTCCGACGCCATCTCGTTGAGGGCGCCGCCGAGCCGGCCGAGTTCGTCGTCCGGTTGCTCGAGCGCGCGCGCCGTCGGATCGCCACCGCCGATTTGGCGCGCGACCGCCTGCAGCGCCGCGACGCGCGACGCGTGGCGGTCGGTGAGCCAGTACAGCAGCAGGAAGGTCGCGAGCAGCGCGAACGCGGCGGCCATGAGCGACTGCCGCAGCAGTGCCGCGTTGAGGTCGCGCACGATCGCGAGCGGCTCGGCGACGCGCACGACGGCGTAAGGCGCCGACCCGGCCGCCGGCACCGCGACGTACTGCAGGTCGAGGCCGAGGCTGCGGCTGTGTCGCACGGACGTTCCCGGCGCGCCGCGCAGCGCGGCGCGAAACTCGGGACGGTCCGCGTGGTTCTCGAGCGTGTGCGCGTCGGTGCGCGAGTCGGCGATGACCCGGCCGTCGCGCGCAATGAGCGTGATGCGGTAACCGGTCGCGGAGTCGGCGGCGCCGGCGGCGCGCGACCACTCGCCGGCGCTCGCGGCCGGATCGCTGACGAGGAAGCGCGCGACCTCGCGTGCGGCGCGCGTCAGCGTGGCGCGGTTGGTCGAGAGCACCCACGCATGCTGCGCGCGCGTTTCGACCGCGGTCGCCAGGGCGAGCGCCGCGAGCAGCACGACGGCGTGCAGCGCGAACTGGCGGTGGCGCAGCGACGACGCGGCCATGGGACCGCGCTTCACGCCTCGTCGCCGGCGGGCGGCACAACGAACTTGTAGCCCGCGCCGGTCACGGTCTCGATCAACCGGCGCTCCTCCCCCAGCTTCATGCGCAGACGCCGCACGTGCACGTCGACCGTGCGCGTCTCGCCGAGGTAGTCGTAGCCCCACACCTTGCGCAGCAACTCGTCGCGCGACACCACGCGGCCGGGATGGCGTGCGAGGAACGCGAGCAGATCGAACTCGCGGGGCGTGAGCACGAGCTTCTTGCGGCCGACGGTGACCTCGCGCGCTTCGAAATCGATGCGCAGCGCGCCGTGCTCGAGCGAGCGAGCGCGGCCGGTGGGGCGCGCGCGGCGCAGCAGCGCCTGCGCGCGCGCGACGAGCTCGCGCGGGCTGAACGGTTTGGTGAGGTAGTCGTCGGCGCCGTGTTCGAAGCCGAGCAGCTTGTCCATCTCGGCGCCGCGCGCGGTGAGCACCATCACGGGCAGGTCGGCGGTCGCGGGCTCGCCGCGGACTTCGCGCAGGATCTCGAGCCCGTTGCGCCCGGGCAGCATGAGATCGAGCACGACGAGGTCGGGCCTCGACGCGAAGAGCTGCTCGAGCCCTTCCTCGCCGTCGGCGAAGGCGGCGACGCGGAAACCCGCCTTCTCGAGGTTGTACTTGAGGAGGTCGCGGATTTCCTTCTCGTCCTCGATCACCATCACCAGTTCGCTCATCGGGCCTCCGCGCGGGATGCTACGTGCGCCGCTCGACGAGGGTCAACGCACGCGACGCCGATGTGGCAACGCCGTCGCACTGCGCTACTGTGCGCCTCGCGCGCACCGCGCCCGGAGGCCCATGCCGTACGCCGAACCCCACGCATCGCTCGAACGACTCGGCCCGCTCGACGTGCACGAGGCGGTGACGTTCCTCGACGCCGACCCAGTGCTGAACGTCTACCTGCACGCGCTCGTGCTGCGCGACGCACTCGCGCGCCCGCGCGACGAGTGGTGGGCGGCGCGGCGCGCGGGACGGACGACCGCGCTCCTCTACCTCGGCGGGAACTCCGGCGCCGTGCTGCCGGCGGGCGACGATCTCGCGGCGTTGCGCGCGCTCGGCGCGTTGGCGGCGGGCCGGCTCGCGTCGCTCCCCTCGCGCTTCCAGGTGATCGGTCCGCGCGCCGCGGTCGCCGCGGTGCGCGAGTCGTTCCCGGGACCGGGGCCCGTACTTCGCCTCGAACGCGACCAGACCTACATGGCGCTCGATCCCGGGGACCTG
>WBZT01003158.1_pt1 | contig 10977 bp, 10 predicted proteins | sample 5204241 | NCBI WGS metagenome assembly WBZT01 (sample SAMN12344358, study PRJNA552823) | activated sludge metagenome | biome: Activated sludge suspended growth; feature: Nitrification reactor; material: Wastewater; isolation source: activated sludge from nitrification reactor of wastewater...
AATTGAATCCGTCCAGCCGCTGTTCTGCCAGCCCTGCAAACGGGCGACGCGGCCCTCTCTCTGCATTCGATTGACCGATGGCATATCTCGAACTCGACCACATCGTCCAGCGTTATGGCAGACAGATTGTCGTCGATCGTGTCAGTTTTCAGGTCAATCGCGGCGAGATCGCCTGTCTGCTGGGTCCATCCGGTTGCGGCAAGACGACGCTGCTGCGCGGTATTGCCGGTTTTGAAGATCTCGCTGCAGGTGAAATTCGCCTGCAAAACCGTCTCGTCAGTCGTCCGGGGTGGCGCTTGCCACCGGAAAAAAGACAGATCGGCATGGTTTTTCAGGATTACGCCTTGTTTCCTCATCTCAGCATCGCCGACAACATCGGCTTCGGCCTGGGCAGACTGACGGCGGGCGAGCGCCGTCAGCGCATCGACGATTGGTTGACAACTGTCGGCCTCTCCGGGCGCGGTGACAGCTATCCGCACCAGCTATCCGGTGGACAGCAGCAACGGGTCGCCCTGGCTCGCGCACTGGCCCCCCGTCCGCAATTGGTACTGCTAGACGAACCGTTTTCGAACCTGGACATCGACCTGCGCGAACATCTGGCACTGGAGGTGCGCGAAATTCTGCAACGCCAGCAAACTACCGCCATTCTTGTCACCCATGACCAGCACGAAGCTTTCGCCATGGCCGATTGCATCGGGGTGATGGCCACCGGCAGCATTCAACAGTGGGATACGCCTTACCGGATATATCATCAACCGGCGAACCGGCTGGTCGCCGACTTCATTGGGCAAGGGGTGTTTCTGCCCGGTCGGCTCGGCAAGGACAATCGGGTCGAAATCGAATTGGGCGTTTTGTCAGCACATTCACTGCCTGAAGTCACCGCCTTCGGCGACGACAGGAGACCGCCAGCGGTAGATGTCCTGCTGCGACCCGACGACATCGTGCATGACGATGAGTCGCCGCTGCGTGCGGAAGTGCGGCACAAAGCTTTCCGTGGCGCAGAAATCCTGTACACCCTGCGACTGAACAGCGGCCGTGAAATATTGGCATTGGTGCCATCGCATCACAACCATGCCATCGGCGAACGGATCGGCATCCGTCCGGATGTCGACCACGTTGTCGCTTTTCCCGGCCATTTTTCCAGCCAATCTCCATTTGAAGCCGACCGAACAGGAGCATCATGATCCCCTGGCTTAAGGGCAAAGCGCCTTTTCCTGCGCTCGACCGAGCCTTGCAGACGCCGAATGGTCTGCTTTGTGCAGGTGGCGATCTGTCACCAAAACGCTTGCTGAATGCCTATCAACACGGCATCTTTCCCTGGTATTCCACCGGCGAACCGATCCTTTGGTGGAGTCCGGATCCGCGCATGGTGTTGATACCTGGCGAATTGCACGTCTCTCGTTCCTTGCGCCGCACGCTGCGCGGCGAACGTTATCAGGTCAAACTCGACAGCGCTTTCGCCGCCGTGATCCATGCCTGCGCCAGCACACCTCGCGCGGGTCAGCAAGGCACCTGGATCACCCATGAAATGCAGCACGCCTATTGGCAGCTCTTTGAACTCGGCATTGCCCACTCGGTCGAAACCTGGGTCGACGAACAACTCGTCGGCGGGCTTTACGGACTGGCCATCGGGCGGATGTTTTACGGCGAATCGATGTTCGCCCGGCGTACCGACGCATCCAAGATCGCCGTGTCACATCTGGCCCGTTATCTCGCTGAGGAAGGTTTCGGGATGATCGATTGTCAGATGAGCACCGCACATCTCGCCTCGCTCGGCGCGCGCGAAATCTCGCGCGCCACGTTCATCGAGAATTTGCGCGAATTGGTCATGCAGGATTGGCAACCGGGCCGTTGGCCGGTCGATGCCGCCCATTACTCCTGGAGTTGAGGGAATGTCCCGTCCCAACGAGATGGATTTGCCGTTCTCGCTACTGCAGTTCTATGAAACGGCACCCTATACCTGCAGCTATTTGTCCGACAAACGTGCCCGTTCGCAGGTGGCAACGCCAACCCACCTGATCAACACCGAGGTCTACGGTCATCTGGTGCGGCGCGGATTCCGGCGCAGCGGCATTTTTACCTATCGGCCAAATTGCGACGCCTGCCAGGCTTGCGTTCCGGTCCGCCTGCTCAGCGAGCGTTTTGCCGCCAATCGCAGCCAGCGGCGCAGCATCCGCTCGCATGCCGACCTGCAGGTACGCGAATTGCCGCTGGCCTTTCATGAGCAACACTATCAACTTTATCTGCGTTATCAGATGGCTCGCCATGCCGGTGGCGGCATGGATCAGGACAGCAACGAGCAATACGCGCATTTCCTCTTGCAAAGCCGTGTCGACACGCGCTTGATCGAATTCTCCCAGGGCGGCGTACCGTGCATGGTCAGCATCATCGATGTGCTTAACGATGGCCTGTCGTCGGTGTATACCTTTTTCGACCCCGACCTGCGGCCGGCAAGCCTCGGCACTTACAACATCGTCTGGCAGATCGCCCAGTGCGCCGCCAATCGACTGCCCTATCTGTATCTCGGTTACTGGATACGTGATTGCCCGAAGATGTCCTACAAGGCCCGCTTCAAACCGCTGCAAGGTCTGATTGCCGGCCAATGGCAGGATTTGCCCGACGACATAACCATGCTGCCACAGCCTGGTCGAAGGTGATCGTAGATTTGTCGCGACCGGGAGATCTTCTATTGCGGGCAACAGGCAGAAAAGGGGCTCATTACTGGACAAAATGCACCGATTTGCGGCAAACTTGCAGTGATCATCGAGCGCAGCCTTTTGCCCCCGTTACCGAAGGATATCCACGGCGCGTTGGTCGTCCATCATGGAACAGGCGGCAATCCCTTCACACCACTCACTGTGGGAAATCATGACCGGTTCAGTGAAATCTGGCAAAAATGCGCCATTTCCTGCGTATTTTGTCGTTTGTCACCCCTGTTCCGCCGCAGCCATGGCAGGCATCCGACGCACCTCTCAGCAGGCTTTTTTCTGCTCCTCGAAGAATGTAAAACCCGCCTCCAAGCTCCGACTCCCTCGGCCAACAGAATCACAAAAAGGCTGGTGAGTCGCTTGGCCGCTTGTACATTAATGGTCAAACGAACAGGACGTGGCGCCGATCTGCCAGTCAGCCGCGTCCGCGGCAATGCCCCCTCCGGAGAGTGTTTATGGATTTGCGAAAACTGAAAAAACTCATCGAAATGGTCGAAGAGTCCAGTATCACTGAACTCGAGATCAACGATGCCGAGGAAAAGGTCCGTATCGTCAAGTACGCCGCACCAAGCGGACAGCCTGCGTACATGATTCCGGCGACACCGCCTCCGCCAGCCGTCGCCGCTGATGGCGATCCGATGGCCCAACGTCCGGCGACGACGCCCGATCTACCCGAAGGGGAGGTCATCAAGGCGCCAATGGTCGGCACCTTCTACCGTGCAGCCAATCCCGGTGCAGAACCTTTCGTTCAGGTCGGCAGCATCGTCAAGGCTGGCGATACGCTGTGTATCATTGAGGCAATGAAACTGCTGAACAATCTCGATGCCGAAATTGCCGGCACGATCAAGGCCATACTGGTCGAGAATGGCCAGCCGGTCGAATATGGCGAGCCGCTGTTCGTCATTGGCTGATCAGAAATCGTCGCCTCGCTCGTGACGCCCGCCACGACCTTTGTCACTTTGCCCCCGGCCTGCCAGTTTCGTAGCCGGCAAATCGCACCGGTCGCTTTGTCGACTGGGCGAACCAGGAGATCCTGACCCCCATGTTCGGGAAAATTCTCATCGCCAACCGCGGCGAAATTGCGTTGCGCATCCAGCGTGCCTGTCGTGAACTGGGCATCAAGACTGTCGTCGTGCATTCGGAAGCGGACCGCGACGCCAAATATGTCCGTCTCGCCGACGAGTCGGTTTGTATTGGCCCAGCGCCATCTGCACAAAGCTATCTCAACGTACCGGCGATCATTTCCGCGGCCGAGGTGACCGACGCGGAAGCGATTCACCCCGGTTACGGCTTTCTGTCCGAGAATGCCGACTTCGCCGAACGCGTCGAATCGTCGGGTTTCGTGTTCATCGGACCGCGTCCGGAAACCATCCGCCTGATGGGCGACAAGGTTTCGGCCAAGGAAGCGATGCGCGCCGCTGGCGTACCCTGCGTCCCGGGTTCGGAAGGCGCCTTGCCTGAGGATGCAAAGGAAATTCTCCTCACCGCAAAAGCGATCGGCTATCCGGTGATCATCAAGGCAGCGGGAGGCGGAGGCGGTCGCGGCATGCGCGTGGTGCATACCGAGGCGGCGTTGATGAATGCTGTGGCGATGACGCGTAGCGAAGCACAGAATTTTTTCGGCAACCCGAACGTATACCTGGAAAAATTCTTAGAAAATCCAAGACATATCGAAATACAGGTGCTGGCCGACAGCCTCCGAAACGCCGTCTATCTGCGCGAACGCGATTGCTCGATGCAGCGCCGGCATCAGAAAATCATCGAAGAAGCACCCGCCCCGGGTATCGCGGCCCGCCATATCGTCCGCATCGGCGAGCGTTGCGCCGAAGCCTGTCGGCGGATCAATTATCGTGGCGCCGGCACATTCGAGTTTCTCTACGAGAACGGTGACTTCTATTTCATTGAAATGAATACCCGCATCCAGGTCGAGCACCCGGTGACCGAGCAGATCGCCGGCATCGACCTGGTTGTCGAACAAATTCGCATCGCCGCTGGCGAAAAGCTGCGATTCCGGCAGCGCGACCTGGTTTTCAGCGGCCACGCCATCGAGTGCCGGATCAACGCCGAGGACCCTTTCACCTTTGTCCCGTCACCGGGCAAAATCAGCTTCTACCATCCACCCGGGGGACCGGGAATCCGGGTCGATTCGCACATCTACCAAGGCTATACCATCCCGTCGCATTACGATTCGATGGTCGCCAAAGTGATTGCTTACGGCGACAGCCGTGAGCAGGCTATCCGCCGCATGCGCACTGCGCTGTCGGAAATGAGCATCGAAGGCATCAAGACCAATATTCCCCTGCATCAGGAACTGATGCACGACGCCCGTTTCATGGAAGGCAGCACCAGCATTCACTATCTTGAGCACCGGCTGGCCGCCAAAGACGAAGTCAATAAAGGCGGCTAAACTTCTTTTCAACCATGCCCTGGCTCTCGATCAGCATCGACACCGACTGCCGGCACGCTGAAGCGCTGGCCGACGCCTTTCTGGCGCAGGGCGCTTTGTCGGCATGTATCGAGGACGCCGACGCCGGTACACCGCAGGAAACGCCGCAATTCGGCGAACCAGGTTCGCCAACCACGCCCGGCTGGCAACATTCCCGCGTGGTTGCTCTCCTGGCTGCCGACACTCGGGCGGATGAACTGGTTGCCGATTGTGCCCACGCGATCGGTCTGCCGACCGTCCCGCCTTTCCGACTGGAAACGGTCGCCGAACAGGATTGGGTACAACTCACTCAATCACAGTTTGAGCCGATCCGTATTTCCGATCGCTTGTGGATCGTTCCGTCGTGGCATCGGTCACCGGACCCGTCAGCGCTGGTTCTGGTCCTCGACCCGGGAATGGCTTTCGGCACCGGTTCGCACCCGACGACGCGGCTGTGTCTCGAATGGCTCGAACGGACGCCGCTCACCGGCAAATCACTGCTCGATTATGGCTGCGGCTCGGGAATTCTGGCCATCGCCGCTGCCAGACTGGGCGCAGGCAGCGTTCTCGGCGTCGATATCGACGCGCAGGCGGTCGACGCATCACGCCGTAATGCCGAACGGAACGGTGTCGAGGCCCGATTTCTTGACTCGGCGCAACGCCTGTCGGGTCAATTCGATGTGCTTGTCGCCAACATTCTCGCCAATCCGCTGAAAGTCCTCGCGCCGGCAATCTGCGGTCATCTGCGTCCAGGCGGTGCGCTCGCGCTGTCCGGGATTCTCGTCGAACAGGCCGACGCGCTGATCGCCATTTACGCACCCTGGCTGCCGCTGACGGTTGCCGACAGCCGCGACGGCTGGGTTTGCCTGGCTGGCATCAAGGGCTGAGTGATGCGTACCATCTGCCCAGCGTGCCAGACTACTTTCCACGTCACCTCGGCGCAGTTGCGCATCCGTGCCGGCCGTGTCCGTTGCGGCAAATGCGCCTCCGCCTTCAATGCCCTCGATCATTTGTGCGACGATGATCAGCCTTTGCCTCGGCCAACGGTCAGCGAAGCGTCGAACGCCCAGCCCATCGCCGAGGTGGCGCCGATCATTGCTGCCGCCCAGCAGAGCGTCACGGATGAAACGGCCGCACTCACCCCGACGCCAGAGATCATTGAATCAACGGTCGAGCCGGAGACGGTTCTTGATGAGGCAGCGGCAACACCTTCACCAGTCGTCGAAGCCAGCAAAGTACTCGTCACTGCCGCGACTGAAAGCGAAGCAACTGCATTGCCGCAAGACGCTGCGCAGAGTGCGGATGTTGATCCGCACGTGGACGAACCAGCGGCAGGGAAAACGGCCGCAGACTCGACGCCCGCCGTAACCAGCCCAGAAACGGTATCCACGGAAAAACAGACACTCACTGGCGACAACAGCGACTATCGCCGCTGGGCTAACATTGCCAGTGATGCACCTGTTTCCGTTACGGCTCGGCAAGGCTATCGACATCCCTATATATTGGCGGCGGTATTGCTGGCGTTGACACTGCTCTGCCAATTGCTGTTCCACTTTCGCACCCCGCTGGCGATTGCCATTCCTGGCCTGTGGCCGACGTTGAGCACGCTGAGCGAGATGATGGGCACCGACATGCCGCTGTCGCGCCATATCGAGCAGATCAGCATCGAAAGCTCGGATCTGCAGATCGAGCCGAATAAAAAAGGCAGCCTGATACTGCAGGCAACGTTGCGCAACCGTGCCGATTATCCACAAGCCTATCCGGCACTTGAGCTGACGCTGACCGACATCAACGACAGCGTGCTGGTCAAGCGCGTGTTCCTGCCCGGCGACTATCTTTCTTCGCCGGCCGCCGACAGCAGCGCTTTTTCCGCACACGCAGACCTCGACCTGCGGATGTGGCTAGCTGCCAGCGAAGTCAATTCCGCCGGTTACCGCCTGTACGTCTTCTATCCCTGATTTTCAGCTTCACGAAAAGGCCCTGACTCATGCCCACGCTCATCTGCGGTTCCATTGCTTTCGACAACATCATGGTTTTCCATGATCGCTTCAAAAATCACATCCTGCCCGAGCAGATCCATATCCTGAACGTCGCTTTTCTGGTGCCGGAAATGCGCCGCGAATTCGGCGGCTGCGCCGGCAATATCGCTTACAACCTCAAATTACTCGGTGGCGAACCGCTGATCATGGCCACCGTTGGCGACGACGCCGATCCCTATCTCAAGCGACTTGACGAACTCGAACTGTCGCGCAAATACGTCCGCCAAGTCGGCAATAGCTTCACGGCACAAGCCTTCATCACCACCGACCTCGACGATAATCAGATCACCGCCTTCCATCCCGGCGCGATGAGCTTTTCGCACCACAACCGGGTTGGCGACGCGCCAGAAGCGACGCTGGCCATCGTTGCACCGGATGGCCGCGACGGCATGCTGCAACACGCAGAAGATCTGGCCAAGGGCGGTGTGCCGTTCATTTTCGACCCCGGCCAGGGCATGCCGATGTTCAGCGGCGACGAATTGCTGCAATTCATGCGCCTGGCGACCTATGCCTGCTTCAACGACTATGAAGCCAAATTGCTGTCCGATCGTACCGGCCGCTCGGCCGAACAATTGGCTGGCGAAGTGCAAGCGCTCATCGTGACCCTGGGTGGCGAAGGGTCACGTATCTACGCCGACGGCCGCTGTCACGAGATCCCTCCCGCGCGGGCCGACGAGCTGATCGACCCGACCGGCTGCGGAGACGCCTATCGTTCCGGCCTGCTCTACGGGATTGCCGCTGGATGGGACTGGCCAAAAACCGGGCGGCTGGCAGCGGTGATGGGCGCGATCAAGATCGCTCACCGTGGCGGGCAGAACCATCGTCCCGGCCGCGAGGAGATTGCCGCGCGTTACGCGCAGGCCTTCGGCGAGCACCCCTGGTAGGTCGTCAAGGTTACCGGATGACTCTCACCGCACCCCGCTCTTTGTGCCAGCGAGGTCGGTAGCGAGAGCCGGAAGACAGCGCGTTCAATTTTCCAGACGCTTCGATACCGTCTGCCCGTCAACTGACTGATTCCAGCCTTCTTTTCCATGCATCCTCTTGCGGCCGATACCTAAAGCAATCCTTTTCGCATACGTTGACCTGTGCCATAATCGGACCGCCCATTTTTCAGGCGTCTTACCGTCGTCGACAGATGGGCAACCGAATCAGCTGCCCGGTTTGCCTATGAGGAACAGCGATCGGTTCCAGGAGGAGTTTTTTTGAGGAGGTTGGATCGTGAATGGCTTGCTCAAGCTTTCCAAACTGATCGATGGGCTGACCGAACGCGTCGGCAAATCGATCATCTGGCTGGTGTTGATCGTAACGCTGATCGCCGCCGGCAACGCACTGATGCGCTACACCATCAATTACAGTTCGAATGCATTTCTCGAGATTCAGTGGTATCTATTTTCAGCGATTTTCCTTTTCGGCGCGGGCTACACGCTGCTGCGTAACGAACATGTGCGCATCGACCTGGTCGCCGGCCGCTTGTCGAAGCGCGCACAAACCTGGATCGACATTTTCGGCATCATCTTCTTCCTGCTGCCGATGGCCGTCACGGTGATGTACCTGTCTTGGCCGATTTTCGTCCTCGCTTGGCAAAACCACGAACTCTCGAGCAACGCCGGTGGTTTACCGCTCTGGCCGGTACGGCTGCTGGTGCCGATCGGTTTCTTCCTGCTGGTCATCCAGAGCGTCTCGGAACTGATCAAACGCGTCGGCTTCCTGCTCGGGCGTTGCGCCGATCCGACCGAGAAAGTGCATAAGCTGACTGCCGAAGAAGAACTGGCACTGGCGATCAAGGCACAGAAGGGAGAATTGTGATGGCCGAATTCCTGATCGCCAACATGGCGCCGATCATTTTCGTCTCGATGGTCGTCTTTCTGCTGCTCGGTTTTCCAGTCTCTTTTTCTCTGGCGGCCAACGGCATTTTCTTCGCGTTGGTCGGTATCGAGCTTGGCCTGCTCAGCCCACAGTTGTTCCAGGCCCTGCCGGATCGCATATTCGGCATCATGAGCAACGACACCCTGCTGGCCATTCCGTTTTTCACCTTCATGGGGCTGATTCTCGAGCGCTCGGGAATGGCCGAGGATCTGCTCGACACCATTGGTCAGTTATTTGGCCCCCTGCGTGGCGGACTGGCTTTCGCGGTGATTTTTGTCGGCGCCTTGCTGGCGGCAACTACCGGCGTGGTCGCCGCGTCGGTGATTTCGATGGGGCTAATTTCGCTGCCGATCATGCTGCGTTATGGCTACGATACCCGGCTGGCCACCGGTGTCATCGCCGCCTCAGGTACCCTGGCACAAATCATCCCGCCGTCGCTGGTGTTGATCATCATGGCCGATCAACTGGGTAAATCGGTCGGTGACATGTACGCGGGCGCCTTCGTTCCCGGCATGGTGCTGACCGGACTCTATGTCGCCTATGTCATCATCGTCTGTCTGCTCAAACCGTCTTGGGCACCAGCTTTGCCATCGGAAGCGCGCACTTTGCACGGTAGCGCTTTACTGATCCAGGTATTGACGACGCTGGTACCACCGCTGTTGTTGATCTTTCTCGTCCTCGGCACCATCTTCATGGGTATCGCCACGCCGACCGAAGGTGGCGCCATGGGCGCGACCGGCGCGCTGATCATGGCGCTGCTGCGCAAGCGTCTTTCGTGGCCGCTGCTCAAACAGGCGATGGAAACCACTGCCAAACTGACCACCTTCGTCGTCTTCATCCTGGTCGGTGCGCGCGTGTTTTCGCTGACTTTCTACGGTGTCGACGGCCACAAATGGGTTGAGCATCTGTTGACCGGCCTGCCAGGCGGCGAAGTCGGCTTCCTGATCGTCGTCAATGTGCTGATTTTCCTGCTCGCTTTCTTTCTCGATTTCTTCGAGCTATCGTTCATCGTCGTGCCTTTGCTCGGCCCGGTAGCTCAAGCGCTGGGGATCGATCTGATCTGGTTTGGTGTGCTGCTGGCAGTCAACATGCAGACTTCTTTCATGCACCCACCGTTCGGTTTCGCGCTGTTCTATCTGCGCTCAGTAGCTCCGGCGTCGGTCAAAACCACCGACATTTACTGGGGAGCGATCCCCTTCGTCTTCATCCAGATCATCATGGTCGCCTTGTTGATCGCTTTCCCGCAACTGGTGACTTTCGGTCTCGATCAGGAAGAAAAGATCGATCTCGATGCGGTGAAAATCGAAACACCCACCTTCGATTACGGCGCGCCTGCCACCCCGGGAATCGACGACGTCAAAGGCAAGATGACAGAAAACAACGACGAGGCCGCCAAGGCGATCATGGAATCGTTGAAACAGGAAAAGGCAAAATGAGAGGGGTTCTTGGTCCAGCCTGCTCACTGGCAATAAAGGCCGGCGAATATCGGTAAGCGGCGGAAAGTTTTCCCCTGAAATGACGACGGGGACCAGAAGGTCCCCGCCGGCTTTTCTTCGGTTACAAGGCTAAAGCGGCCTCGGCATAGGCCTTAAGCGGCCAGTGCGAAACGCTCATCGTTGGCGTTTATGGATTTGCGCGATTTACGTTCGTCGCCTTTCGGGTTGCCTGCGCACCTTTGCCCGCCCTGTCGAAGCCAGTACACCCCCACCTAAAGACTCTCCGCGGCCCTTAGGTGGTGGGGTGGAACCCTGCGCCAAACCTATGTAACTCAGCGCCTTACGACCGCTGCGAACTCCTGCGGAAAGGTGCGGAATCCAGCCCCTAATGCCTGCAATCGTACCAGTTCCGCCTCGCCGAGGTCATCAGCCGAGGGCATCAGAAGAGACGTCAGTTCGATCCCCATTTGCGGAATTGAACCCGCGTCCGCATCGACTCACCC
>WBZT01002769.1_pt2 | contig 10975 bp, 7 predicted proteins | sample 5204241 | NCBI WGS metagenome assembly WBZT01 (sample SAMN12344358, study PRJNA552823) | activated sludge metagenome | biome: Activated sludge suspended growth; feature: Nitrification reactor; material: Wastewater; isolation source: activated sludge from nitrification reactor of wastewater treatment...
GCGCGAGCGGCAGCGCTCGGCCACGTCTTGATGGTGGTGGCCGGTGCCGGCGCGTCGCCCTCCGGGGGGGCCTGCACGGGCGCACCCGCGGCCGCGAACACGCTCGCCGACTGGGCCGCCTTGCTGCTCACGCTGCCCGTCATGCTCGCGGGCGCCGCGGCCGCCACGCTGGTCGAGATGCTGCCGATCCCGCTCGACGACAACCTCGGTATCACGCTCGCGGCCGGCTTCGCCATGAAGATGCTCGCGGCGCACTGAGGTCCGCGCCGGCCGGCCGTCGCCCGACGCACTGGCCGCCATTTGCGCACGCGCCGGCCCCGTGGCGAGGTTCGAACGACCGCCCGGTGGTTCAGGACGCACGGCACCCGCCGAGACTTCCCGCGGTCGAATCGATTCCACCGTGGAGACGCCCGTGCAGATACCGGCACCCTACGACTATCTCGCGTTCTGCGTGCTCTCGCTGCTGCTCTTCGCGGTCGTCCGGATCCGCACGCGGCACTCGGCGCAGACGCGGCGAATGGGTGTCTGGGCGGGCGCGCTGATGGCCGGCGTGCTCGGCGTCGGCTGGGTGCTCACGAACAACTGGGGCGAGACGACGCGCCAGGGCCTCGAACTCCAGCTGCTCGGCTACGCGCCCACGTACGCGAGCGAGATGGAAGCGCTCGGACATCCGCGCATCGATGCCCGCACGGCGCCGAACGATTCGGTGTACCTCGAGATGATTCGGGCGGAGAAACGCTGGCTGTCGGTCAATCCGGCGGTCAACGACATCTACACGTTCCGCCGCGATGCCGACGGCACCGTGCGGCTGATCGTGGACTCCGAGACGGATTACGACCACGACGGCCGCTTCGCCGGCGAGCGCGAGCAGCGCACCGCCATCGGCGAAGCCTACGACGCGAGCGGCATGCCGAACCTCGAGGGCGCGTTCGAGGGCCGGCCGGGATTCGATCGCAGGCCGTACACCGATCGCTGGGGCGCGTGGGTGAGCGCTTACTGCCCGATCCACGACGCGAACGGCGAGGTGGACGGGGTGCTCGGCGTCGACTTCGACGCCCGCCGCTGGACGAGCGCGATCGCGTGGGCGCGCCTCGTGGCGATGGGCTACCTGTTCGTGCTCGTGCTCGCGATCGCGGTCGGCGGGCTCGTGGCAGCGACGCTGGAGCGGCACCGCGAGGACGCGCTCGCCGGCGCGAAGGCGAAGTCTGAGTTTCTCGCCACGATGAGCCACGAGATCCGGACGCCGATGAACGGCGTGAGCGGCATGGCCACGCTGCTGCTCGACACGCCGCTCGACAGCGAGCAGCGCGAGTTCGTGAACACGATCAAGGGCTCGGCCGACTCGCTGCTCGCGATCCTCAACGACATCCTCGATCTCTCGAAGGTCGAGTCGGGCCGTCTCGAGCTGGAGCGGCTGCCCTTCGACTTCGAGCGCGCCTGCGCCGACATCGTCGCGCTGCTCGAGCCGCGCGCTCGCGACCGCGGGCTGGCGCTCGAGCTCGCGTACGCCGCCGACGCGCCGCGCCGCATCGTCGGCGATCCGGCGCGACTGCGGCAGGTGCTCGTGAACCTCGTCGGCAACGCCATCAAGTTCACCGAGCGCGGTCACGTCCGCATCCGCGTCGGCGCGCACGCCGGCACCGAGCACGCGGCCGCGCTGCGGATCGAGGTCGAGGACACCGGCATCGGCATTCCGCCCGAGGCGCACGCGCGCATCTTCGAGCAGTTCCGTCAGGCCGATGGCTCGACGTCGCGCCGCTTCGGCGGCACGGGCCTCGGGCTGGCGATCAGCCAGCGGCTCGTGCAGCTGATGGGCGGCCGCATCCAGCTCGACAGCGAGCCGGGACGCGGGTCGCGCTTCTGGTTCGACCTCCACGTGCCCGAGGCGGAGCACGCGGTGAGCGAGACGCCGTCGGCGAAGGAGGGATCGGGGCTGAAGGCGCTCGAGACGCCGCTGCACGTCCTGCTCGCCGACGACAACGAGGTCAACCGCCGCGTCGCGGGTCACATGCTCAAGCGTCTCGGCTGCACGTTCGAGACCGCGGGCAACGGCCGCGAGGCGCTCGAGAAGCTCGAGCAGGGCCGCTACGACGTCGTGCTCATGGACTGCCAGATGCCCGATCTGGACGGCTTCGAGACGACGGAGGAGTGGCGCCGTCGCGAGTCCGCCGGCGCACGCGTTCCGATCGTGGCGATGACCGCGAACGCGATGGCGGGTGATCGCGAGCGCTGTCTCGCGGCCGGCATGGACGACTACCTCACCAAGCCCGTCCAGCCCGCGCAGCTCGCGGGCACGCTCGAACGCTGGGGCGGCGGCGGCTCGCGGACAGCCGCGGCCTGAGCTTCCCGGACGACGGGCCGAAGTCCGCGCAAGCCGGGCGGAGCCGCGGCCGATAACGTCGGCGTCATGACCCCGTCACCCGGTAGTCCCGGCACGCCCCGCGAAGTCGCCCTGCGCATGGCCGCCCAGCGCGAGTACCCGCAGGGTGTTCGCTGGCTCGAACGCGCGCTCGCGATCGCGGGCGGCTCCGACGAGCGCTCGGAGATCGCCGGCGCGCTCGGCGAGCTCGCGCGCGCCGCGGAGGTGGGGGGCGACCTCGAGTCGGCGCTGCACGCGCTCGAGCTTGCGACGAAGACCGTCGACTGGGCCGACCTGCACTGTCAGCTCGGGGCGCTGCACGTGCGCCGCGGCCGACGCGCCGAGGCACGCGCTGCGTTCGACCGCGCGCTGGCGCTCAATCCGCGATACCGCACCGCCGTGGTCGAGCGCGCGCTGCTCGACGCGCGCGAAGGCCACATCGCCGAGGCGATGATGACGCTGCGCGTGCTCGCGGCCGAGGGCAGGCTGAGCGAGCCGGTGGCGTTCCAGCAGGGACTCGAGCATCTCGGGCAGGCCGACTTCGAAGACGCGGCGCCGCTGCTGCGCCGTGCCCTGCAGGACGGCGACGCGTGGCTGGAGGAGCAGCTGCGCCGCTACCAGCAGCTGCTGTTCGCGGCCGATCACGAGTCGGGGCTGCAACTGCTGCGCGCCGCGACATCGGAGCGTCCGGGCTATCCGGACCTGCACCTGCTGCTGGGAGCGCACGAGCGGCAGATGGGCGCGTTCGACGACGCGATCGAGTCGCTGACGCGCGCGCTCGAGCTCAACGCCGACTACCACGCCGCGCGCGTGGAGCTGGCGCGCACGCTCGAGGCGCTCGGCGACACCGAGCACGCGCTGCGGCAGCTCGAGCTCGTGCTCGAGGCCGACGCCGAGCACGCCGAGGCCGGTGCGCTGCACGACCGGCTCGCGTCGCGCCGCCGCGGCGTGCGCGGGATCGCCACCGCGCGCCACTGAGCCTCCGGGCCGCGCCCGGCGCGGGGTCCGGCGCCGCCGAGGATCGCTCTGCCGAGGATCGCTCTTGACCGCGCCCAACGACGGGAGCAACCTCCGTCGCGGGTCCGGGCAAACTCCGGCTCTCGCACCATCCAGGAGGGGACCACACATGGCGCGTGGCACCGTCAAGTGGTTCAGCGATCAGAAGGGTTACGGCTTCATCACCGCCGATGAAGCGGAAGTGAGCGACGTCTCAGAAGTGTACGTGCATTTCTCCGCCATCGAGGCCCAGGGCTTCAGGACGCTGCATCCGGGCGAAAAGGTGGAGTTCGAGTTGAAGAGCGGCAGTCCCCGGGGCAACGAAGCCACACACGTTCTCAAGGTCTGAAGTCTTCCCGCCCGTCGACCCCCGCGGCCCGATGCCCGGCATCGGGCCGCGCGTATTGTGTCCCGCGGGCCTTCCCGGCGGCCTCCGCACCTCCCGGCGCCACCGCGCATCCCATCCCACCACCACCCGGCCGTCCCTTCGTCCCTTTCGAGGGTCCGTTTTGCCCTCGCTGGACGCACCTACTATCCTGCCGCCCATGCTCAAAGCCATCCTGACGTCCATCTTCGGTTCCAATCACGACCGCCAGATCAAGCGCGTCCGGCCCATCGTCGAGGAGATCAACCGCCTCTGCGACGAGTGGGACGGGCTCTCCGACGAGGCCCTCCAGGCCAAATCGGCCGAGTTCCAGAAGCGGCTGGCGGACGGCTCCGATACCCTCGACGACCTGCTGCCGGAGGCCTACGCGGCAGTCAAGCAGACCTGTAAGCGCCTGTGTGGCAAGACCTGGGACGTGTGCGGCATCCCGATCAAGTGGGAGATGGTCCCGTACGACGTCCAGCTGATCGGCGGCGTCATGCTCCACGAGGGCAAGATCGCCGAGATGGCCACCGGCGAGGGCAAGACGCTGGTCGCCACGCTGCCGCTGTACCTGAACGCGCTGACCAACCGGGGCGTGCACCTCGTCACGGTGAACGACTACCTCGCGCGCCGCGACAGCCAGTGGATGGGCGAGATCTTCAAGTTCCTCGGCCTGACCGTGGGCTGCATCCAGAATCAGATGGACCCGCCGCAGCGCCGGGAGCAGTACGGCTGCCACATCACCTACGGCACGAACAACGAGTTCGGCTTCGACTACCTGCGCGACAACATGGCCGTGCGCCCCGAGCACCGCGTGCAGCGGCCGTTCTTCTACGCGATCGTGGACGAGGTCGACTCCGTCCTGATCGACGAGGCGCGCACGCCGCTCATCATCTCCGGTCCCGTCGAGGGCGAGGACAAGGGCTTCGAGCTGCTCAAGCCGCTCATCGACCGGCTCGTGAAGGCGCAGTTGCAGTGGGTGGCGACGCGGATGAACGAGGCCGAGAAGCTGCTCGCCGACCCGGAGAAGGAGTACGACGCCGGCACGCTGCTGCTGCAGGTGTCGCGCGCGGCGCCCAAGCACAAGCGCTTCGTGAAGCTGATGTCGGACCAGCCCGCGCTCAAGAAGCTCGTGACCCGCATCGAGCTCGACTACCTGCGCGACAAGCGCCTGCACGAGCTGGACGAAGAGCTGCTCTACGCGATCGACGAGAAGGCGCGCAACGTCGACCTGCTCGACAAGGGCCGCACGTTGCTCTCGCCGAGCGATCCGGATCGTTTCGTCGTGCCCGACCTCGCCGGCCAGCTCTCCGAGCTCGAAGGCCGAGAGGACCTCGAGGCCGAGCAGCGCATCGTCGAGCGCGACCGCATCTACCGCGAGTACGCGGCGCAGAACGAGCGCATCCACAGCATCCAGGCGCTGCTCAAGGCGTACACGCTGTTCGAGAAGGACGTCGAGTACGTCGTGCAGGACGGCAAGGTGATGATCGTCGACGAGTTCACGGGCCGGCTGATGCCGGGCCGGCGCTACTCGGACGGCCTGCACCAGGCCATCGAGGCGAAGGAGGGTGTGCGCGTCGAGGGTGAGACGCAGACGCTCGCGACGATCACGCTGCAGAACTTCTTCCGCATGTACGAGAAGCTCGCCGGCATGACGGGCACCGCCGAGACCGAGGCGGGCGAGTTCTGGGAGATCTACAAGCTGGACGTCGCGGTCATTCCGACGAACAAGCCGATCCAGCGCGCCGACCACAACGACGTGGTCTTCCGCACCAAGCGCGAGAAGTTCAAGGCCGTGATCGACGAGATCGCCGACTGCAACGGGCGCGGCCAGCCGGTGCTCGTCGGCACGATCTCGGTCGAGGTGAGCGAACTGCTGAGCCGCATGCTCAAGATCCGCGGCATCAAGCACAACGTGCTCAATGCCAAGTACCACCAGCAGGAGGCCGAGATCGTCGCGCAGGCGGGTCAGCCGGGCGCGGTCACGATCGCGACCAACATGGCCGGCCGTGGCACCGACATCAAGCTCGGGCCCGGCGTGCCCGGTCTGGGCGGCCTGCACATCCTCGGCACCGAGCGCCACGAATCGCGCCGCATCGACCGGCAGCTGCGCGGCCGCTCCGGCCGCCAGGGCGATCCGGGCTCGTCGCGGTTCTCGCTGTCGCTCGAGGACGACCTGATGCGGCTCTTCGGCAGCGACCGCATCGCGACGCTCATGGACAAGATGGGCGTGCAGGAGGGCGAGGTCATCGAGCACGGCATGGTGACCAACGCGATCTCCGGCGCCCAGAAGCGGGTCGAGGGGCACAACTTCGACATCCGCAAGCACCTGCTCGAGTACGACAACGTGATGAACAAGCAGCGCGAGGAGATCTATCGCCAGCGCAACGCCGCGTTGATGAGCGAGGACATCTCGTCGCGCGTGCTCGACGACATCCTCGATGTGGTCGACCAGCGCGTGGAGCGTTCGACGGGCGAGAACGTGCATCGCGACGAGTGGAACCTGCGCGGGCTCGCCGACGAGCTCTCGTACGTGCTGATGACGCCCGTGACGCCGGCGGAGCTCGAAGGCCAGCGCGTCGAGGAGGTCTCCGAGAAGGCGCGCGCGATCGCCGAGCGCACGTACCGCAGCCGCGAGGCCGAGTTCACGCCCGAGATGACGCGCGAGCTCGAACGCCACCTCTACCTGTTCACGCTGGACGAGCACTGGCGCGACCACCTGCACGAGCTCGACCACCTCAAGGGCGGCATCGGTCTGCGCGCGTATGGCCAGCGCGATCCGCTCGTCGAGTACAAGAAGGAAGCGTTCTCGGCGTTCGAGACCATGATGAACGAGGTCCGCGAGGAGTTCGTGCAGCGCTTCTTCCGCGTCCAGCTGCAGCCGCAGGCCGCGCAGGAAGTGCTCGAGACGCAGCCCCGCGCGCCGAAACAGATGGTCGCGACGCATGCCGAGGCCGAGGCGTTCGGCGGTGCCCCGCCGCCCGCGTCCGCCGAGGCCGGCGCGGCCCCTGCGCCGGCGCCGCCGATGCCGAGGCCCACGCCGTCCGCACCCGCGGCCGCACGAACCGGTCCGCGCGTCGGGCGCAACGATCCGTGCCCGTGCGGCAGCGGCAAGAAGTACAAGAAGTGCCACATGCCCATCGACGAAGGCGTGGAGAGCGGCTCATGAGCGAGCGCGAACAGGACAGCGTGCAGCGACTGCTCCGCCTGCTCGGCGACAAGCTCGAGGACTACCTCGACGGCGACGAGCTGGCGCTCGAGACGCTCGGCGAGGCGATCGAGGAGGGTGGCTGGTCGGCCGACGACCTGCAGTCCGCGATCCTCGCGATCCGCGCCGTCTCCGGCGCGAGCGCGCCTCCGGCGTGGGTCGCGGCGAGTCCGGGCCGCCACGTCGCGCGCGTGCCGAGCGACGAGGAGCGCGAGTCGCTGAGCACCGAGGCATGGGGCTACCTGCTCGAGCTGCAGACCACCGGAGCGCTCGACACCGAACAGTTCGAGCGCGTGCTCGAGCTGCTCGTGGGATTCGGCGAACGCCCCGTGAGCGTCGACCTCGCGCGCGAGATCGCGTCGCGGGTCGTGCTCGAACATTCCGGGACCGGCAACGCGGGAGACGCCACGCATGGCGACGGCGAAATCGCGCACTGAGCCCGGCGCCCGGGCGGGGGCGAAGAAGTCCACGGCGAAGAAGAAGGCCACCTCGCGCAAGGCCGCGGTGAAGTCGGCCGACGCCGCGCCGGCGGTGAAGCGCAAGTCCGCGTCGCGCGCCGCCGCGAGCGTGTCGGGCGAGGAACTCGACGCTTCCGTCGGCTCCAGGGCCGAGGGCAAGAAGCTCGTCATCGTCGAGTCGCCGACCAAGTCGAAGACGCTGAACAAGTTTCTCGGCAAGGATTTCATGGTGCTGGCGTCGAACGGCCACATCATGGATCTGCCGAAGAGCCAGCTCGGCGTCGACGTCGAGAAGGATTTCGAGCCCGAGTACGTGCTGATCCCGTCGAAGGCGGCGGTGGTCGCGAAGATCCGCGCGGCCGCGCGGCATGCGGCGATGATCTACCTCGCGCCCGATCCCGATCGCGAGGGTGAGGCGATCGCCTGCCACCTGGCGCAGCAGCTCAAGTCGGTGAAGGGGCCGATCAAGCGGCTCACCTTCAACGAGATCACTCAGCGCGCCGTGACCGAGGCGCTCGAGCACTCGCGCGACCTCGACTTCAACCTCTACAACGCGCAGCAGGGCCGCCGCGTGCTCGACCGTCTCGTGGGCTACAAGGTGAGCCCGTTCGTGTGGAGCACGGTCAAGTACGGGCTCTCGGCCGGCCGCGTGCAGAGTGTCGCGCTGCGGCTGATCTGCGAGCGCGAGGCGCTGATCCGCGCGTTCGTGCCCGAGGAGTACTGGACCGTCGAGGTCGACTACGAGACCGGCTCGGGCGAGCGCTTCACGGCGCGGCTCGTGCGGGTGGGCGAGGAGAAACTCGAGAACGGCCAGCTGCGCGGCGACGCCGCGGGTGTGCGCGCGCGCGAACTGGCGGACGAGATCGCGGCCGCGACGGCGCGCATCACCTCGATCGAGGTCAAGCCGCGCGCCAAGAAGACGGTGCCGCCGTTCATCACGAGCACGCTGCAGCAGGCGGCGTCGAATCGCTACGGCTTCACGAGTACCCGCACGATGCAGATCGCGCAGAAGCTCTACGAAGGCATCGAGATCAAGGGGCAGGGCAGCGTCGGGCTCATCACCTACATGCGTACCGATTCGCCGCGCCTGTCGAACGAGGCGCTCACCGAGATCCGCGCGTGGCTCGGCCGCGAGTACGGCGACGACTACGTGCCCGAGAAGCCGAACGTCTTCAAGGGCAAGAAGAGCGCGCAGGACGCGCACGAGGCGATCCGCCCGTCCTCGATCGAGCGCACGCCCGCGTCGCTGCGGCCGTTCCTCACGGACGAGCAGTTCAAGCTCTACGACCTGATCTGGAAGCGCGCGGTCGCCTCGCAGGCGACGCCGGCGCAGTACGACATGACCACCGTCGACATCGAGGCGGGTCGTCTCGGCCTGCGCGCCTCGGGCAGCGTGCTGCGCTTCCCGGGCTGGCTGCGCGTCTACGGCCGCGACGAGGACGACGAGGCCGAGGAAGGCCGCCTGCCCGAGTTGCAGCCGGCGACGCCGCTGCACGTCGCCTCCGCGCCGGTGTCCGAGGACTCCGAGTCGGCGCTGCGACCCGAGCAGCACTTCACGCAGCCGCCGGCGCGCTACACCGACGCCTCGCTCATCAAGGCGCTCGAGGAGCAGAACATCGGCCGGCCGAGCACCTACGCGACGATCGTCGCGACGATCACCAAGCGCGACTACACCGAGCGCGAAGGCCGTTCGCTCAAGCCGACCGACCTCGGCATGCTCGTGAACCAGCTGTTGGTCGACACGTTCCCCGACGTCTTCAACGTCGACTTCACCGCGCTCATGGAAGAGGAGCTCGACGAGGTCGAGGAAGGCAAGCGCGAGTGGCACTCGGTGGTGCACCAGCTCTGGAGCCCGCTGTCGCTGGACCTCGAGCGCGCCAAGAAGAAGACGAAGGAGATCAAGGCGAACCTGCAGCAGCCGACGGACATCACCTGCCCGTCGTGCGGCCAGCACCAGCTCGTGAAGAAGTTCGGGCGCAACGGCGCGTTCCTCGCGTGTCCCGGCTATCCCGATTGCAAGCACACGCAGCCGCTCGACGCCTCGGAGCTGCCGGTGCCGGTCGAGGGCACGTGCCCGACGTGCGGCTCGGGACTCGTGGCGCGCAACGGTCCCTACGGGCGCTACATCCACTGTGCGCGCCGGCCCGAGTGCAAGTACACGAAGCCGTTCACGCTCGGCGTGACGTGCCCCGAGTGCGGCAAGGGCGAGATGGCGGAGAAGCGCAGCCGCAAGGGCAAGACGTTCTTCTCGTGCACGCGCTATCCGGAATGCACGTTCGCGATGTGGGACCGCCCGCGTCCGACGGCGTGCCCGGACTGCGGCAATCCGTACCTCGTCGAGAAGATCGCGAAGTCGGGCGGGAGCCTGCAGTGCCCGAAGTGCAAGGCGCGATTCCCGCTCGAGGCCCCCGCGGGTGCGTGAGGCGCTCGAGGACTTCCTGCGCGAGTTCGCCGCGGCCCGCCGCGGCTCCGAGCACACGTTGTCGGCGTACCGCCGCGACGTGACGCGCGTGCTCGACCTCGCGGTCGGCGAGGGCCGCCCGGTCGCGGCCTCGCAGTGGACGCGCGAGCTGCTCGAGCGCGCGACGCGCGATCTCTACCGCACCGGACACTCGGCGACGAGCGCTTCGCGCGCGCTCGCCGCGTGGCGCTCGTTCGGACGCTTCTGCGTCCGCCGCGGCGTGCTGGCGAGCGACCCGGCGCGCGCGCTGCCGTTCCCGCGCCGCCCGCACCGCCTGCCGCGCACGCTGCCGCGCATCGACCTGAACGCCGCGCTCGACCAACTCGCCGCCGCGGCCGATCCGCAGGCGGCGCGCGACCGGGCGCTGCTCGAGATGACGTACTCGGCGGGCCTGCGGCTTTCCGAGCTCGTCGGCCTCGACGTGCGCGACCTCGACCGCACCGGCGCGTTGTTGCGCGTGCGCGGCAAGGGCCGGCGTGAGCGCATCGCGCCCGTCGGCGCCCGCGCGCTCGCGGCGCTCGACGCGTACCTCGCGCGCGAGGGCCGCACGCAAGCCGCGCCGGCCGAACCGCTCTTCGCCGGGCGCCGCGGCCGGCTCTCGGGCCGCACCGTCCAGCGCGTGGTGCGCCGCCGGCTCGCGGGCGTCGCCGCCGGGCTCGGCGTCACGCCGCACGCGCTGCGCCACTCGTTCGCCAGTCACCTGCTCGACGCGGGCGCCGACCTGCGCGCGATCCAGGAGCTGCTCGGCCACCGCTCGCTGGCCAGCACGCAGGTGTACACGCACGTCACGCGGGCCCGGCTGCAGCAGGCGTATGCCCAGGCGCATCCGCGGGCTTGAGCGGCTCGCTGCGCTGGCGCTCGTCGCCGCGCTCGCGAGCTGCGCGAAGAAGAGCCCGCCCTCGGGCGGACCGCCGGACCTCGAGCCGCCGCGCATCGTCGAGACGAAGCCGGACTCCGGCTCGGCCAGCGTGCCGCTGCGCACGCTGGCCCGCATGGAGCGCGCCAGCGGCCCGGTGAAGATGGGTACGCCGGTCATCGACATCGCGAGCGGCCTCAACGCCGTCATCGGTATCCTCCTCGCCTTGCGCGAGCGCGACCGCACCGGCAAGGGCCAGCTCGTCGAGGT
>WBZT01003161.1_pt1 | contig 10972 bp, 10 predicted proteins | sample 5204241 | NCBI WGS metagenome assembly WBZT01 (sample SAMN12344358, study PRJNA552823) | activated sludge metagenome | biome: Activated sludge suspended growth; feature: Nitrification reactor; material: Wastewater; isolation source: activated sludge from nitrification reactor of wastewater...
GCGACGCCTTGCTGGACGATCTCATTCGATTGGCAACCTTATTCATGGACACGCTAGACAGCGACCGGGTCGATATTCGTCTGGAAACCGTTCAGCATGACGCCTGCTGGAAATTCCACCGCGATAATGTCGCTGCCCGCCTGGTGACCACCTACCGGGGGCCTAGCACCCAATGGATTCAAGCGCACGATAGCGACAGGGCGCTTGCCGAACAAAAGGCCTATCAAGGTCCGCTCCAACACTTTCCGCAACATGCGGTTGGACTGTTCAAAGGCAGTCAGGCGGGACCAGCCAGCGGCATCGTGCATCGTTCGCCACCGATTTCCGGCAGTGGGATAGCGCGCTTGCTGCTGTGCCTCAATCTGCCGTCGGTGGTTTCGCCGGACCTGTGGACATAGTTGCTGCCACCACGGACCAGGGTCGCAAGCCGCCTCGGCGCGCATCCAGACCGTTTTGTGCCCTTTGCCGTAACCACGCGCGATATCACACCCTTTCAGGCAGCAGGGGTGGAAGTGATCGACCCATGAGAATCATGAGAATATCGTGGCTGAAGACCGATGCGTTATTGAGACTCGCTAAACTTATTAACTGTTCATCCACCGCACACCCGCCGGCTGGCCTCGCGATCCAGCGGATCGGGGTCCAGCCCCAGGTAGGTCTTGCGCAAATGGTCCCACATCGCCAAGTGTTCCCAGCATGGCTCCTTAAGCATCTTCTGCTCGACGGTCAGGTAGGGGCTGGGGAGAAAAACCGTCATCTGCTGTTCGTCCTTGCCGTTGAACAGCCGTAATCCCCAACTGCTGGGGCAACTGTCCTCCCGTAAACGACGGTAGAATTCGGCGCGCGCGGTGCGGCGATGCCGGGCCAGTTCCGCTGATGCCGGATTGTTGCGCGGGCCACGATGCTCGCCAATGCATAGATGAAAGTGCCAGTGGCCGAAATCCACGGTTAGATAACCGTCTGACAGGCTCATTCGCCGGGGCGCATTCGGCGCACGCACTTCCCAGGCCGCACCCTGTATCAGTACTCCGAAGTGAACCTGATCCCAGTAGTTCTCGAAGATGTCAGTGATCAGGGTGAGCAGGAATTCGGTATCGGTTGGCAGGGAGAAGATTTCCAGCGTACCGTTACCGGGTTCGGCGACCAGGGTCGATTGCGTCATGAATGGCTCCTCGAAAGTTGAAAAAATTGCCAGGGACGGTTGCGGGGATGAACTCGACGCTTATTCCGGCAACTCGCGCTTGGCGAACGTCATCTGGTCCTGGCCCGTCCGGGCGACCACGTAACGTCCCAGCACGAATAGCAGCGAGGAGAGGCGGTTGAGATAGCCGAGGAGATCGGGGTTTTCGATCATCCCTTCGGCCACCAGCCGCGAGACACACCGCTCGGCGCGGCGCACCGCCGTGCGCGCCATGTCCAGCGCCGCGTCGGCCAGAGTGTCGCCGGGAATGACGAACTCCCGTGGCATGGTCACCCGTTGGCCGAATTGGTCGGTGATGTCGGCCAACCAAGCGACCTGGTCGGGACCCACCTGCCGAAACTTGGCCTGTGCGTCCGGGGTCGCCGCCAGCTCCGCCATCAAACCGTAGCAATGGCGCTGCACCTGCACGAGCAGGTCGTTGATTTCACGATCATCGATCAGCGCGCGGGCGAACCCGATCATGGAGCCGGCCTCGTCGACCGCGCCAAAGGCTTCCGGTTGCGGGTGGTGTTTGGGTACTCGCCCCGCGCCGAGCAGTCCGGTCGTGCCATCGTCGCCCCGCGCCGTGTACCAGGGAAATGCCTTGCTCATCGTTCCTCCAGCTTTCAAGTGTGCATAACGGATGATCGATCGGGCGCTCAGCCGTATTTTTGAACCCATCGCCGGTTGCGCTCGATTCGCTCTTTCTCCTCGATCACCGGACAACTGGCGCAAAAATGGCGTTTTTCGCCTTTAAAGTACAAACAACAACTGGCGCGAACATGGAAGCAATGGTTTTTTCCCTGTTCGCTGATGAAGTACCAATGCGGTAGCGAATCGGCCAGCGGCCGCCACTGGTCATAGAAGAAGGTCAGATGCCGCCTGAGCCGGTCTTCAGGCAGATGGAATCGCTTGCTGATGTTAATGATCTGCCCGACCCACGATGAACTGACCATGGCCCACAGGGCCTTGCGGGAAAAGCCCGACCATCGCTGCAAGGCTTCAACCACGGGTTGCGCATGGCCCGCAAGCCGATCGGCCACTAGGCGGATCGCCGCATGTTGGTCCGAATAGTTCGAGACACAATGCGGATGGGTGCTGAAAGCCTGGTCCTCGCCGATGATGAACCCATCGCTGTTCAGGCAAATGGCCTGGAACAAGGTGTTGTCCGCGAAACACAGATCGGCCTCTTCGGCGGCGTACCAGGGTATCGGCTTGTCCATCAACAGAGGGGCAATCATGGCACCCCCAGACCAGCCATAACGCAGCAGAAAAGAAGCGGCGGCAAACCGCCGGCTGGCGATGCCGCTTCTGGTCATCAACGCCCGCAAGAGTTCGGCATAAAGCCTCTCTTGTGGCCGGCGCATGTCGGCGTGGCTCAACCAGAAGAACGCCGGGAGGGAGCGAACCCGCATCGCTCGGGTTGTTTCTTCTGCCTTGGTCGGAACATCGGAGCGATGTCTGACGACGGTCGTATAAATGCCCGAGGCGTTGATCGCCTCAATGGTCGCCACCAACGGCGTGGGTATATCGTTCTCGGATTGCATCTCAAACATCGCCGATGGGAAAAAAGCTGAAAAGGGTCATGGCTTGCCATGGAAGTGGGGCGTTCCTCACCACGGCATCGCCACGCGCAGCGGCGCGAGCGCCAGACCGACGGCCAGAGCCAGCAGGCTACAGACCCGCACCAGCCGCAAGGCCCGGCGCAAATCGGCGCCGCCCAGATCGGCCGACCAGTCAGGGTCGCCCATGAACGCCTCGGTGACCCGTTCGCCGCCGTAGCTGATCGGCCCGATCAACCGCACCCGCAAGGCGCCGGCAAACGCGGCCTCGCTCCAGCCGGAATTCGGGCTGGCCAACAAGGCGTGATAGCGCCGCGCCGCTTGCCAAGCCAACCGGGGATGCAGGCCCAGGAGGGCCGCTGCCGCTGCAATCAGCGGCACGGACAGCCGCGCGGGTAACCAATGAACCCCGTCGTCCGAGCGGGCGGCGGTCCAGCCGAAGCGCCGGTAACGGTCGTTCTTGTAGCCGACCATGGAGTCGAGACTGGACACCGCCTTGACCGCGATCAAGCCCGGCAGTCCGAATAAACACAATGCCCACAGCGGGGTCAGCACGCCGTCGGTGAGATTCTCCGACAGGCTTTCGATGGTCGCGCGCACGACGCCGTCGCGCGGCAAGGTCGCCGTGTCCCGACCGACCAGCATGCTCAACCGCTGGCGGGCGGTCGGTAGATCGTCCAGGGCGTCGAGCACCCGCCGGCCGTGGGCCAGCAGGTCGCGCAAGCAAAACAGGCTGTAGGCCAGGAACACGTCCCAGAGCCAAGCCGTCCCCGGATGGATCAAGCCCAGACCCTGACGCACGCCCCACCAGACCGCCAGCGCCCCGCCGACCACCAGCAGCCAGTGCAATACCCCACCCCCATAGCCGTTCAGGCCGACGGCAAACAGCCGCCGCTCCCACCACAGACTCCAGGCACCCAAGACCCGGATCGGATGCCAGCGGTAAACCGGATCGCCGAAAGCCGCATCGAGCAGGCAGGCGGCCAGAATCAGCGTGAGGTGGAGGATCAGTTCCATTTGCGCGCGAATCCCCACACCATCGCCAAGGCCGCCAATGCGCCCGGCTCGGCGTTTCGCCGCGCCCCGAGCGCCGCGCGGAACTCGGCGAAGCGTTCCGGTTGCACCGCGACCGTCGCCGCCAGCAGGGCCGCCTGATTCAGGGTCGCTTCCCGCGCGACTTCTGGATGCAGAATGCCAGCCCGCGCCAGATCCACGCTCTCCGCCAGACAATAAGCGGCGGCGGCACTCTGCGGATCGTGGATCAGGGCCAACAGGTTAGCGGTGAACAGTCGCGCCGACTCGGCGTCGAGTTCGGCTTCCGCGCGGGCGCGCAGCGCGGCCTCGTCGCAACCGTGGCGGCCCAGCGCGCCACAGACCGTGCGCCGCAGTTCCGGGCACAATCCGTTCTGCAACAACAGACAGCGGGTCACGGCGTCGTGGGTTGTGCGGCCGAGCAGTTCGCCCAGGGTGTTGTGGCTGCCGGCCCAATGCCGCGCCCAGGCTCCCGCGTTTTCCAAGGGCGCGGCGATGGCCAGTTGATCGGTGCCGGTGCCGGTGGCCAGTCCCGGCGATTGCAGGCTGGGCATCCGCAGGTCGAGAACGGCGGCGCTTTTACCTTCGGTCACCATCGTCGCGGCCTTGACCAGACAGGCCGGGGTACAGGGCTGGTCAATGAACGCCAGCGTCACGATGGTGCCGGACCCGGCTTCGGGGAGCGGTGCATCGGCGACGGGTCGTTCCACCCGCACGCTGCCGCCCGGCCGTTCGTGCCAGCCGGCCGGGTCGCCGGCGCGGGTGGCGTTGCCGAGCACGCCGGCGGTCGCAACGACCTGTACGGTCAGCTCCGCGCAGGTCTCGCGGGTCATCACCGCGCATTGCATGTTGGCGGCGGTGCTCATCAGCGCGGTGGTCGCGGGCGGCAGATCGGCTTCGGCGCAGGCGGCGGCGTGGCCGGCGTCCGGCCCCAGGCCCACGACCGCGTGGTGGCGGGCAACGTGGCCGATGCCCTCGCAACTCTGGTGGTTGGCGATGTGGGTCAAGTCCTCGCGCAACCCGCCGTTGACCCGGCAGGTGCTCAACACCCGATGCGGTCGCTTGAACGCGGCGACAAGGAAACGACCCCGCCGGCGCAGGGTGTAGTGGTCGGTCTCATCAAGCAGCATTCCGAGTCTCAATCATGTGGGCGGGCTTGGGGTCACACGGCGTTAGTTCGAAACACCGGACTGCAAACGACGCTGCAACAGCAGGAGGAAGAAGGGGCCTCCCCAGAGCGCGGTAATCACGCCCAGGCGAATTTCCTCCGGCGCGCGCACGGTTCGCGCAAACAAATCGCATAAAATCAGAAAAACCGCGCCGGTTAATGCACAGGCGGGAATCAGGCGATGGTGGCTGGGTCCCAGCAGCATCCTGACGACATGCGGAACGATGAGTCCCACGAAGCTGATCATTCCCGCCACGGCCACCGACGCGCCCGTCAATAATGCGGCGCTGACCAGCGCGAAGCGTTTGACACGCTCGGCGTCTATGCCCAGTGACAGCGCGGTTTCCTCGCCTTGCAGCAATAAATCCAGGTCGCGCGCAAAATACAGGGTGGCGATGAAACCGGCGGCGATAAACGGCAGACACAACTGAATATGCAACCAACTGCGGCCATCCAGACCGCCGAGCGTCCAGAACAGAATCTCCTGGGTCATTTTCTGATTTGCCAGGTTTAGCGAAATGATGAACGACGTCACCGAACCCAGAATCGCCGCGACCGCGATCCCGGTCAGCAGCAGCGATTCGCTGGGTGTGTAGCCGCCGCGAGTCGCCATCGCGTAGACCACGGCCAGGGCCAGCAAACCGCCGACAAACGCGAAAGTCGGCAGCAAATAGACCGAGAATGCAACCGCCCCCGTGGCAAAAGCGACCACGCCGCCAAACGCTGCGCCCGCGCCCACGCCCACCAGTCCCGGATCGGCCAAGGGATTGCGGAAAATGGCCTGCATCTGCGCGCCGGCCACCGCCAGAGCGCCGCCGGCCAGGGCGCTCAACAAAACTCGCGGCATCCGCACGGTCCACACGATCAGATCATCGGCGCGTCCCACGCCCGCGCCATTCGCCATGCCGTCGGGCAGCAGGCGGATTTCCAGGACGCGAACGACCAGACGCCAATCCATGGGGGTAGCGCCCAGCGCGACTCCAGCCACGAGGCTGACGATCATCACCGCCGCGACTACCGCGCAGAACACGATAAATCGCGTACCTGGATGCAGACCCTCTTGGAGCAATGTTCAAACCTCAATGAAGGATGAATGCGTCAACCTTGCCACCGGCATCCGTGCGCCTATGGATTCGGGGCGGTTTTGCAGAGATGGTTGGCCATGGTGCGGGCCAGTCGGGTCACCAGCGGCGACAGCGGCAGGTGATCCTTGCCGTCGGAAACCACGACCTGGTGCTTTTGGGCCGCCTCGGTGGCGCCCACGACCGGGTCGGCGAGCCAGTTTTGCCGTTCCCGCGCGCCCTGACCAGGATCCGACCAGGTAAAAATCCATTCCGGGTTCCAGCGCAAAATGGTTTCCTTGCCCACTTTCTGGTAGGTGCGCAAACCGTTCTCGGCCCCGACATTCACGCCACCCACCAGGCGCACCACGTCATGGAATAGCGTCTGATCACCGTAGGTGTAGCCGACCATCGAGACGCCGAACACGCGGGACGGCTTTTCATGCGCCTGGCATTGTGTGCGGATCTCCTCGATTTCGCGGGCAAAACGGGTGCGTTCGGCGGCCGCCGCGTCATCGCATCCCGTGACGTAACCGATCAGACTGATATTTTCCGCAACCTCGTCGAGCGATGTCGCCAGAGTATGGACGCGAAACACGGGGATTCCGGCGGACTGCATCAGATGAATCAGATCGCCGTTGGAGCGGCTGGACGCCAGGACCAGATCGGGTTGAAGCCGAAGAATGGCCTCGATATTGGTCGCCACGGCCGGTTGGTGGCGCTCGACGTGTTCCAGGACGTTGCTGACCTGTTCGCGGTACGCTTGAGCGCTGACGCCGACCACTCGTTCCGCTGGCGCTATGTGGTAAATGTACTCGTCCATCTCATATTCCAGCGAAACGATGCGCGTAGGTGCTTTGGCAAATTCCAGCCGCCCGCCGTTGGCGTCGATCGCCCAGCGGGGGTAGGTTAGCGGCCCAGTGTGCGCACCCGATCCCGCGCTGGATAGCCAAGTCGAAGAAAGTTGCGCCAGGCTCAGCGCAGGGAGCGCCGCCAGGAAGATTCCCGCCAGCATGAACAGCAAGCGCGCGAAAGAAGAACTCCCGGCGTGCATGATGCGCGGCTCCTTGCGGCTATGGCGTCAACGGGGCGGTTCCCGCTTGCTCAAGGTTTTCGGGAACCGGTTCGCCGAGATAGCGTTCCCTGAATTCATAATACAGACGGAGATTTTCCCAATTGGGTTCTCTTGAAGCGGTATGTGGCGTTTCACCACGCAAAACGTGAGGGAAGAAAATGGTGGTCATCTGCTCGCCATAACCATTCCACAGCCGAATGCCGGAACTGCGTTGTTTGATCGAGCCATCGCCGCGCCAATCGTAGAAAGCAATTTTGGCGGCACGCCGCAGGGTTAAACACCCTTCATTCTCCTTACCCTTGTAAGGGCCAATGCAGAGATGGCAGTGCCAAGGACCTGCATCGATGTTGAGATAGCCATTGCTGATCGTCACCTTGGGTGCTTTCTCAAACGGCAACTCGAAAACTGCCCCCAGCAACCAGGGGCCAATGACGATATGCTGCCAATGCTCCTCGAAAATTTCACGCATCATCTGAGTGATGAGTCCCTCAGAAGGATGGACATAGCTGTAACGGGTCACCGAACCATCCGGGTTATAGACGATTTCATGCTGCACATAGGGCTGTGTCATTTCAATGATCCCTTTTGTTGTGAAAAACCAAAACGGGCTTGCCATCACGATCAGCAAGCCGTTCCACTTCAACGCCAAAGACGTTGCCGATCACGGGCGAGTGGAGTACTTGATCGCATGGCCCGCAGTCGATCAGGCGCCCTTGATGGATGATGGCGACCGTGGAAACACAACGGGCGATTCCGCCCAGATCGTGACTCGCCAGCACCACCGCATGTCCCGAACGGGCAAGACGGGAACAGAGGTCAAATACTTCCAGGGAGTGCTCGATATCCAGACTGGCGGTTGGTTCGTCCATCAGAATAAAATCGGGTTCGGTGGCGAGGCTGCGGGCGATCAACACCCGCTGACGTTCTCCCCCCGACAGCGTGGTGACGGTTCGATCCCGAAGATGCGCAACGTCGCAACGCATCATGGCTTGCTGAATGACCTGACGATCCGCTTGGGTTTCCCGCTCAAATCGGCCCCGGTGAGGATATCGCCCCATGGCGACCACTTCGTTGACCGTAAACGCGAAATCCATGCGGGCCTCCTGAGGCACGAAGGCAATCTTGCAGGCTGCTTGCCGACGGGGAATGCGGGACAACAAAGTTTCAGAAAGCCGCACCTCGCCACGGGTCGGTGGCCAGATGTGAGCCAATACCCGGAACAGCGTACTTTTGCCGCTGCCATTCGGGCCAACCACGCCGATAAAAGCACCTTTGGCGACACACAAATTGATACCTGAAAGGAGGGTTCTCCCTCCGCGCTCCAGTTCAACGCCACGCGCCTCAAGCATCACCACGACCTCCACCGCCACAGCAAACCGGAGAATAAAAAGCAGGATGACCTTCAGATAGCGCAGGAATAGCTAACCTAGGAGTTGCGTGATCCAAATAGAAGGTCATCCTGAATTGCACAGACATGAATTCTGCCAATGGTGAATTGGCAGGCGAGAAGAATCATAAGGGCGCCGGTCGCTTGGACAATCCAAAGCTAAAATCGGTACGCGACGCTCAAACGGTAGTTGCGCTCGGGCATGATGTATCCACGCACCCATTGCACGTCCTGGTTGAAGAGATTCAAGACGCTTGCAGTGATATTCCAGCCATCACCGTTGAGATTATATCCCCCGGTTAAATTCCAGAAGCTGAAGCTGCCTTTTTCTTCATCTTCATACGTGTCATAATTAGTAATCAATTGTGGGCCAACGAGGACAAAATTCAATTGACCGCTGTAGCGCTCGTAATTGGCGGTGATGCCACCTTTCAGCTCATAGTCGGAAATGTACTGCAAATCTTTACCAGTGGTTTTATCTTCTTTTTGGGTGTTGATTTCGGCGTTGGCCCAGAATGTGGCATTCAATGGGGTGTTGAATAGATTCTGCTGCCGCCATTGCAGCAACATCTCAAAGCCAGCAATGACGGCATCTCCACTATTTTTATAGGTGCTGATTCTTTCGTCATCGATAATGAGGCTTTGTGAGACGATTTTATCCGAGAAATCCGTGTAGAAATAATCGAGATTCAACACCAGATTATCCTGGAAAATATCGAAACCAATACCATAGGTTCGGCTGGTTTCCGGTTTCAGATAAGGATTCCCCAGATAATGAACACCGGTTGATGGCTGCACATAATCCGCAGAAAGCTGGTCGGCTGAAGGCGTTTTGAAACCGGTGCCTATATTGGCGCGCAAACGTAAGGTATCATCCAGAAATTTGTAGCCAATGGCGAATTTTGGCGAGAAATGATCGTAGACTTCGCTGGTTTCGTTGAAATCCTCAAACACCCCGGTTTCCGGAGTCAATGTTTTGGAATCGAAACGGTCATAGCGACCGGCCAGCACGATATTAATCCGGTCATCCAATAAGCTGGTCGTATCCTCGAAATAAAGCGCCTGCGTGTTATATTCCATGTTCGGTGTATAAGGCGCAGAAGGCTCACCGCCACTCACACCTTCGGATTTTTTTTCCAGGCGTTGCAAGGTAAAACCGCCCAACAGTTTGTTTTGGTCATTGATCGTCCAGATCAATTGCTGGTCAGTACCCCAGGTCGTATCCGTGTATTTCGATTGCTCGGATTCAGGGATGCCATCAGGGCCATAATTCCAATGATTACGATCCCACAGATAATACACTTGAGCGCGATAGTGCAACGTGTCCTCAAGATAGTGGCCGTTATACTCAAAATCCGCATAGCCATTACTTTTGTCATAGTTTTGATCGGCATTGGGATCATAGGAACTATAGGTGCCATCCAGCCACGATGGGTATTCACCAGTCAAATCGGCGAAATTGCCGCCAAAACGAAATTCGTTATCGGCATCCAGCGCATAGGTTATATTGCCACCGATGTTCTTCTTGGTTTCGCTGGTGTTATATACCGTTCCGAACAAGGGGTCACTGTAATCACCGACCGTCTCATAAGAAGCCGTTACGTGATAGCGTATCTGATCATTGACCACACCCCCACTGCTCAGCTCTCCCTTGCGGTAATCAAAACTGCCTACCGTGCCTTTGACGGTGGCATTGACAGCGCCGGTCCCCTTTTTGGTGATGATATTGATCACGCCTCCCATGGCTGCCGAACCATAAAGCGCCGAAGAGGGGCCTTTGATGATTTCGATGCGCTCAATGCGATCTGGATTGATTTTGGCGGCGTTACCGGTGCCAGTACGATGCCCATCGACGAGAATCAGCACATGTCCCTTGATATCGTCGCCATGTGATTCGGTTCGAAAACCTCTTATGCCAACCGGACTCAGCATGCCGTTGTATTTATGATAATGGCCGGTGACATAGGTACCAAGGATGTCACCCAAGTTAGTGGCACCAGAGAGTTCGATTTCTTCGCGGGTGATAACTTGGGTGGTGATCGGTACATCCTTGATGTTTTGTTCGATACGCGTCGCCGTCACCACCATTTCATCCATGTTCTGCGCATCCTGGAAGCCTTGCCCAAAGGCTGAAAGACTGCTCATCGACAGCAGCGATAGAGTGAACCATTGCGATTTCATTATCTTCTCCCCGTTTTTAAGGTCTTTATAGTTGAATTAAAACCCAGTCACGTATTTGCCGATCACTCCCCTCACATCATTAGCGCCTGACAGTTCAATTTTTTCCTGGGTAATCACCTGAGTGGTAATCGGCACATCGATCAGTCGTTCGTGGGTGCGCGTCGGGGTCACCACTCGTTCATCGGCGTCTCGCTGCTTCTGGCTTTCCTCAGCCAGCGCTGGTGGAGCGACAATGAACAGCGGAAATAAAACAGATAACCACGCTTTCCTGCTGTTCTTCGGTGGATTTTTTTCAGGAGTTGGGATATCCGCTGATCGAATATTCA
>WBZT01003162.1_pt1 | contig 10971 bp, 9 predicted proteins | sample 5204241 | NCBI WGS metagenome assembly WBZT01 (sample SAMN12344358, study PRJNA552823) | activated sludge metagenome | biome: Activated sludge suspended growth; feature: Nitrification reactor; material: Wastewater; isolation source: activated sludge from nitrification reactor of wastewater treatment...
GTTTTGGTAAGCCTTGCTGTTCGGTTTGGCAATGTGAGGTTAATTGATAATATAGTAATTAAGCGTTAATTTTGTTAATACAGGCTTATTCCTGTTTATATAGGCTTATATCCTGAAGAAAGGAAGATGTTAAAATGGAAAGAATAATGTGTAAATCAAAGCTCCATCGCGCCACTGTGACGCAGGCCGAGCTTTTTTACGAAGGAAGCGTTACGATTGACGCCGACCTGCTTGATGCTGCGGATATTATGCCGTATGAACGGATCCAGGTTGTAAACATTAATAACGGCTCAAGGTTTGAAAGCTATGCCATCGAAGGAAAACGCAGAAGCGGCGTTATCTGCATAAACGGCGCGGCGGCAAGAATGGCAGCGGTTGGCGATGAGATAATAATTATATCATATGCTAACTATACCGAAGAAGAGCTGAAGTCGTTCAAACCTACGCTCATCTTAATGGATAAAAATAACAAGATCAAAGATATTAAACATACTAACGAAATATTAGAAGTATAATGAAAAAAATTACAGTATTGGTCGTAGTATTGTTTTTTGGGATAGCAGCAAGCTCCATTTTCGCGCAGAAAATGTACAAGGTGGATTATGAATCACAGGCTGATCTGAAGATCTATGTTGTGGGATACGAATCTCAGGCTGATCTTAATGTGTACATGGTGCAGTACGAATCGCAGGCAAACAAAGATGGCTTGTGGTACAATGTTTCGTACGAAAGCCAGGCTGATTTCAAGCTGTATTTTGTTGATTACGAATCTCAGGCAGACCTTAAGATATATTTTGTAGATTATGAATCACAGGCCGGCTGGAAAAATAAACAAAAAGAATACCTGCTGAAGTTCAAGAACTGAATTTCCTCTTTGCAGCAATTCAAATCCCTTACAGAAAGAACATTCTTTTAATAGAATTGAGTTATATTTATGCCTATTACTGATACTGATTTCAACAATAAAAACTCCGCGTTCAGGGAGAACGAACTCGCAGAGCTGATGAAGAAAGTTAAAAAAACGGAAGGCACTGCCGCAGGCGGTAAGCTTGCTGTTGCTATACTCGCTGCAGGACTTGGCAAAAGGATGAAGAGTCCAGATAAGCCTAAGGTAATGTTCGAAATTAACGGCAAGCCAATGATAGGTTATGTTGTTGACCTCGCCTTCAGGGTAAATGCGGAAAAAGTTGTACCAATAGTAGGTCATCACCGCGAACAGGTGATAAATTACCTTAATGATAGTTTTCCGGGAAAGGATATAGAATATGCCGTACAGGCTGAACAGCTTGGTACCGGCCATGCTGTTATGCAGACGGAAAGTTTGCTGAAGGATTTTGACGGGGAGATACTGATACTATCGGGTGACGTGCCGCTGCTGAAATTTGAAACTGTTGAGAAGCTGATTGACGAGCATTTCTCCAACGGTAACGATGCAACACTCCTCACCACTGAATTTGAAAATTCTGCAGGTTACGGCAGGATAGTGAGAGATGAAAACGGCAGGTTCAAAAAGATCGTTGAAGAGAAAGACGCAACAGAAGAAGAAAAAAGCATTAAGGAGATAAACCCCGCAATTTACATTGTGAAGGCTGGCCTGCTGTTCGATGCGCTTTCAAAAATTTCACCGGAAAACAACCAGAAGGAATATTACCTCACAGATATATTTCATTTCATCCCCAAAGATAAGATCGGCACGGTTGTAACTTCAGATGAGCTTGAAGTTACGGGTGTTAATTCAATTGAGCAGCTAAAAGAAATGGAAACCGCTTTGAATAACCGGAAATCCTGATAGAAAAGAGCTGCCAAACCAATCCATTAATTGAACAACACAAGATCCCCGCTATTTAAACAATTTTACCCTGAAGACCTGATAGTTTTGGGTGTTTCCCCGCTCATTTTGTTTGGATTGGTTTACTTCACATCACTCACACAATCACCTGACTATACGAAGATCATAACACCTGCAGTATCGCTTTTGGCGCTTACCTTCTTTGTGATATATCAAAGGAGCACGCCGAACCGTACGTTAAAATTCCTGAGGAGCTACCTTCATATCCCGTTTTACGGGATAATATTTTCCGCATTCCAGGAATACATTCATAAGCTTAATCCGACCGATTACGACTCACTCCTGCTGAAGGCAGACCTATCAGTATTCGGTTTTGATATAACAAGAGTTTTGGAACCGCTGGTAAATAAACCCTTAACAGAGCTGCTCACTCTCTCATACTTTTCGTACTATGTGCTGCCAACATTGACCTTTGTGCTTTTGTATTTTTCCAAAGATCCCGCCTCGCTTCTGAAAGCAAGGAACTACCTGCTTGCAATAATAATTGGCTGGTACGGTGCATTGGTTTTCTATTTGGCTTTGCCTGCCGCAGGACCTGATATCGCTTTCCCCGAACACTATACTGTCCCCCTGACGGGGCTTAGCCCTTTGACTAACATGTACCTTGAAAATCTTGGTAAGTATCTCAGGGAGTCATTTGTGCGCAATACTTTCCCCAGCATGCATTTTGGTATTATACTCATAACAAACTATTTCGCATTCCGCTTCAAAAGAAATTACTTCCTCTTTTGCACATTGCCGCTTGGCACACTGCTTGCGATCGCAACCGTTTACCTTAGGCAGCATTACCTTATTGATCTCGTTGGTTCTCTTCCTGTGGCTGCGTTAAGTATTTACCTTGCAAACCGTATTATCCGCAAAACCGCATAAAAAAAGGGGCTCCGCGGAACCCCTTTGCAATAGCTGAAAATATCTCTTACTTTACTTAACCAGAACCATCTTCATTTCATTTACATAATCACCTGCCTGAATCCTGTAGAAATATATGCCGCTTGCATTTGATGATGCATTCCAGTCGATGCTGTATGAACCGGGCTGCATGTTTTGGTTTACTATATCTCTTACTATTCTGCCTAATGCATCATATATCGTTATCTTCACAAATGATTCCCTGGGAATATCAAACTTAATATTCGTAACCGGGTTAAACGGGTTAGGATAGTTTTGATAGAGGTTAAATACCTTCGGTATTTCGGCTCCTGTTTGGCTTACGCCAACAAATGTGGTGGTTCCGCAAACCTGTGTAGTGGGTGCGGAAACGCCCATACAGTTCTTTGCATAAACCCTGTAGCAGTATTGTGTGTTTTGCGTTAAGCCGTTATCCGTGTACTGTACAACACCTGCAGCAACGGAATCTCTGATCACCCAGTTGGTGCCGCCGTTTGTGCTGCGTTCAATCATGAATTTATCTTCATTTGATGAGCTGTCTATCCAGTTGAATCTTAAGCTTGCGCTGCCGAGTACCGTGACTGATGGTCCTGCCGGTGATTTGGGTACAGAAAGTTCCTGTGCGGTATTGAGAGTTCCGGTAATCACCGCGGGAGACCATCTTCTGGCTCTAACCCAATCAATTGTTATTGAGCCTGTGCCGGAGGAAATGCCTCCTATACCGATCTTGAATGAAGTATCCCTTGCATGCTCGTTATCTGAGGTTTGCAGCGGCGCTATGCCGGGAAAAGTAGCTCTTACATCACCTGTAGCAACCCATGTTGTTGTCCATAAACCAACGGGAGAAGTGATTGAGCTCTGAACTGTAAAATTCTGTCCCTGGCATGGACCAACACCTGAGCCCGATTTTCCTATCCTGACAAGGTTAGCGCTGTTTTGAAGCAGCACGCCATATGCCCGCTGGTTTGCATCGTTCTTCACCCAAAGCAGCGCAGGCCAGTTTCCTGTTGAAGCTGTAACATTCATTTCAGCAGTATAAATCTCATTCCTTGGAAATATTGTATCTGAAAGTATCACTTTATCGCTTGACCAGCTAAGGTTCAGGTTTCCTCCGGATACAGTTACTCCTCCGGAGTTTCCGCATGGCTGTGCAAACTGTTCAAGCCCTGAGCCGTCAAATCCTTCAAAGAACTTGAATACACTTTTCGGATTGCCTGTTGTAACAGCCGAAGGATTGCCGTAATACAAAAACACGGTCCTGGAAGCGCTTGCAGGAACATTATATACCCTGAACCAAACGATAGTAGTGGCAGTGTTAATTCCGCTCTCTATCCAATACGGCAGCGGGTTGCATAACGAATCCGTAAACCTCAGGTCTCCGCCATCTGCCTTCATTTTGCCCGCGGTTATAAGTGCCTGTGTATTAATTGTGTCTTTTATCTCAAAAAAATTGTAAGCCGTGGCGTTAGTATTGCCAACTACAACCGGCGAACGGTAAGCCCACCCGTTGAGGCAATTACACGGCTGTGATAGCAGCCCGGTTAATGGCAGCGCCAGTATTACCAATAAAGAAATAAATAGATTCTTTTTCATATTTTCTCCCCTGTTTTGTAAAACTAATACATTAATATAACTATTATAAACAGTTTTGCAATTCATGATTATAGTGAATTTTGGGAGATATTATCATTGTATGAGTGAAGATAAGTTATTGATAATATATACTATGCAAAAAGGTATGTGTTTTTTGGGGTTAAAAGGATTTTTGTTTTTGCCCGGTGAGATATAAATAACAAAGGGGCTCTTTAGCCCCTTTGTGTATGAATTCCACAACTGTAAAGTATTATATATTACTTTACCAATACCATTTTCATTTCTTTAACATAATCGCCGGCTTCAATCCTGTAAAAATATATTCCGCTTGCAAACGAAGATGCATTCCAGTCAACATTATATGAACCTGCTTCATATGTGCTGTTAACAAGCAGGGCAGCTTCCCTGCCAAGCGCGTCGTAAACTGTAAGCTTCACATTTGAATTTTTAGGGATATCAAATTTGATATTGGTTACAGGGTTAAACGGATTGGGATAGTTCTGGTACAAAGAATAAACCTTAGGTATAGCAGAGTTGTTGGAAGTAATTCCAACAACAGAAAATGCTGTATCACAAGCTTGTGTAGTAAAAGCAGAATTGCCTCTGCAGTTTCCTGCCATAACTTTATAGCAATAGATCACACCGCCGGTAAGAAGGCTATCAGTATATGTTGTTACACCGGCATTCACTGAATCCCTTGCAAACCAGTTTGCTCCGCCGTTAGTACTTCTCTGGATATAAAATTTATCTTCAGTTGTGGAGTTATCAGTCCATGATAGATTCAGTTTTAGGCCGCTGATTGCAAGTGCAGTTAATCCGCCCGGAGCAGAAGGCACTGTTACCTCTGCGCCTATTGTGCCGCCGAATGGCTGAATTGGTGCAAACTTTCTGGCCCTCACCCAGTTGATGGTCATTGTGCCTGAGCCCGATGAAAGTCCGCCAATGCAAAGCCTTAAGTCAGCATCCTTTGGATGAGTAGTACTTGTAGCCGTAATTGGCGCTACTGAAGGGAATGTTGCCCTTTGGTCGCCGGTTGCAACCCATGTAATTGACCAAATCCCAACTACGCTGGAGTACGTGATCAGGCCGGAAGCCCAGTTATGACCCTGGCAATAAGTTGTACTGCTGCCGCTTTCGCTAATTCTTACTGAACCGGAGCCAAGCAATGTTGCATATCCCCTGTTGTTCGCATCATTTTTCAGCCAGTATAAACCCGGCCAGTTACCTGTTGCATCAGTTACATCACTTTCTGCAGTGTACACTTCGCTCACTGAGAAAATTGAATCAGATACTATGATCTTGTTTGAGGACCACCCGAGTGCCAGGTTACCGCCTGAAACGGTTGCAGTTCCGGTACCGCAGTTTTCGCTGAACTGCTGGAGAGTAGAACCGTCAAATCCTTCAAAGAACTTAAACGCCGCTTTCGGGTTACTAACCGCAGAGGCAGAGGGATTGCCGTAATACATAAAAATTGTGCGTGATGAATTGGCAGGCAGGCTTGATACTTTGAACCAAATTACCGTGGTTGCTGTATTAATTCCGCTTTCGATCCAATACGGAATATTGGTGCAAACAGAATCAGAAAACCTGAGATCTGAACCATCGTTCTTCATTTTTCCTGCTGTGATAAGCGCCTGGGTGTTAATTGTATCGCGGACTTCAAAATTTGTAAGTGCGCTTGCATTCGGGTTTACAACTGTTATAGGCGCTCTGTAGAGCCATCCGGAGTAACAGCAGGATTGTGAGTAAAGAGTATTGGTAATGTTGCCGCAAAGGGCAACAATAAGTACCAGTAAAAACAGTATTTTTGCTCTCATTTAAAGTGATTTAGATTTTAGAAAATTTATTGTCAAATATAACAATAAAATTTCACAATATCCCAAGTCACTGTGTTAAGATTAAGTTTAATGATGTGTATGCTCTTCCATATCCTGCCCGTCAGGAAAATGCAGCTTCAGATCTACATCTATATCCGGATGCAGGCTTTTGGAGACCGGGCAATGCAAAGCAACTGCTTCAAGGATACCCCTTTTGTCAAATGGAATCCCTGCGGGAAAAGTGATCTCGGCAACTAACTTTGCGACTCTCCGTGGTATATCTGCACTCATATGCTTTTCAATTCGGCATGAAGCGCCGTTAAGATCTATTCCCCTGTCTTCAGCAGCTATTCCCATGGTTGTTAAATAGCAAACGCCAAGTGATGCTGCTAGAAGATCGGTTGGTGAAAAGCTTTCGCCTTTTCCCCTGTTATCAACCGGGGCGTCGGTTTCAATTATTATTCCGCTGGGTTTGTGAACGGCTTTGCAGTGCAGGCTGCCTTCATATGTTGTGGTAATTTCGACCATATAATTATGACCTCCTGCCGTAAATTAATGAATAATATTGCTGTTTGATATACCGAAAATTTATAATCTAAGATAAGGGCTTAGGCTGCCCGGATAATTCATTTAATTTCTGAACCAGCCATGGCCTGTACATAATGGTACTATTATAAAACCCGTTGATTTCCGGTGTTTTTGCCTGTCTTAACCTGAACTTTATCATCTGCAGGATCTGCCTGATAAAATTATTGGTTCGCTCTTTTATATAAGGTGTTACTGTTTTATACCCTGAGATATAATGCCTGAATGAATCTGCCTGCGAAAATGCTTCTTCAAAATATCCTGCTTCGTAAAATATCATCAGGTTCAGCGCTTTTATCTTAAACTTATCATAATATTTCCGGTATTTAACCCTGCTCAGGCATTCAAGCGCCTTATCAAAATTATTCCTGAACATATAGTATAATGATTGAGCAAAATACCCGTTTGATTTCATATCTTCAGGGGGCAGGTGTTCTTTATATTGCCTGATGAAATCTTCAGCCCATTTGAATTTCTTAAGCATCAACGCATTTGTTACCATAGAAATAAACATATCAGGAACCATGTAACCATCTTTTAGATGGAAGCCGTTTGCCAGAACATCGTTCACTATTTCAAACCGCTCGTTCAAATATTCCAGATCTCCGCTATCAACTTTTACAAAACAGTAATTGTGCAGGTAAGTATAAATTGCAGAAAGTTCATTAACATCAAGCAGGCTTTTATAGGATTTTAAAGCTTCTTTGATGTTCCTGTAATAAGATTCATTTTGAGGCTCAAGATATGATCTGACCAGATTATTAAGTATGTAAGCCATCGGATTATTTGTTATGCCCTTTTCTTCATACACTTTCACCAGCCTGTTGAGTATATCAAGATCGATATTGCTCTTCTCTTTTCTCACCCTGGTATCATTCAGTATTATATAATAAAACTGCAGTACGGTAAGAGCCGAGTAATTTACAAATCCATCCATTGCGTCTTTCCAGTCTGTATCCGGATTAAGGTTTGTTTGCAGGTTACTGATGGTTTTGCTGTAGCTTTCAAAGATATATTTGTTGTAATAATATTTTTCATTCCTGTGCGGATTTTTTTCAAGCTCTGCCAGCGCTTCTCCTGCAGCCTTTTCAGCCTCGTAATAATTCTTGTTCTCTATCAGCCTGTCTATCAGCTTGCTTCTGTAAGTCATTTTATCCTCTTTAAAACTGCTGACAGCAAGGTACTCCAGCAGCATATTATTCATTTCAGATAGATACTTCCTCAGCAGAACATCATTGTATGGCTTGCCCGGATAAGCCAGGCTGTATATTTCCCTTTTGGATTTATTGAATTCAGGATAACACTGTTTCATTTTACTGAATAAAACAGGCAGTGTTTTTCTTTTCAAAAAATACGGGGAGTTCAGAAATTTTTCAAATTCTTCAAGATGCTTAATATCAAGATGTTTCAAATTTTTGATGAACTTACTGTTTTCCATACCGTGTCACAATATAGGTAATTTTAGTTAATTATCCGAAATATTCACCATTTTCCCCGATTATGAAAGTCACAAATCAGCTTATTATTCTTTGATAAACATACCCCGTACTAACTAAATTTGCCATAAGTAATGATCAAATAGCTTGTAGGTTTGTCACATTTGCGGAGAAACTGTCAATCTATCTGAAATTTTCGAGACAATTATTGCCGGCCCCTGTCACAAACACGAATATTATTCCGGGAACCCCTGTCAATATTGGCTGTAAAAATAATCAACTAACATTTTAATAATCTATAATCCAAATCATATGAAAATCAGATCTTCTTTATTGCTTCTATTTTTGGTTCTATTTTCTTCACATTCATTTTCGCAATGGTACACTGTCGCAAGCGGCGGCGCGCTTAGTTATAAATCAATTTCATTTTATCAAAGCTGGGGATTCGCTGCCGGAGATATTGGACTCCTGAAAAAATCCGTCGATCACGGCACAACATGGACTACGTTATCTTTAGGCGCATCCACCACCATTAATGACGTTTATACAATGAGCCCAAACATCGCATTTTTATGCGGAGTAAACGGTATGATCTATAAAACCACCAACGGGGGAACAAACTGGACAGCTCAAACCACTGCCGGGGCTTTTAGCTATTATGACATGGATTTTATCAATCAGAACACGGGAATGGTGGTAGGTGATGACGGAAAAGTGGGCTTCACTACTAATGGAGGCACAAACTGGATCCAGGCACAGCTTAATGTTACACCAGGCGCAAAGCTGGATTATAAAGTATGCGATATGATAGATCAAAACACATGGGTAGTGGCTTCTGCAGATACGCAGATCTCAAATACCAACTATTCATATATTCACAGGACAACCAATAATGGTACGAGTTACCAGAATTTATATACTATGTCTGCAGGATTACTATTTGATGTTTCGTTCAAATATATCCGGGTTATGAGCGCAAGCGCAATTTACGCAGCAACCGCCAACGGAAACATTGTTAAATCTACAAATAACGGGGCAAACTGGTCCGCAATCCAGTTGACTTTTGTGCCGCTTTCTTTCGACTTCGCAAATATATTTACAGGCTATTCCTGCGGCCAGGGTGGTGATATCAGAAAGACCACAAATGGCGGAGTTAACTGGGTTCAGCAAACTTCGTCCACTACATCCGGACTTGTGAGTATTTTTTGCAGAGATACAAATACTGTTTTTGCTGCCGGCCTCAACGGCACAATAGTAAGAACTCAAAACGGCGGGGGAATTGTAGGCTTAAATCTATCAAGCGGTGAAACCCCGGCCCAATACTCGCTTTCCCAGAATTATCCCAATCCATTTAATCCATCAACAAAAATATCATTTGATCTGCCTCACCAGGGCTTCACACGGCTTGCTATTTACAATGTTGTTGGAAAAGAAGTAAAAGTCCTTCTCAGCGGAAATATTGCGGCCGGTAAATATGAGACAGAGTTTGATGCTTCAGAACTGCCGAGCGGCACCTATTTTTACAGGCTCGAAGCGGGAGAATTCATTGAAACCAGGAAAATGATTTTGATAAAGTGACCTCAATCATTCATTCAAATATGCAGTACTTCAAATTAACTATTAGCTTTTTGATTTAAACTAATCATAAAAAAATGAAAAATATAACTAAACTATTTTTAATCCTATTATTTCTGCTCACGTACAAATTAGATTCACAGTGGGTAACTGTTAACTCGGGAGGAACAAAAGATTTCAACTCTATCACATTCCATACAGGTTATGGTTATACTGCCGGTGATTCCGGGTATGTCAGCAGAAGTATTAACCAGGGCTTAAACTGGTCAACTATTCCGCAATTCACAACAATTAAGCTGAATTCCATTTTCGCTGTCAGCGCGAGCAATGTTTATGTATGCGGCGAGCAGGGCATAATTTATAAAACAACAAACAGCGGTGTTTTGTGGGCTTCACAAACTTCTTTCTCACCCGGCATAAACTACCATGCAATCGATTTCATAAACGCTACCACCGGAATTATCGTTGGCGATAACAGAAGATTTGCCGTTACTGCAAATGGCGGTGCAAACTGGATTACCGGCCAGCTGAATGTTCCAATAGGCGCGAATCTGCATTACAGGGCTGTTGACATGCTGGACAGCACGACGTCATATATTGCATCTACTGATACTTTGATAGGAAATGTTTATAGTTCATATATTCACCGCTCAACCAATAACGGTGTTTCGTTCACAAACGTTTTAACACTTAATATAGGAACTTCTAATCCGTTTGTTCATATCCAGTTTGTGAATCAAAACACAGGTTTTGCGATCACAACCAGGGGATATTGCGTTAAAACCACAAATGGCGGAGTAAGCTGGACATATAATATTATGAATATGCTTTGTGAATCTGCTTATTTTGTAAATGCCGTAACAGGCTATGCCTGCGGTCCTAGCGGCGGCTTAAAGAAAACAACAAATGGCGGAGTTACCTGGCTGTGGCAGAACTCTCCTGTTACTGTTACGTTGAGCGGCATTACGTGTATTGATTCAATAACAGGTATTGCCGTGGGAGTTGACGGTACAATTGTAAGAACAGATAATGGCGGTACATATACCGGTATCAACCAGGTTGGCAGTACGATACCGGAAAGCTACAGTTTAAGTCAGAATTATCCAAATCCATTCAATCCCTCAACAAGCATCACTTTTGATATACCGAACGCCTCGGACGTAAAACTAACGCTATATAATGTTCTTGGTTCAGAAGTAAAAGTAATAACAAAAGGCTTTCTTGCTTC
>WBZT01003164.1_pt1 | contig 10970 bp, 8 predicted proteins | sample 5204241 | NCBI WGS metagenome assembly WBZT01 (sample SAMN12344358, study PRJNA552823) | activated sludge metagenome | biome: Activated sludge suspended growth; feature: Nitrification reactor; material: Wastewater; isolation source: activated sludge from nitrification reactor of wastewater treatment...
GCGTTGATCATCGCTGCCGCCGCCTCGATCAATTCGCTGGCCGGTGCCGGCACACGGTCGGCACGGCCCGGCTCGGGCCATTCGTCGACCTCGACGAGCTGATTCTGCACGTCCTTGGGAATATCGATCAGGACCGGCCCGGGACGCCCCGAAGCGGCGATGCAGAAGGCGCGAGGAAGGATGCTCAGCAGTTCGTCGGCCGAACCGACCAGGAAGTTGTGTTTGGTGATCGGGATGCTCAGGCCATAGGTATCGACTTCCTGAAAGGCATCGGTGCCGATCATCGGCCTGGGCACCTGCCCGGTGATCGCCACCAGGGGAATCGAATCCAGTTTGGCATCGGCAATCGCGGTCAGCAGATTGGTTGCGCCCGGGCCGGACGAGGCCATGCAGACCGCCGGTACGCCGGTGGCGCGCGCCATCCCCTGGGCCATGAAACCGCCGCCCTGCTCGTGCCGGGCGAGGACATGGTGGATCAGCGCCGATTTCGACAGGGCGTCGTAAATCGGCAGGATGGCGCCGCCGGGAATGCCGGTCAGCGTTCGGACGCCCTGGCGTTCGAGCAGACGGACGACGATCTGGGCGCCGGTGAGGGTTTCGGGGGTTTGTTGGGACAAGGGAATCTCCTCAAAATGAACGGCTACCTTCGGCATCGCCAAAGCTGACCGTGAAAGTCGCTTCGGCGACTCACGAAACTCTCCTCTCCCGCGTGCGAAAGAGGAATCGGGGGTGAGGGATACGGGATAGGGTCATGACCGCGGGTCCGGAAATGAAAACCCCCGCTCGGCTTGCACCGGCGGGGGGTTTCTGGAATTTTCTGGGCTTCGACTTATCTTCTTCCGACCCTCGACGGTGTGTCAGGCTCTACACGTAGCACGCGTACGACCAGTACGGCGACCGCCGCACCGCCCACGGCAAAACCGGCAAGCCGGGCCATAGCCAGTCGAGCAGGATTGTCGGAATGGCGCATCGTCGTCAGCCTCAAGTCCAGGAGGCCCCATTAGAACCGAGGACCGCGAGAAATGCAAGCCTTGACAGGGTAAATTTGTTCCGCCCGTAACCCGTTGATTTTCAGTTCTTCCTGCGGGAGTGAGCGAGCCCCCGAGCGGTCACTCCAACGGCGGTTTAGAAGCTTGATTGGATGAACGAATCTGGATTCCGGCGGACGCCGGAATGACGGTGGGCGGTTAGAACAAAATTGCCCTGCTGTCACGGGTGACTCTGCTGGTCAATGCTTTCTGGCGAGTCTATACTGATTTTCTGGCGGTCTTTCACAGGGAGGGTTGTACGATGTCGAAGAACAAGTTCGATGACCCGCAGGAAAGCGCCACCGCAAACACCCAGGCGGCGGTTCTGTCGCCGCAAGAGCGCCGCGCACAGGGAAGCGCGCTGCGCGACGTGGTGCCGCGCGAGGCGCAGGGCGGATGGAAGCCGCCCAGGAAGCGGCGCGATCCGATGCAAATCCTCACGGAATCGAACGAGGGGCGGATGCCCGAACTCGTTCCGATCCGCTTTGGGCGAATGCTGCAGTCCCCGTTCACCTTTTACCGCGGTTCGGCGGCAATCATGGCGGCCGACCTGGCGTCCACCCCGAATTCCGGACTCCGGGTGCAGGCCTGTGGCGACGCGCATCTGCTGAACTTTGGCGGCTTTGCGACACCCGAGCGGCAAGTGGTCTTCGATGTCAATGACCTCGACGAAACGCTGCCCGCACCCTGGGAGTGGGACCTCAAGCGTCTGACCGCGAGCATCGTCATTGCCGCGCAGTATCTTCACCTGAAGGAAAACGAGGCCGCCAGGGCGGCGACAGCGACGGTGCGTGCCTACCGCGAGCGGATGGTCGACTATTCGTCGATGCGCGCGCTCGGCGTTTGGTACGACAACATCCCGCTGGAGCGCGCGATCGCCGAGATGAGTGGAAGCAACGCCAGGCTCAGGAAGTTCGCCGCCAAGCGGCTTGAGAAAGCGCACCAGCAAAGCGCGGTCGAAAACGTCTTCCTGAAACTTGCCGAATATCACGGCGCATTGCCGAAGATCAAGGACCATCCGCCACTCATCTTCCACCCCAGCGAGGAACAGGCGCCGGGAATCCGGACGCAATACCGCGAAGCCCTGGCCATGTACCGCGAGTCACTGCCGGAACACGTGCGTGTGCTCTTCGACCGTTTCCAGCTCTGCGACCTGGCGGTCAAGGTCGTCGGTGTCGGCAGCGTCGGCACCCAATGCCTCGTCGCTCTGTTCATGGCCGCCGACAATGACCCGCTTTTCCTGCAGATCAAGGAAGCACGGGCATCGGTCCTCGAACCGTATGCGGGCGCGAGCCTGCATGCCAATCACGGCCAGCGCGTGGTTGCTGGACAGCGCCTGATGCAATCAGCGAGCGACATGTTTCTCGGCTGGACGACGGGGAAAAATGGCCGACACTACTATTTCCGCCAGTTACGGGATGTCAAGATCAGCGCGATCGTTGAGGGATGGGACGTCGACCGCCTGACCACCTATGGCCGGCTGTGCGCGTGGGCGCTGGCGCGAGCACATGCGCGTTCGGGCGACGCGGCGCTGATCGCCGGTTACATGGGTTCCAGTGCCGTCTTCGACGACGCGATCTGCGAGTTTGCCGTCGAGTACAGCGACCAGAATCAGCGCGACTACCGGGCCTTCGTCAGGGCGGTTCGGGAGGGACGGCTCGAAGTGCAACTCGAAGAAAATCCCTAAGTCCGGTGGCAAATCAAGAACAAGTTCGGCCCGTTAGCACCATGGCACACGAGACTCCGGTTGGCGGCTGGCGCGCAGTGTTTCCGCCGGCACAGTGGCTCACTTCGTATCAGACGAAGTGGTTGGCGAACGATGCGATCGCCGGCGTGACGCTGGCGGCTTACGGCATTCCGGTGTCGCTCGCCTACGCCTCGCTTGCGGGGCTACCGCCGCAATACGGTATCTACTGTTATCTGGTGGGCGGCCTGTTCTACGCGCTGTTCGGCTCGTCGCGCCAGTTGGCGATCGGTCCCACTTCAGCGATCTCGATGCTGGTCGGCGTTACGGTTGCTGGCATGGCGCAGGGTGATCCGGGACGCTGGGCGTCCATCGCGGCATTGACGGCGGTGGTCATCGCCGCCATGTGCGTGCTGGCGTGGCTGTTTCGCTTGAGTTCGCTGGTCAACTTCATCAGCGAAACCATCCTCCTCGGTTTCAAGGCGGGCGCCGCGCTGACCATCGCGATGACTCAATTGCCCAAGCTGTTCGGCGTCAAGGGCGGCGGGCACGGCTTCTTCGAATCCGCCGTCACTCTGGCTGGCCAGCTCCCCGATACCCGCTTCGCCGTGCTCGCTTTCGGTCTGGCCGCGCTCGCCGTGCTGCTGCTGGGGGAAAAATTTCTGCCCGGCCGCCCGATCGCCCTCTTCGTGGTGGTCGTCTCGATCCTCCTGCTGTCGGTGACCCCGCTGGGCGAACTCGGCTTCAAGATCGTCGGCGCATTGCCGCAGGGACTGCCCGACTTCAAACTCCCGGATTTGCGGGTGCGCGATGTGGACGGGGTGATTCCGCTGGCTTTCGCGTGCCTCTTGCTGGCCTACGTGGAAAGCGTTTCTGCCGCTCGTGCCCTGGCGCAGGCGCGCGGCTACCAGATCGATGCGCGCCAGGAACTTCTCGGTCTGGGCGCGGCAAATCTGGCGGCGGGGCTGTTCCAGGCCTACCCCGTGGCCGGAGGCCTGTCGCAGTCGTCGGTGAACGACAAGGCTGGCGCCAGGACGCCGCTGGCGCTCGTTTTCGCCTCGCTGACGATTGGCCTCTGCCTGCTGTATCTGACCCGGATGCTGCACAACCTGCCGAATGTGGTTCTCGCGGCGATCGTGCTGGTTGCCGTCAAAGGATTGATCAATGTTGGCGAACTGCGCCACGTGTGGCGGGTCAGCCGTTTCGAGTTCGGCGTCTCAATGGTCGCATTCGCCGGCGTGCTGGTGCTTGGCATTCTCAAGGGCGTGATCGTCGCGGTCCTGGTGTCACTGCTGTTGCTCATCCGGCGTGCCGCGCACCCGCATGTGGCGTTCCTTGGCCACATCCCCGGTACCCGGAGTTACTCCGACATGGAGCGTAACCCGGACAACGAGGCTGTTCCGGAGGCGTTGCTGTTCCGTGTCGAGGCCTCTCTGTTGTACTTCAATGCCGAACATGTGCGTGATGCCGTCTGGCAAAGGATTTGCACGATGCCCCGACCGTTGACCCTGGCAGTGTGCGATCTGTCCACTTCACCCGCTGTCGATCTGGCTGGCGCGCGAATGCTGAGGACGCTGCACGCAGAGCTTGAAGCAGCCGGCATTCGCCTGCGGCTGGTGGCGGCGCATGCGGCGGTGCGCGACCTCCTGCGCGCCGAAGGACTCGAGGAAAACTTCGGCGACTTCGGTCGCCGGATCACCCTGGCGGACATCATCGACGAGTTCCAGGGGCGGGCGGAGACAGCGGCGACCTGACCAAGACCGTCGCGGTCCCCGCAGCAGCCACGATAAAAAACTTGGCATTGACGTTGCTGTTCCGGCTAACGGTCATGACTTTTCCAGGCACCCCGATCATGAAAGTCATGACCGTTTCCCTCCCTGGCAGGGCGCATTCCGGCTTGCACGCCGGAATCGTTCGATGGGCGCAGAGCAGGCTCTGCGAATTCCCCATCTCACCCCCCGGCCCCTCCCTCGCGAGTGGGGAGGGAAAATTCGTGAGTCGCTGACGCGACTTTCACATTAACATTGACGTTCTGAAGCAATGCCCTGATCACGGCGCTGATCCTACTCGGCCTCGCCATCAAGGACAGCGCCAGTGGCAAGAGCGTGCTCCAGGGCGCCGCCGTGCGCACCACGCTGTTCTGATCGAACGTTGGCGTGCCCGGCATACCCCGTTACCGATTTCTGTCACCGTCACCAAAGAGAACTCGACATGATCCTCGGGAACTTCGCCATCGGCTTGCCCGTCATGCTGCTCTGCATCGCCATCCAGGCCGGCGTTTCCTTCTGGTGCGTCCGCCACTACATCCGCTGCGTACGCAAGCGGCAAAATGGCGGAGCGACGAATCCGGGTATCCGCCCGTTGTTGACCGCAATGATCGCGATGATGGCCGGCACCCTCGTCCAAGTCGGGCTCTGGGGCTTGCTCTTCGTCTGGCTCGGCGAGTTCTCCGAATTCTACGAGGCGGTCTACCACTCGGCGGTCAATTTCGCTTCGCTCGGCTACGGCGACATCGTCATGCGCAAGCAGTGGAAGCTGCTCGGGCCGCTCGAGGCGATCAACGGCGTGCTGATGCTGGGCATGAGCGCGGCAGCCCTGATGGCGATCCTGCAGCACCTGATCAAAATGCAAGTGCGGGAGGATTCTTGACTACCGCCGCGTCGTCGATGACAGGCCATGATCCGCATCGTGCCGCCGTATTTCGGGCAGACGAACGGAAACACTTGGTCGATCTCCAAGGCTCGAGCGAGCGGCCACTGCGGCGGCGATCGCCCGGCCCGGCAGGCGATGGCCACTGAACCCGCAGGAACGGTCGTGCCGACAGGCGCCAGCCGTCTGTTGCGCGCACCGCGTGCGGCGGCGGTTGCCGGCATCCTCTTCTCGGTGCTGCTGATGATCAGCCTGTGGCTGCTTCGCGAATCGGTTCCCGAGGACCCGCTCGACGCCGGCGCCTGGCTCGCGACGAAGGCGTCGACGGTGGTCACGGCGCTGAATCTGGTTCCCTTCGCCGGCATCGCCTTCCTCTGGTTCATCGGTGTGCTGCGCGACCGGCTCGGAGCGCTCGAGGACAGGCTGTTATCGACGGTCTTCCTCGGCAGCGGTCTGCTCTTTCTGTCCATGCTCTTCCACTCGGCGGCCGTCGCAGGCGGCTTGATCGTTTCTTACACCGTCGACCCGACTCGCCTGCTCGGATCGACGGCCTTTACGCTCGGCCGCGCGATCGTCTACGAGGTGATGAACATTTACGCGGTCAGGATGGCCGGCGTGTTCATGATGGTGACCTCGACGATGGCCCTGCGCACGCGTTTCATCGCCCGCTGGATCGCCTTCGTCGGCTACGCACTGGCCTTGCTGATGCTGCTCAGCAACCGCCACATCGAGCGGATCGTCCTGGTCTTCCCGTTGTGGGTACTGCTGGTCAGCGTGTTCATTCTGATCGACGAGTGGCGTCGGCCATCACGTGCTCCGCGTGACGCCGGGAGTCCAGTCAATGACTGATATCGGCTTCGCCGGCCTGTGAATCGGGCTGGCGACCGCAACGCGGGTATTCTTGAGAGGACTTCATCTGGAAATCTTCCCCCAGCAGCTAGGGATATAATCACCAGCGTGGCGTTTCCCGCCCCCCGTGTCTCAACCAGGGAGATCCCCTTGTAGGTCCGGTTGCTCCTCATTCGGTCGCCCGACGCGACCCCGCCGTCGCCAGCCGAAGACCCTCATCACCTTTCAGGCAGAGCAGAACATGACAAGCGAAACCCTTCAGAATCGTTGCTTCGACGAAATCCAAATCGGCGACACGGCCAGTGTCAGCCATACCCTCAGCTTGCGCGACGTACAGCTTTTCGCGGCAGTTTCGGGCGACATCAGTCCGACCTCGCTCGACACCGAACTCGATAGACAACTCGGCCCGTCCGACCTCGGCGCACACAGCATGTGGCTGGGTGCGCAGGTCTCAGGACTGCTCGGCAAGCAACTTCCGGGTCCGGGAACGGTTCACTCGGGGCAGGATCTCGAGTTTCTGGGGCCGCTACCGATCGGTGAGCAGGTCACGATCACGATTACGGCCACCGCCAAGGATGCCGCAAGCCGGAGAGTGACTTTCGATTGTCGTGGCGACAACGCACGCGGCGATACGATCATGACCGGTACCGCCCGGGTGATCGCGCCACGGGTGAGGATCACGATGGCAAGTCCGGAAGAGGCGCAGGTGTCAATCCAGAGTCACGATCGCTTCGAGAACCTCGTCGAACTCTGTCAGCAACTGTCGCCGGTATCGGTGGCGGTCGCGCATCCCTGCGATGAGTCATCGTTAGGCGCCGCACTGCAGGCCAGACGTGAGGGTCTGGTCGAGCCGATCCTGGTCGGACCGCTGGCCAGGCTGCGGGCGCTTGCCGAGCAGCATGGGTTCGATCTCTCGGGCGTGCAGATCGAAGACGTGCCGCACAGCCATGCCGCCGCTTTTCGTGCCGTCGAACTGGTTCGCCTCGGCAAGGCCGCGGCGCTGATGAAAGGCAGCCTGCACACCGACGAACTGATGGCCGAAGTGGTCAGTCGGGAAACCGGCCTGCGCACCGAGCGGCGCATCACGCATGCTTTCGTGATGGACGTGCCGACCTACCACAAGCCGCTGATCGTCACCGATGCGGCGATCAACATCGCACCCGATCTCGACACCAAGCGCGACATTTGCCAGAACGCCATCGATCTGGCCCGGACGCTCGGCATCGCACTCCCCAAGGTAGCGATCATCTGCGCGGTCGAGTCGATCAATTCGCGCATGATCTGCACGACTGACGCCGCCTCGCTGTGCAAGATGGCCGATCGTGGCCAGATCACCGGTGCCATCCTCGATGGTCCGCTGGCCCTCGACAACGCGATCAGCAAGGAAGCGGCACGCATCAAGAAGATCGACTCGGTGGTCGCCGGCGATCCCGACATCGTCGTCGTTCCCGATCTCGCTGCCGGCAACATTCTCGCCAAGCAGCTCACTTTCATGAGCAATGCCGATGGCGCGGGGATCGTGCTCGGCGCGCGCGTGCCGATCATTCTGACCAGCCGTGCCGACAACAAACGCACCAAGCTTGCCTCGTGTGCGGTCGCCTGCCTGATGGCCAGCGGCTCGCTTGGGGTAAGCCAGACAAAGACCGGAGGCTGACATGGAAAAGGTGATTCTGGTTCTCAACGCGGGCTCGTCGAGCCTGAAGTTCTCTCTCTTTGCCCTCCCGGCGGCAGGTGAGATGCGTCCCCTTGCCGTTGGCCAGGTCGAAGGGCTGGGCACGGCACCGCGCCTCAAGGCGAAGAATGGCCAGGGAGAGGTCATTGCCGATACCCGCTGGAGTACGGCGGAAGTGGCGAACCCCGCACAGGCCTTGCAGGAAATCATCGGGTTGTTGCGTTCCCGCTTCCAGGAAAACGAACTGGCGGGTGTCGGCCACCGGGTGGTGCATGGTGGCCCCGATTACTCGGCGCCGCTACTGATCAGCGCGGAGGCCCTGGAAAAGCTCGACACTTTCGTACCGCTGGCGCCGCTGCATCAACCCCACAACCTCGCAGCGATTCGCGCCGTGCAGCAGGCGAGACCCGAGCTGGCGCAAGTGGCCTGCTTCGACACCGCTTTCCACCGAACCCAGAGCATGATCGCGGATCTCTACGGTCTGCCCTATGAATACTACGAACGCGGGATTCGGCGTTATGGCTTCCATGGTCTCTCCTACGAGTACATCGCCGCAACCCTGCCAGCGGTCGCACCCGAAATTGCCAACGGACGGGTAGTGGTCGCCCACCTGGGCAGTGGTGCCAGCATGTGCGCGATCCACAACGGCCGCAGCGTCGGCAGTTCGATGGGCTTCACCGCGCTCGACGGACTGATGATGGGCACCCGACCGGGAAACATGGACCCCGGGATCGTCCTGTACCTGTTGCAACAGGAGGGGATGAGCGCTAAACAGATCGAGGATCTGCTCTACAAGCGCTCCGGGCTGCTCGGCCTTTCCGGGATCGGCAACGACATGCGCGTCCTGGAGGCCAGTGACTCGCCACGTGCCCGCCTGGCGATCGACCTGTTCACCTACCGTATCGCCCGCGAACTCGGCGGGCTCGCCGCCGTGCTCGGCGGCCTCGACGCACTGGTGTTCACCGCCGGGATTGGCGAAAACAGCGCGCGCATCCGGCAACTCGTTTGCGAGAAGGCCCGCTGGCTGGGTGTCGAGCTCGACGAGGCGGCCAACGATCAGAATGGCTCACGCATCAGCAGCGCCGACAGCCGGGTTTCGGTGTGGGCGGTGCCGACCAACGAAGAGCTGATGATCGCCCGTCATACGCGCAAGCTGCTGGGCCTGTGATCCTGTCGCCTGGCCTGGGCCAAACCAACCATCAAAGGGTGCCATTGGGTAGACAATGGCCGTCATCACTCGCGGAGCAGTGCAAACAGGGTGCCCGATCCTGCAGATCGAAGCTCCAGGTGAGGACTATTCGATACCACGAGCAGATGACAGGAATGGCTGTGACCAGGAATGATGCAGGGCCATTTGCGCCCTGTTCAGCCGACGACGTGATAGCCACCGTCAATGTACATCGTTTCGCCGGTGATCAGCTTCGCGTAGTCGGAAGCGAGGAACGCCGTTGCCATGCCGACATCCTCGATGCTGACCAGCATGCGGCTCGGCGCGCGCGTCGCAGCGATTTCCATCAACTCGTCGAAACGATCGATGCCGGTAGCCGCACGGGTCTTGATCGGGCCGGGCGAGATCGGATGCACCCGAATCCCCTTCGGCCCGAGTTCGGCAGCGAGGTAACGTGCCGACGCTTCGAGGGCCGCTTTCACCGGGCCCATCAGGTTGTATCGATCGACCACTTTCTCGGCGCCGTAGTAGCTCATCGTAAACAATGAGCCGCCGCCCTGCATCAGCGGCTCGGCGAGCTTCGCCATGCGGATGAACGAGTGGCAGGAGATGTCCATCGCCATCAGGAATCCGTCGCGCGAGCAATCGGTGACGCGGCCGTGCAGATCCTCGCGTGGCGCAAAGGCAATCGAGTGCAGGCCGATGTCGAGCTGGCCCCAGGTCCGCTCGATGGCCTCGAAAACGGCTTCGAGCTGCCCAGGGATGCGCACATCGCAGGGAAGATAAAGCGCCGGATCGACACCCAGGTGATCGGCCAGCGCCTGAGTATAAGGCTTGCTCTTTGCGTTGAGATAGGTCATTGCAACGCTGGCGCCCAGGGCGCGGAAAGCGAGCGCGCAGCCATAGGCGATCGACTGGTTGTTGGCGATTCCGATGACCAGCGCTTTCTTGCCTTCAAGCGCGCCGGCAGGGCCTTTGACTTTTTCAGCAAGTTCGCGAAAGAACGCTTCGGTCGGGTTCAGTTCAGTCATTGGGTGTGCTCCTTGTCTGCTTGTGGGATCGAGTGGTCGAAAGAGGAGTGGATGCTTCGGCCTGGCCTATGAGTTGCCCAACTTCGGCGATGCGCTCGGTTCGTACGCCCTCGGGCGTGCCGACAGCCGATACGACACGGTCAATCGTTTGGAGGATCTCCTTGCGGATCGCCGGATCGTCAGGCAGCATCTTCAGGATGGCAGCGAGAGCGCTCTTACTATGGAAGTCGTGAGCGACTCTCGAATCTCCCCTCCCCCCTCGCGGGGGAGGGGTCGGGGGAGAGGGAAACGGTCATGACTTTCATCATCGGGGGTATCTTGCAAAGTCATGACCGTTTGGGTCGAGGAGAGTGGCGAAGAACGGCTCCCGCAGCAGAGCCTTGAATTCCTGCAGACTACGCCCCTGTTCCTGTCCGGCGCGAATTCGCCGCAACACTTCGCAGAAGTCCTGGGCGATTCGGACATATCGTGCTTCTCCTGTTTGCCGACAGTTGAAGAAAAGAGAGCCATCGCCATACTACCATGTACAGCAAGCGTGGGGTCGGTCGGAGTGGCGTGGGTCCCACGGTAAATTTGTTCTCCATGAGCCGTCACGGGTATAACGGCGTTCCTGGTCATGCTCAGCCCTTCCCGGCAGGGCGTTCGGCGGGTACACTGAAAACCTGTCACCGCCGAGTGGCGTCGACGTCGCCCCGGCAGTCGCGACCAGCCACTGATTGACGATCCTGTCCGCTGCGTTGTACTACCTGACAGACCATTTCCAGTTACCCGCCACGAAAGCCCATGATGTCAGAGATCATCCCCCCCGGGCCTATCCCGCTACCCTGGGTGAGCCATGTCGTCGAGGATCGCTTCGGACTATCGGTGACACTGCGTGTGGGCCATGCCC
>WBZT01001122.1_pt1 | contig 10964 bp, 10 predicted proteins | sample 5204241 | NCBI WGS metagenome assembly WBZT01 (sample SAMN12344358, study PRJNA552823) | activated sludge metagenome | biome: Activated sludge suspended growth; feature: Nitrification reactor; material: Wastewater; isolation source: activated sludge from nitrification reactor of wastewater...
CGGCCCTGCAGGTGAAAATCGGCGAAACACGGGCTAAACTCAAGGGCGCATTGAACGCTGCATTGCACGGAGAACACTGAACATGCCATCATCAGCCGATTCCTCGGCATCGTGATTACGATGCTCTGGAACGACCATGCGCCGCCTCACTTCCACGCGAAATATGGCGATTTCGAAATCACTGTCGAGATCGAAACCGGCATTGTTCAGGGCAAGTTTCCGCCGCGTGCGCTTCGTCATGTGCTCGAATGGCGCGAATTGCACAAGGAAGAATTGCTGAATGACTGGGATTTGTGCCGCCAGGCCGAGATGCCCAATCCAACCGCTGGAGTAACCCCATGATCCTGCACATCACCGCCGCCGAATATCTGCACGACTACACGCTGGCCGTTAGCTTCGATAACGGCTGCTCAGGTGTTGCAGACCTCAGCGAGGTTCTCGATTTGGGGTTATTCAAGTCGTTGCGAGATACCGATCTGTTCAGACAGGTGACGGTAGACGATCAAATGAAAACCGTCGTCTGGCCAAACGGGCTTGATCTGGCACCCGAGTACGTTTACTTCCAAGCCTTCAAGCTTGACCCTCGATTGCGCTCGCAGTTTGAAGCCTGGGGCTATGCGGAAAAATCGGCGGCGGCGTAGATTGGCGATGAATCCCCACGTCAAGAACCTGACCCCGCTGCCGGACCATCGTTTGCCGCTGAACTTCGAAAACGGCGAAACCCGGGTTTTCGATGCCGCCCCGTACCTCGAACGGGGCGTCTTCAAGCGCATTCGGCATCCCGGCCTGTTCGCGCTGGCCAGAGTGCTTGTCGGCTCGGTCGAATGGCCGGGCGAAATCGACCTCAGCTACGACACGCTTTATCCGGAGTCCCAGCCCGCGACGCAAGATCAAGCCGCATGACCGCTCACCTGCCGGAAAACCTCGACCTGATCGCCGCCGCGCCGGACGGCATCCGCAAGCTGCGCGGGCTGATCCTGGAACTGGCGGTACGCGGCAAGCTGGTGCCGCAGGACCTCGACGACGAGCCGGCGAGGGAATTGCTCAAGCGGATTGCGAAGGAGCGGGCGCGGCTGGAGGAGGAAGGCAGCCGCAAGAAATCGAAGCCGATGCCACGGACGAGGGAAGGTGATCAGCCGTTTGATATCCCCGACAATTGGGAATTCGTCTGCCTTGGTGGCGTTCTGGAGATGATCAATGGCAGAGCGTTTAAGCCCGCAGATTGGCGCACAACGGGCATTCCCATCGTTCGCATCCAGAATCTGAATAACCCCGCTGCGCCACACAACTACTGCGACGCCGAAACGCTGGATAGCCGACACCGCCTTTCATCTGGAGATTTTCTAATCAGTTGGTCGGGTACTCCCGGTACATCCTTTGGGGCCTTTATCTGGAATCGAGGCGAGGCAGCCCTCAATCAACACATCTTTCGGTGTGTACAAATCGGCGCGGGCTTCGGCAAGGAGTTTCTCCGCCTCGCAATCAATAGCCAGCTTTCTATCTTGATATCAAAGGCGCAAGGAGGAGTCGGCCTTCAACACGTCACCAAAGGAACGCTTGAAGCGTTAGCGCTGCCGTTGCCTCCCCTTGCCGAACAACACCGCATCGTCGCCAAAGTCGATGAACTGATGGCCCTCCTCGACCGGCTGGAAGGGGAGCAGGCCGACGCCGAGGCGGCGCACACCAGGCTCGTCGACACCCTGCTCGGCACGCTGACCCAAAGCACCGAAGCCGCCGACCTCGCCGTCAACTGGCAACGTTTCGCCGAACACTTCGACACCTTGTTCACCACGGAATCGAGCGTAAACGCCCTCAAGCAGACCATCCTCCAGCTGGCCGTCATGGGCAAGCTGGTGCCGCAGGACCCCGACGACGAACCGGCAAGCGAACTGCTCAAGCGGATTGCCAGGGAGCGGACGCGAATGGAGGCGGAAGGGACTTGCAAGGAATCGAGGCCAGCGCTGCCGGTCGGAGAAGATGAACAGTGGCATGAGGTTCCCAAAAATTGGCAATGGTCCCGCCTTGGGCAACTCGTGCTGAAGAGTGGCGCAGGGTGGAGCCCAACTTGCGAACTACGTCCTCGCGAAAATGATGAATGGGGAGTTCTGAAAGTTAGCGCTGTCTCTTGGGGCGTGTTCGACTCTGACCAAAACAAGGCTCTGCCGTCGACTGTCCAGCCAAGAGCGGAGTTCGAGGTAGTTACGGGAGATTTTCTTGTATCTCGCGCCAATACGGCGGAGCTGGTCGCACGAAGTGTCGTGGTAGAAGACTGCCCGAGTCGTCTCATGCTCAGCGACAAAATTGTTCGTCTCACGCTATCGAACCTGACGAACGCACGATTCATCAATCTTGCGAATTCCTGCTGCGGGGCTCGGAATTACTACGCAGCCGTGGCAGGGGGAACTAGTGCGTCCATGAAGAACGTTTCGCGTGAGCAAATTCTGAACCTCTTGATACCGATCCCACCTCTCGCCGAACAAAACCGCATCGTCGCCAAAGTCGACGAACTGATCGCCCTCTGCGACCGCCTCAAGGCCGACCTCGCCGAGTCGCGCGGCCGTCAGCAACGCCTGGCTGCGACCTTGATCGAATCGGCGCTCACATCGGGCTGAGCAAGTCACTCCCCGCCCGCAAACGCTGGCGGAGGCGCAATTCGCGAGCGAATAGTCGCTCGCGGGCAGGATAGCCGCCACGCACGATCGCACGGCGGGTCCGCGACCGCTTGCAATTCGGCGTTTCGGCTCGCGCCTCGTGGCGCGGCCGATGGCGGATCGAGGCGCGGAAGCTTTTTCCGGGCATGCCGGGCTATCCGGATCGGGGCGCATCACGCTGGCCATGCGGCAGACCTCGGCGTTTCGCCAGACTTCGTCACCGTGCGGGTCGATCCGCCCGGCATTCGCCATCGGTTCACCCTGCGGGCCTGGTGCTCGTCGGCCGCTCTTTCGCCAAGCGGTCGATGCGGTCGGCGAGCTCGCGCGCGCTCTGCTGCGCCGATCCGATCGCCGTCGCCAGTTCCTGCAGCGCCGCGGTGGCGAGCGCCTCGAAGCCGCGGACGCACAGGGCCGGATTCCCTTCCGGATCGATGCTGACCCAGCCGGGAAAGACCCGGGCCACCTCGCGCACGGCGAAGTCGACGCGCGGGTTCTGCCCGGCCGCTTCGCTGGCGACCGGATGGAGCTGGCCGATCCGCTCGAGCACGCCCCCGAGCGGTGCGATCTCGCGCAGCAGGCCGCACGGATCGCGTGGATACGCGAACGGCGGTGCCGAGTCGATCAGCGCCGCGAAGGCGGCCGCGTCGCCACCGGCCTCGACCCACTCGCTGAGGTCCTTGCGGCTCGCCGACAGCGTGACGACGCGAATCTCGCTCGCCCGGCCGAGCAGCGACAGGCCGACCTGGAACAGGTGATCCTGCCCGGGAAGGTCGTTATCAGGGCAGATGAAGACGCGCTTGCCGGCGAGCATGTCCGAATGCTGCGGATGCCAGTGACAGACGCCAAACGGGCTGCAGGTTGCCGCCCAATGCTCGGGAAGGCCGAGCCGCTCGGCGGTCTCCACGTCCTTTTCGCCTTCGACGATCAGCACCGTGGTGGCGGTCAGCACGCGCGGCAGGTGATAGAGGGTCGGCCGACAGCCTTCGACTCCCCAGTGCCAGCCACCCTGCCCGTCGGGACGGCGGGTGCGGAAGGTCTTCGGCCGATAGCGGAGAACCTGGAAGAGCAGCGCTCCGCTGGCGTCGGTGTAATCGTAAACAGCGGCGACGTCGGCGGGAGCGTCCGGCAGCAGACGCAGCGCATTGCTCGGGCCGCTCGCCGCGGCGGGCGGAGCGAAAGGCTGGCTGTCGCGCAGCAGGATGGCGAAGGTTTCGCGGTTGCCGCCGCAGTCGATCCATTCGCTGAGGTCCTTGACTGCTTTCGGCAGGCGAACGACGCGAACTTCGCGCGCCGCAGCGCGCAGAGCGAGGCCGACGAGTTGCAGATGGTCGCGGCCGGCGGCGTCGTTGTCCGGGCAGAGGTAAACGGTCTTGCCGGCCAGCGCGCTCGTATACTCGTCGCGCCACTTGCCCGCGCCAAACGGGTTGCAGGTGGCCGCAAACCCCGCGTCGGGCAGCAGCGACTGGGCGTTGTCGGCGTCCTTCTCGCCTTCGACGACGAGAACCCGGTCGGCGGCGACGACCTGCGGCAGGCGGTAGAGCACGCGCCGGACGCCATCCAGATTGCCGATCCAGCCGCCCTGCCCGTCGGGCCGGCGGGCCCGGAAACTCTTCGGCTGGAAGCGGACGACCTGGAACAGCGGGGCTCCCGCCTCGTCGGTATACTCGTAGTGGGCGATTTCTTCCCGCTGGCCGGGGTTCGCGCTGCGGGTGGACGGCGCTCCGGTCGCCGGTGGTGCCTGCCCGGAGCGCTCGTTCATCGCCGCGACGCGGCCGTTCCCGATCTGGCGGGACTGCTGGCACGCCCACGTTCGAGGGCATCGACGCGCACCTGCATCTTGGCGAGCATTTCCCGGAGGCCGTCGTTCTCTTCCTTGAGCCGCTTCAGCGCTTCCACGGCGAGCGCTTCGAAACCGCGGATGGTCAGCGTTTTGTAACCCTGCGGATCGACGCCGACCCACTCGGGAAAAACCGCCTCGACGTCCTGCGCGAGGAAACCCATCTGCGGTCCGGTCAGATTGCCCTGCTTCTCCGGCTCCTTCCATTCGAACGAAATCGGCTTCAGTTGCAGCAGGCGCTCGACGGCGTCGGCAAGCGGCGTGATTTCCTGCTTCAGCCGCTCGTCGGAGAGCGTTCCCCAGGCCCCGCCGCCGGGCTTGAAGGCGTTGCCGGTGACCGTCAGGTCGCCGCGGTCGAGGGTGACGGACAGGCGCCAACCGGCGGCGGGCGACCCGCCGACCGGATTGCCCCAGAAACCGACTGCGTTCTGGCTCTGCATGCCGACGAAAGCAGCGTCGAACTCATGGCCGTAATAGCCCGAGAACCAGATTCCGGCGCTGTCCTGCGCCGACGCGATCTGGCGGACGCGCATGCGGCCGCCGACATCGAGCCGGAAACCGGGGGCGACGCCGAGGCCGACGCGCCCGGGAATCGACAGGTCGTTGACCAGCTTGGCGCCGGTCACCGACTGATCCGCAAGCTTGGCCGTGCTCACCGAGCCATCGGTGAGTTCCGCAGTGCCGACGCTGCCATCGACGATCTTGGCGCCAGTCACCGAATTGTCGGAGAGCTTGGCAAGCGTCACCGCCTGATCGGCGAGCTTGGCCGTGATTACCGAGCCGTCGGCGAGTTCGGCGGTGCCGACGGTGCCATCGACGATCTTGGCAGCGTTGACCGAGTTGTCGGCGAGCTTGGCAAGCGTGACCGCCTGATCGGCGAGCTTCGCGGTGGTCACCGAGCCATCGGCGAGTTCTGCACTGCCGACGCTGCCGTCGACGATCTTGACGCCATTCACCGAATTGTCCGCAAGCTTGGCAAGCGTGACCGCCTGATCGGCGAGCTTCGCGGTGGTCACCGAGCCATCGGCGAGTTCTGCACTGCCGACGCTGCCGTCGACGATCTTGGCGGCACTCACCGAATTGTCGGCGAGCTTGGCGGCCGTCACCGCCGCGTCGGCGAGCTCGGCGGTCGTCACCGCCCCGGGCGCCAGGGTGGCGGTCACCGTCTGGCGTCCATCGCTGAATACGTCGCCGAGATTGCCGGGGACGTTGCCGGTACCGGTCAGCGTAAACCGCCCGAGCCGGATGACGCTGCCGTCACCGGGCGGCGTGGTGGTGACGGCGAGCACCTCCGGCCGCTCGGTGACGCGCGTGTTGCCGGTGACGCCGGTAGCCGTGCTCGGATCGCTCTCCTGCTCCTGGTAAGCGATCGTCACATGGACGGTTGCGCCGGCCGGATACACGGCCGAATCGGTGAGACTCAGCACGCGGCTGTCGAGCAGCACCAGCTCGCGCCCCTCACGATCGACGGCGATGCCCGCGGTCACAGTGACTTCCTTGTCGCCGCTGCGCGTGACGGCAAGACCGTCGCCGGCGCCAAAGCCGTGCAGTGCGGCGTTGAGCCGCCGGCGCATTTCCAGGTGGTAGGTCTGTTCGTCGGTAAAATCGGCCTCGACCAGGAACTGGTGATTGAAGTAATGCAAGCGCTTGATATCAGCCATGGTAGTCCTTGCCTCTCTGGTCTCTGGTTAATGGGGTAATCAAAAGTGTTGGTCGCGAGCCGCGCCGATGTTGTTACTCCCTCCCCTTCAAGGGGAGGGTTGGGGTGGGGATGGGGTAATCAGCGATGCACCATCTCGGGATTCGTCTTGCAACGCCGCCCAGATGGCCTCTACCACCGCGTCAGTTTCCTGTAACACCTGGTTGTTCCAGAATCGCACAACACGAAAGCCGGCCGCATGCAGTCGTCGATCACGCACACGATCTGGCTCGCAGTCTTGGTGCTGACCTCCATCCACCTCGACAATCAGCCGCATTTCCAGGCACACGAAGTCGAGGACATAATCCAGGAACGGATGCAGGCGGCGGAATTTGCAGCCCGCAAGCTGCCGACCGCGCAGACGTTGCCACAGGCGATTTTCAGCATCGGTCATGCGGGTTCGCAGCTTCTTCTGAAGCGCATTGCCGATGACCGAACGGTTCGTCTGTCCCTTCATACGCCTGTTCCGTTGTCCATTTCTGCTCCACTACCCCATCCCCACCCCGACCCTCCCCTTGAAGGGGAGGGAGCGTCTGCCCCGAGCCCCGCTGGAAGTGGGGGAGTATGATCGTCCAGCAGTTTAGATTGCACCCCTGGTTAATGGGCGACATCTCCCAGCAGCGTATCGACGCCGATCTGGGAGTGCACGCCGATCTGCATCGTGGTGTGCGTCGGGAAATAGTCGTAAGCCGTGTGCGCCGGTTTTTCGAGATCGATCAGCGCCCGGATGATCTGGTTCTGCCGCTGCAGCGTCGCCGGGTTGGGGTTGGGAATGTTCACCGTCACCCGGAAATAATGCGGCGCGCTGCCGTCGATCTGCGTATCGACGCCGATTGTCGAGTGGTCGCCGATCTGGAAGACGGTGTTCTCGCCTTCGGAAATGTCCGGATCGAGCCCGGTGTAGATGCGCAGCAGCTCGATGAGATTCTGCCTGGTCCCCCTTCGGCGGTAGAGCGAGACGATGTTGGCCAGGAAGCTCCTCTGCTGATCGTCGCTCCAGTCCGCGCGCAGACCGAGCGCGACCCAGCCGGCCAGCCAGTCGAGGAATTCGCGCGGAGTCGCCAGCGGGTCGAAGAGTTGGGGAATCGCCGCGATGATTTCCTCCAGGCCGCGGCGCGGTTCTCCTTCGCTGCCCGGCAAACCGCTCAACACCTGCTCGAAGGCGAGCAGGAAACGCCCGAGCTGGGGATCCTCGGCGAAGATCGCCGGTAGGTAGCCGAGATAGCCGCTGGTCTGCTTGGCGCCGATAGCCATCGCTTTCTCCTAGACGGGTGTGATGGTCACGTTCAGCGTGCGCGCGCTGACCAGTTCGTATGGCTTCACCGCCAGGCCGACGAGTTCGCCGCCGGAGTTGAGCACGCGGCGCTGGGCATCGTCGGTGGCCAGCTGCACGCTGGTGACGTAATCGACACCAGAAAGCTGGTCGAGCAGCTGGTAGATCTCGGAAACGTAGGCGTTGCGGCCGAAAGGCCAGCCGCTGCGCGCTTCGCCTCCGTGCAGCGGATCGAGGAAGTCACGCAATGCGGCGACCGCCCGCGTCTGCAGTTCGCCCGGCGTCGCGTCAGGGAGCGGCACGACGCTCGCCGCGAGATCGACCGGCAGCAGCGGCGCCTCGACGACATGCACGAAGGTGGTCAGCAGCCGATGCGGTTCGAGATAGGTCTGGACCGCCTGCAGGACCGACGCCATTTCGCTGCCCGGCGTGGCGACGACGACGAGGCTGACATGGCCGGGCTGCTCGGCGTCGAAGTCCATCAGCGCGTTGCGCCGCGGCAGGCAGCGAACACGCGCGACGCGCGCATCGGCCTCGGCGGCGAGCGCCTCGAAATCCTCGACGGAAACGGCGCGCTCGCGGCGGCGCAGGGCCAGCACCGTCTGCCGGACGTCTTCGGCGAGCGCCTCGGCGGTCGTCCCGGAAGGTTGCCAGCCACGGCCGTTGAGCAAGCGGAGGAAGTTGCGCGTGTTCTCGTCGGTGACCCGGTTGAGGCGATAGAGGAGCATCTCGCTAAGCCAGGCGAAGAGCTCGACGAGCATGATTCCGGGGTCGGACGGATTGTGGTTGGTCCATTCCGGAGCATGCGTCGGAATCAGCGCCCGCGCTTCGTCGACGAGGTCGGTATAGCGGCGGTCATCGAGGTTGGGCAGGGTCAGCGGCATGGTCGTCAGGCCTCCCCGAAAGTCAGGTGGATGTCGTGCTCGCCCGAATAGACGAGGAAACGCCCGCCCGCGATGGCCCCGGGACGCTCCTCGATCTCGCTCACCTGCAGCTCGTTCAGGTGATCGACGCCGGCGACCGCTTCCAGCAGTGCGTAGAGATCCGAACGATGCGGCCGGCGACCGAAATCCCAGCCGTTTTGGTCGAGTCCTCCGGTGAGCGGATGGAGGAATCCGGAGAGCGCCTGCGCCACGGCATTGGCCACGGCGCCGGCGCCTTCGAGCGAGACCAGCGCCACCTCGACCGAGACCTCGACGCGAACATATTCGGGTGCGACGACGATCAGATCCGCGGTGGCAATCCGCCGCTGGTCGAGATAGCTGCGCACCTCCTCGAGCAGCGTCAAGGTCGGCAGCGGCTTCGCCTCGCCGCTCCGTGGCACGACGATCAGGCTGACGACGCCGGGATGCGTGCTACTCGCGTCGGGGTCGATGGCCAGGTTGTGGAGCGGCACGCAGAGCGCGCGCGCCACTTCCGGCGAGGCGAGCAGCGCGAGATCCTGGTAGTCCTCGATGCTCACCGCACGGTGTCGATGGCGCAGGGCGCGCGGCGCGCGTTCGAGCAGCGCCGTCAGATCCTCGGCCTCGGCGCCGCCGGACGCCGGATCGGGATTGCTCACCTTGTCGACGTAGGGAACCGTCGTCTTGAGCTGCACGATCGTGTTTGCCGCGCGATTTCCACGCACGCCGCCGCCGGTGCGATAGCTGGCGAGGCGGATGTTGCCCACGCCGACCGGCGGAATCAGGCCCTGGCGGCCGTTACCGAAGCGGAACTCGCCAGTCAGCGGATCGAGGACGTAATGCCGGTCGCGCGGACCCGAACCATAGAAATCGGGTACCCGCAGCCAACGAACCCAGATCGCCGCTTTGCCACCATTGCCGGAATCGACGACCGTGATCGCATCATCGCCGCTGGCCTGCCGGATCGACGCCTGTTCGGCAACCGGCGGCAACTCCGGCTCGCGCACTTCGAGCCGTTCGCCGGCGAGCAGCGGCGAACGCACCGACGACAGCCGCTGGTTTTCGCTGCCGTCGCTGGCGCCGAGAATCTCGTTGCGTACGGTCACCGCCTGCAGGGCCGGCGTGGTGTTGAAGAGCAGTCGGCGCAACCGCGGCGGCAGAACGTAGTCGCCGCTTTCCCAGCGCACGCGCAGCCAGTACGCCGTCGCTCCGAACTCGCTGCGTGCGGCGATGTCGGCAGGCGCGAGCCAGTCGAGCACGCCCGAGCGGGTGAAGTTCTCCGAATCGTCGGCGATCTGCAGGCTCGACCAGCCGGCCGCGCTCGAATATTCCCAGGCAAGCCGCAGCGGTGCCGTCGCGGAAGACGCTACGACTCCGCCCTGGCCGGCGGCGGACTTGAGGGCAGCGACCGCGGCATGGACGCTGAGCTTGCGGTTCGGGAACCGGTTGCGACCGGCCGGAAGCAGGAAGCCGAAATAGGCTGTCGGCCGGTCGTCCGCAGGGGCGCGAAACGGGAAGAAAGCGGAGTCGACCACCGCTACCCGGGCGAAATCGTTGTCGGTGACGAAGGTGGTCAACGGCTCCTCGCCGCCAGTAACAGTGTAATCGACCTGCAGGCGTCGGATCACCGGCGGACAAAAGTCGGCAGGAACCAGTTGATAACCGGCGCTGCCCGCTGCGGCGGCTGGCGCGGCGGCTTCGACGACCTGCCCGTCGGCGTTGGTCCGGGCAGCAGCAAGCGGCTCGTAGCGGGCCTCCCTGCCGTAGTTGCCGGCCGCCAGGCGAATCCGGATCCAGTACTTTTCGACCCCGCCGATCGTCGTCGGAACCGGCTGGCCGGCAAGGCGGAACGTCACGTCGCCGGACCGGGTGAAATTCTCGCTGTCATCGCTGAGTTCGGCGACCGCCGCCCATTGCCTCCCATCCCAGAATTCCCAGCGCAGGTCGATGTCGGCCGACGCCTGCGTCGCCGGAACCGGCAAATTCTTGCCGTCGGTCGGATTGGTCAGATCGACGTGCAAGGTGATCATGCCGCCACTCGCGGCGAACGCCAGGCCGCAGGCAAGATACAGGCAGTCGCCGAATTTCGGCTTTTCGCCGAACGGGTAGAAGTCCTTGCCGAGATCGACCGCGAGCTGGTTGAAAAACGCGGCCTCGATGTCCTGATCGCTCGCCCCACGATCGACCTGCGCGGTGACACGGGTGATCTCGGGCAGCTGACTCGCGCGCAGCCGGCCATCGCTTCGCTCGCTGGCCGTGGTGATCGGTGTCTGCAGGCGGCAGCGAAGCCAGCGACTGCTGCTTCCGGCCAGCGTGCTGCGGGGAATCGGAAACATTCCCGGGCGCGCGGCGAGAACCCAGTCGCCGTCATGCTGCAACGAGCCGGTGCCATCGTCCGGGGTGATCGCGATGCCGCGTTCGCCGTCCCAGATTTCCCATTGCAGATCGCGCGGGTCGGGATCGGGCGATGCTTGGGCAAGTGTGAAGGTCAGGCGCAACTGGCGCAGATCGGCGGCGGCGAACAGCGTGTCGTGACCGAGATAGAAGGTGTGCTCGAGCGCGCGGTCGCCCTCGAAGAGCGCGATTTCGCCTGCTTCGGGAT
>WBZT01003166.1_pt1 | contig 10963 bp, 3 predicted proteins | sample 5204241 | NCBI WGS metagenome assembly WBZT01 (sample SAMN12344358, study PRJNA552823) | activated sludge metagenome | biome: Activated sludge suspended growth; feature: Nitrification reactor; material: Wastewater; isolation source: activated sludge from nitrification reactor of wastewater treatment...
TCACCTTATCGAACCGACAGCGGGAAACCGTGGGCGCGGGCGAGACCAGCGTTCGCCCGCGTCCGCGACTTCCGTGCGTTCGTCTCCCGCGTGGTAAATGGCGCTCATGCGAAGACGAGTTCACGACTGCGTTCCCGGATCTGCTCCTGGCGAGCCGCTTGGGCAAATGCCAGTTGCGCCTTTTCCTCGAATAATCCGGGGAACACCAGCAAGGGCACCGGCGTGGTCCACGCCAAGGCGGCGGCTTCATTGGCCGCCCGTCGGAGCCGCGCGTTCAAATCCGCGCCCACGGCGGCCTCCAGTTTTTCCCAGAGCAGTTCCTGCTTGAGCCGCTCGAACCGGCTATCGCCCAGCACGCGAAACGGGGCGGGCGGACTTGGCCGCACTTCGAAGCGCGGTTCCAGCGCGAACCGCGCTGGCAGTTTTCGATTGGTAGTCATATTGTCCATTCCTTTGTGTGCCGCCATACCGGGCGGCGTCCGGTTTCAACAAAAAACCCGCGATTGACTGGCAATCGCGGGTTTTTGAAAGTTTGTTGGTAATCAGTTATGCATCACCACCCGCGAAGGCAAACGAAAGAAAGCAGCGCTGCCAATTGGAGTCTCCTCCATGAACGCGCTTGCTCGTTTGCATTGTATTTTTCGCAGTTCTCATTTCCGTCACGTAGAAGGAACACAATTTCAGGACGAAAGTCAAAGCATCTTTCCCCTCGGCAGGCGAAGCAACGCCCGTATTGTTTCTGGGGATCGCCCACCTCAGGTCCGCCGGACAGGCGGGACGAGGCGATAAACCTGTTGCGCATGGACATCCATACCACCTTCGGTCCAAATGACGTGATGGGACCGGCGCATCTTCTCTTCGGCGGGTAACTGTGCAGCGATGCGTTGCGCAATTTGGGCTTCGTTCCAGCCACGCGCCAGCAAGCGCTCGCGCTGGGTGGCTGCGGAGCAGGCGACGCAAATGATCTGGTCGAACTCACGCTCGGCGTCGGTCTCGAATAGGAGCGGTATTACGACCACCGCCAGCAGCTTGTCCGCCGCCCGCCAGCTTTCGAGCTGTGCTTTCCAAAGCGCCCGGATGCGCGGATGCAAAATGGCCTCCAGTTTTCTCCGGGCAATTACATCCGCAAAAACCAGCCGGGCGAGCACTTCACGCTGAAGCCGCCCCTCGGGGCCGATCACCTCCGGACCAAACGTTTCCCGTACTTCCGCCAGCGCGGGCGCTTCGGGTTCGACGACCTGCCGGGCGAGTTCGTCAGTATCCACCACCACCGCACCGCGCCAGGCAAGCAGTTGCGCGCAGGCTGATTTGCCCATCCCGATGCCGCCGGTAAGTCCGATGGTTTTCATTGCGGAGAACAGCTTAAAAAAAAAAGAACCACGGGCAAGCCGTGGTTCGATGTGACAAAAGACTGGTTTCCAGCTTTACGGTATCTGGCGAACAGCGCGGTAGAAACGCTGACTGTTGCCGGAGATATTTGGATCAACGAACTTGGAAACGCCAGTGACACCTTGAAGGTTGGTCGAAACGGGCGTCCAAGTTGTGAGGTCGGTTGAACTGAACACAATATAGGTGATGCCAGCCTCGCCAATCAAGGTGGCCTCAATCTGGTTGTTGGTGACGGCGACATCCGCAAACTGCGCCAGTTGAGGAATGTTCACGAGCGTGGTAGCGGTGGCCGAGTTGTTCACGGAATTCAAGTCGGCCTGCGAACCAGCCGCCGTGACGGTATTGGTGTAAACGCCGCCCAATGACGGCGCGGTGCGTACCGTGATGACGGCTCCGCCGCCAGGAGTGAGGCTGCCAATGTTCGCCGTCACGAGCGAATTGTTGGCCCCGACGCTGCCGGCGGACGCCGTGCTGGAAACGTAGGCCAATCCGGCCGGCAGAGTGTCGCTGACGGTTACACCGACGGCGTCAATCTGGCCGCGGTTGGTAACCGTGATCGTATAGACCAGCGCGTTGCCCACGAAGACCGGATCGGGAGCGTCTGAAATCGCCACGTCAAGATCCGCCACGGAGGTCACCGGATTCACAGTCGTGATGGTCAAAGCCCAACCGCCGCTGATATTCCCCGCGTCGCCATTGGAATCATCCACCACGTACAGCGACCACGGGCCGTTCGCGCTGTCGCCGTTGAAGAGCGAGAGGGCCGTGCCGGCCGCGCCCCCCGGTGCGGGTGAGAAAAACACATCGCCGGCATCGTAGTTCGCGGGGCCGTAGCTACCGCTCAGAATCTGCGTAGTATCCGGCAGCGCCGGGCTGGCATCATCAAGAACCAAACTCAAATTCGTCACGGCATGCCCTCCACCCGAATCGGACATGATCACCACCTTTTGTCCCGCCGGTCCGACGAGCAGGAGGTCGAGGTCATCAGGGAAGCCGTGCGAAAGCCCGTTAAGGCTAACAGTGACTTTGCTGACCAGTCCGCTCAAGCCAGCGACATTAATGGTGGAAGGATACGGAGTGGCCGCGCCGTGATCCGGAATGGTGATCAGGTTCGTATTAACCAAGGTGGTGACGGTTGGCAGCTCGAAAGCAAAATCCGCCGTGCCCAAATCCGTGGCCCCATCGTGCAGATGCAAACGGGCCGTCACGATGCCACCATTGCCGCCCGTTGCGGTAAACGTGAAGGGACGCGCAACCGAGCTTCCCCCGCGAATCAGAGCACCATAAACTTGCTCGCCACTGGGCAAGGTTACGCCACCTGAAGTTTCCAGGTTGGCAACGAGGTTGACCGTATCAGCCGAGCCGGCATTGGCCAAGGAAAGGGAGACCGTCACCTGCTCCCCGTTATCAATGGTGAGATTGGCCGGCGCAAAATCTTCCGCCGTCAGCACAGCCCCGGCCGGAACGATACTGGGCGAGGGGAGTTCCACGCTGACTACTGCAGTCGCGGAGTTGTTGGCGGTGTTACCATCGGTGGATTGCGTGCTAGCGACGGCCTGATTGGTATTCGCACCGAGCCCTACCGCGGTGGCAACAATGGTAACCGTAGCGGACGCGCCACTGGCTAAATTGCCCAAGTTGGCCGTCACAGAATCGCCTGCGTTTGTCACCGATCCCGTACTGCTGCCGGCTGACACGAATGCGAATCCGGCAGGCAAAGCATCCAGCACCGTCACGCCCAAGGCCGTCTGGCTGCCATGGTTGGTAACGGTGAGCGTGAACTGCGCCGTGCCACCCAAGGCAACGGAGGCCGGGGCAATCTGCGAAATACCCACATCCGCAGAGGGGAGACCTACGGTGATCTTACTCACGACAGAATTATTCGCGAGATTCAAGTCATTCTCGCTGGCCAAAACGGCGGCGGAATTTGTGTAGTTCCCGTTCAAGGTCGGCGCCGCCACCACCACCACGACCGCATTCGTGCCGATTGGCAGAGGATCGAGAGTTGCCGTCACCAAGTTGCCGTTGGTTACCACGCTTCCCTGTGAAACGGTCGCGGAAACCAAAACCAGCCCTGCCGGCAAATCGTCACTGAACCCGATACCGGTCGCCGTATCCGGCCCGTTATTAGTGATCGTATAGGTATAGGTCAAAGCACCGCCCAGCAGAGGCAACTCCGGCATCACAGTGGCGGCCACGCTCAAGTCGGCCAATTGGTTGATGGGGCTGATCGTGGTGAGCGACAATTTCCAACCTCCGGAAACGGCACCATCGTCACCAGTCCCATCGTCCACGATGTAGAGCGACCATTCGCCGTTCGGGTCGCTGGCATTGAATGCGGACAGAGATGTCCCATACGGTCCGGTTGGCGCGGGTCCAGCAAACAGATCGCCTACCTCGTAATCGGCCGGGGCATAAACAGTGGAAACAATTTGTCCATCGTCGGGCAACGCTTCTCCCGCGTCGTCAAAAGTGACGGTAGTATTGACCACCCCGTTCGGATCGCCTGCATCGGACATCAACATCACCTTTTGTCCTGTCGGGCTGACCAACAAGGCGTCAATGTCACCCACGAAGGTGTGATTAAGATTCGAGAGCGTGACGGTCACTTTTCCGACCAAACCAGTGACTCCCGAAACGACGATCTTCGAGGGATACGGGGAAGCGGCAGCGGGCGGATTGGCAGTGTCGGTTGGGCTGTTGATGACAATGGCAGCGGTATTCGAGAAGGATCGGGTATTGGGCAAAACGAAGGTAAAGGCGACCAAGCCCAAATCATTTGGTCCATCCTGCAAATGCAAAGTTGGGCTTACAGTGCCGCCGTTGGCACCAGTAGCGGTGAAGCTAAAGGGCATTCCCGTGGGGACGCCGCTGGGGGTCAAGGTGCCATAGTTCTGCGGCGCGCTGGGCAAAGTTACGCCATTCGTGGCGAGCAGTGTCGCAACCAAGGAATTGGTGTTGTTGACATTGCCGGCATTGCGCAAGCGCAGGTTCAAAGTGACCGTTTCACCCAAATCAATCGCTCCATTTGCGGGTGCGGAGCTTTCAGCCAGCAAAGTGCCGCCCGCCGCGACAATGGAAACTGTTGGTGGCGCGACGGTCGTGGAAGCGGAGGCCGAATTGTTAGAACTATTTGGATCGGCCGCCGAACTGGCAACGGACGCGTGAGCTGTGTAGTTGCCACTGTTGGTAGCATTCACCAGGACCGTTACGGTGGCATAATTGCCTGCATTCAAAGTGCCCAAGTTCGCCACCACCAAGCTGCCAGCCAGCGACACAACACCTTGGGAGACGTTGGTTCCCTTGACACCAACGCCCGCAGGCAAGGTGAAGTTGAGCACCGCGTTGTTGGCTGTGCTGGGGCCGAGATTCGTAATGCCCAACACGTACGTCCAATTGCTGCTTACAACGACGGGGTCCGGTGTGTCCGTGATTCCTAAAATTAGATCTGAAGCCGGGCCGACCACCGTGGTGGCCGTGGCGGTGTTATTCGCGATGATGGGATCGGTCTGGTTGGCCGCAACCCGGGCAGTGGCCTGAATGGTACCCAGAGCGGTGGGCGTCACGTTGATGCTGCCGGTAGCGCGCGCGCCATTGGTAAGGCTGCCCAGATTCAGCACAACAATATTGCCGATAATGGAAGCCGAGCCCTGACTGGCACCTGCCGATTGCACGACCACACTCGGCGGAAGCGTGTTAGTTACGAACAGGCCCGATGCGCTGGAAGGCCCCCCGTTGGTCACCGAAACCGAGTAGGTCAGGGTGCTGCCAACCAGTGCGGGATCCGGCGAATCAAACAGCCCAATGGACAATTCGGTGGTGGGCGGGTTGACGTGCGTATCGGTGATGGTGGCATTGTTACCGTTGTCTGGATCGCTTTCACTGGAGGTAATGGTGGCGGATGACGAAATCGTACCCACCGTGGTGGGCAGAACGGTCACCGCAATGGTGACTTTTCCTTCGAACGGCACCGTCCCCAAGCTGCAAGCCACGACCCCACCGGCATTCACACAGGTGCCTTGGGAAGCCACAGCTGAAACGAAGACAACCGACGGTGGCAGTTGATGCGTGACGACCGTATTCTTGGCTCCGCTCGGCCCGAGATTCGTCACCGTAATGGTGTAAACCAAATTGCTGCCAACGAACACCGGATCAGGCGCATCCGAAATGCCAACGGCCAAATCCGCTCCGGGGCAAGTGCCACCACCATCTAGGCATTGTGACGGGAACAAATTAAGCGACCAACATTGGAGCACGCCGACATCCAGGCGTGCATCATCCACGAGGCGAAGTTTCCAAGTGCCGTTGACGTTCGTTCCTGACTTGCCGATAAAGGCCGTGAACGGTTCCTGCGGCCGGTAACTACCGACGAAAGGCGCGATGCCGGTGGTTACCGATGAGGCCGCGTCATCGTCAAAGGTTGCGCGCAACGTGTCCGGTGAGCAACCGCCCCCGTAATTATCGCCGCTGGATCCATTAGCGCGCGTGAGTGTATTCGTCACGCCATCTGGAGAAATCAATTGCAGCGTCAGATCGGCATCCCAAGTATGCGTCAAATACATCGAAACCGTTACTTTGCCGATGGCGGACGTGATATTTGAAACAAGCAAGCTTGAATTCGTGCCGGCCAGGTTGTTGTCGGGGATCGCCACGGGGATTGAATTGTCAAACCGGATGGGCGCACCGTTCGTTCCGCTGCTAAAGGTAAGCGTGCTCTGGCTGGTTACTTGATCCGACTTGATCAGGACCCGGACGACGATCGGCGTACCGCAGATGAAACTCGGAGAGGTGCTGAGGGAAAACGACACCAGATTGGTCGCCGTGCCGCCCGAAGGGATGTCCGGATAGTCCGAAACCTTGCTACCAAAGGCCACGCCCCGGGTGGTCGTGGATAATTGCACCGAAACCCCGGTCGCCAGCACGGGGCTGTTGTTCTTCAAAACCACATCCAACTGGTTGCATTCGTTTACATCAATGATTCCGTTGGCGTTACCGCCGGACAAAATGGTGTCGTCAATTTGCAGGCCCGGCACGTCATACGCCTCGACCACGCCAGCCGTGGTGTCACTATCGCCCGCGATTGCGCTGATCCCCATGCCCCGCTTAGCGAACCCGGCCCAGATCTCCGCTCCGTTCAGCCCACCGCTGGCCACCTGATCGGCCAGGAGGATGGCATCACGCGCTTCGAGAAAAGTTGGCGAAGCGGGTGTGAGTTTCATTCCGTCGGTGACCAATTGCAGCGCCAGATTGTTTCCCGCCGCCCCACCGTGCTTGCGAATCAGATTCGCCCGGACTTCCCAAAGGGCGGAACACCAGACTTCGCCCTGGAAATGAACTTCGTCAGCAGACGCGGCGCTAAACGGGGAATAAAGCGGACTCATCGGCACCCCGGCGTGCGGACTGGCCTGGCCTGGATCGATGTCCTTAAAAGTCAGCGGATTCTTGGTCAGGTCCGTACTGTAGGGATATCGGCGAATGCCAAAGTAATAATTCTGGTTTAGCCCGCCCAACAAATAGGTGGGGTAACCTCCATTGGCATAAGCAGCATCGGGATCATCACCCGGTTCGCTCAACAGAGACTCAGCATAGAAATCTGACCAACCTTCACCCATGCCATCGCCTTGCAAATTACCCAATCCCATGCCACCGCCCACCAGCCGCCAGCTGGTCCCGTGGGTTGCCTCGTGAAAAATTACTTCGGAATCAAGATCGCCATCCCGATCCGGGGTTGGAAAATCCCAGGTGAACATGGCAATTTCTCCATTGATGCCATCGGGCGCGGGACTGAAAAAGGCGTTGTTGTTAAACCCAATGGCAGCTCCCGCCTGAACGTAACTGATGATCTCATCGTTACCCGATCCGCCCCGGCCGAAGTTGTCGAGTTGATAATTGCCTGCCGATTCGGTAAAGCCGAGCTGGTACAAGGCGTCGTGATAATAGTTCACCTTGTAGAACATCTGGACCATCGCCGCATTGGTGTAAATCACCGGATCCTGCGTCAAATCCAACGGGAAATCGAAGACGCGCGTGGGATTGCCTTGCGGGCGTTGGCCGTCGGGCTGGGCATCAAAATCGCGATCCAGAAATGTGTCTGTATTGTTTCCTCGAGTCTCGTTGTCACCGTCGTTGATCCAGCCATTTGGCGAGGCGGTCACATCCAAAGCGGGCCAAGTCACCATCACCCGATTCACGAGCGGCGGCTGGGTGGTGGCCGGCGATGGCAAACTGGGGGAAAACGGCGACGGACTGTCGCTGGTGTACACATTGTAGGAGGCGTCCGAAATAAACCGCGTCAGATTTTGCCGCCGCAAGACGGCGCCTGATTGCGCATCAACCAATACTTGGAACCGTTCCCGTGTTCGCAGATTGGGCACATACAACTCCCAAGCGAGCCGCAAACTGCTCCGATTCATCGGAAGCCATACCAAACGACCGTGAGCCTTGCGGTGGTTGATCAAGAAACTCTCGAATCCGTTTCCCATCGCATCACCCACCTTAACTTCAGCAACCGGAACCGTATCTCCCAAATTCGCCATCGCCGCGGAAATCGCCTGCGTCACTGCGAGCGTTGCCTGAGCAGGTGACACACCGCCGGCGGCGGTATCGACACTCGGAAGGAAACGGCTGCTCAAGGTTACCAACTCGCCCTTGGCGGTGAGATTGCCAACCAGCGTCGCTTCAAAGACCGGCAGGCCGGCGTGTTGCTGCTGCCAGACCACCGTCCGCATTCCGTTCTTGCTGCCAACCGACTCACGCGTCACCGTCGCGTTGTCCAATGCGGAGGCATTGTGGCCGAATAATTCAGCATTGGCGTCCAGGAACGCCTTGACGGGCCGGTAAACGTCGTTGGCCGCGTAGGTCCGGGCCACGGCTGCGGGGACTGCTAACCCGGCGCCGTCGGGGCCGGTGAGGAAACCTTTGCGGGAACTGATGAAGCGGGGTGAGTCCAGCAAGGAATCGAAACTGACTTCAGCGGCGGGCAGCCGCTGCTTCAGGCTGTTTAGCCCGGCGTTGCGTTGGGCAAGGCGCTCGGGCGATTTGGGCGCGGCAACTCGTTCGTCAAGGCTGGCAATTTCCGCCCGGTGAGTTGGTTTGGTCTGCGCCGGCAACTGGGGCAGGTAGCCAACGAATGCCATGCCTGCCAGCAGAATTGCCGCAGGACCCAGCCGATAAAAGGACTTCTTCATGTGCGTTGCAAAACGTCTGAGTTCAAAATCAAAGCGACCGACGACCCTTCCGCCCGCCCGGTGAGTTCATCCGAGTTCCGGCTCACTGCAATGGAGCCCGCAAGCGGAAGAACCGATCACCTGTACCTATGCTATTGGTAACAATCTTCTGCGACCCAACCACCACTGGGGGTGGCACTGTGACCGGAGCCCAAATCACCGGCGGTGTCAGGTTGGTGGCGGACTCAAGCACGAAATCCGCGGCGTCCACCGGCCAAGCGATGACTAGGCTGCTGCCCACAATGTGAGTCGCTAATGGCGGATTCGGGAAGATCACGATGCTCTTGACTGCCGCCGTGTTGTTGCCTTTCAGCGGATCAATGACACCCGAACCAGCCGTGGCACTATTGGTGAACGTGCCCGCCGCAGTGGGATGAACGGTAATGGTGGCGGTTGCGGAAAGCGAACTGCCCACGTTACCCAAATTGGTGAACGTCACGATGCGGCCGGACACGATGTATCCGCCCGGCGTGGCGGAGACAAAGGTCATCGTCGGCGGGAGGGTGTTTGTGACTGAAACGCCCGTCGCCGTCGCGGGCCCGTTATTAGTGACAAACAACGAGTACGTCAGGTCACCACCGAGATTAAGCGGGTCGGGCGAATCAATGATGCCAATGACCAGATCCGCCGTGGGATTTGCCACGGTGGTGACAGCCGTGGCGGTGCTGTTGCCGGGATTAGGATCAACCTGGGTGCCCGCCGCCGAACTTGTGCTGGTGACAATCCCTGCAGTCGTCGGACGCACGGTCACGGTGGCGCTTTGGGACTGGTCCTTGCTCAAAGCTCCGATGGTCCAAACCAATTCGCCGGCGGCGTTTGTTACAATCGTGCCCATCGAAGCGCTTGAACTCACATACACCGCGTTGGTTGGCAGGAAGTTCGTTAGAACGATGCCGCTGGCATTCCACGGGCCATGATTGGTAACCAAGATGGAGTAAACCAGATTGCTGCCCACGATACCAGGATCAGGTTCATCCAGTACGGTCACTGACAAATCCGCCGCCGCTGGGATGACTCCCGAGGTTGTCAAGGACAGGAACCAACCGCGCGCAATGCTACCAACGTCGAGCACGGTATCGTCCACGACGTAGAGCGACCAGGCGCCGTTGGGGTTCGATCCATTAAATGCCGCCAGTGTCCCGTCGTAGGGTGCGGGCGGAGCCGGTTGCGGAAAGGAATCTCCCAGCAGGTAATTCGTCGGGCGGTTGGTGCCCGATACGATCTGGTTGGAGAACGGCAGATCGGTGCCTGCCGCGTCATCAAAAGTCAAAGTCACGTTGGTAATCTGGTTGCCGCCTCCGGCATCGGACATCAGAATCATCCGCTGGGCAGCCGGGCCGGCCATCAGAATGTCTATGTCATTCGGGTGAACGTGCGCGACGTTGGTGAGCGTCACCACCACCTTGCTCACCACTCCACCCAAGCCCGCAACATTGATGGTCGAAGGATAGGGCGTGGCAGCGGCGGGCGTGTTGTTCGTCGGATCATTGATGGTGATGGCCGCGAGGTTGCTGAAGGTGGCCGAGCTGGTGCCAAGCAAGTAGTTGAAAGTCACGCGGCCGTAATTGTTGATGCCGTCCTGCAGCTGGAAGGTCACTCCAATGATGGCTCCGTTCGTGCCGTTGACCTTGAACGAGAACGGTCGGGAAACCGATGCGCCGCCACTGGCCAGGGCGCCGTAATTCTGGGCGCTGCTCTGGGGAACCACGCCATTCGTGGCCAGCAACGTGGCGGTCAGATTTTCCGTAGTAAAGCCGCTGACATTCCGAATGGCGAAAATGCCGGAAACAGTTTCACCCGGATCAATCGCCCCGTTAACCGGACCGCTTTCCGCAGTCAACAGCGAGCCCGCCGGCAGGACCAAACTACCGTCGTTGTCCACGATGGTCAGGGTCGCCGCATTGGGATTGAGCAAGGCCGCCTGTCCGGTGGGATTCGATAGTTTCACCAGCACGGTTTCAGCGCCCTCCTCCAAGGTATCGTCAATCACTTGGATACTAAAAGTCTTGCTGACTTCCCCGTTGGTGAAGGTCAGGAGACCACTGACGCCAAGATAATCCTGACCGTTCGTGGCGGTGCCATCGCTGGTCGAGTAATTTACAGTCACGAGACTATTTGTGATGCCGGTTCGCAAGACCGTGATGGTTTGCTGGACACCACCTTCAAGCACCGCGTAGTCATCACTTGAAAACGCCAAACCAGCATCATTGTCCACGATCGTCACGCTGGCCAAGGTTGGACCGGTGAACTGGGCACCGCCGGTCGGATTGGAGAGCGCAACGGTGAAGGTTTCATCCCCTTCCACCTGGGTATCCTCAAGAATCGGCACCGTAATCGTCTTCGAGGCT
>WBZT01003168.1_pt1 | contig 10961 bp, 9 predicted proteins | sample 5204241 | NCBI WGS metagenome assembly WBZT01 (sample SAMN12344358, study PRJNA552823) | activated sludge metagenome | biome: Activated sludge suspended growth; feature: Nitrification reactor; material: Wastewater; isolation source: activated sludge from nitrification reactor of wastewater treatment...
CCGTCTTCTTCCTGATAGCTCGCGGCACGGCCGCCATTTTCCACCACCAGCACATCATCCAGATGCAAACTGATAAAGCGGGTGTCCAAGTCGGTAATCCCGGCATAACCCACCGCCGCCAGAATGCGCCCCAGGTTGGGGTCGGAGGCAAAAAACGCGGTCTTCACCAGCGGCGAATGTGCAATGGCGTAACCCACCTTGCGGCATTCTTCCTCGGTTTTGCCGCCTTCCACGCGTATGGTCATGAACTTGGTGGCACCCTCGCCATCACGCACAATGGCCTGCGCCAGGATCGCCGCCACCTCGGTCATGGCATCGCGCAGCGTTTGGTAATCGGCGCTGCCGGTATCCGCAATCTCGGCATTCCCAGCCTGGCCGGTCGCCATCAGGATCAGCGAATCGTTGGTGGAAGTATCACCATCCACCGTGATGCAGTTAAAGGATTTATTCACCGCATGCTGGATCAAGGCTTGCAGCGCGGGCTGCGCAATCGCCGCATCAGTCGCCACATAACCCAGCATGGTCGCCATGTTGGGGTGGATCATGCCGGAGCCCTTGGCGATGCCGGTCACGGTGATGGTCTTGCCGCCGATAGTGATTTGCTTCGACACCGCCTTGGGCAGGATGTCGGTGGTCATGATGGCTTCCGCCGCGTTGGCCCAGTTGTTCTCCTTCAGGTCGGCAATACATGCGGGCAGCCCGGCCACCACGCGGTCAACGGGCAGCGGCTCCATGATGACGCCGGTGGAAAACGGCAGCACCTGTGCGGGCTGGATGTTGAGCAGCTTGGCCAGCGCCTCGCAGGTCTGTTTGGCCCGCGCCAGACCATCGTCGCCGGTTCCGGCATTGGCGTTGCCGGTGTTCACCACCAGCGCGCGGATTTCGCTGCCGGATGACAGATGCTCACGGCAAACCAGCACCGGCGCGGCGCAGAAACGGTTTTGCGTGAAAACGCCTGCGACTTTAGTACCGGGCGCCAGACGCATCACCAGCAAATCCTTGCGATCCGGCTTGCGTACATGCGCTTTGGCAAATCCCAGTTCCACCCCTTTCACGGGCAGCAGGTCGGCAGGGCTGGGGACGGTCAGATTAACGGGCATTGCAAGACTCCAAATTTAAGATGAATTCAGCCGGATTTTACCCGACAATAAAGACACACTAGTGACTTCGATCAATCTTAAGAAAGCGGACAAATCATGATGAAACTCTACGGCACCCCCAACACCCGCTCCACCCGCGTTGCCTGGGCGCTGGAAGAAGCCGGGGCGGAATACGAATTCATCCTCGTACAACTCGCCAAGGGCGAACACAAACAACCCGCCTTTTTAAGCGTCAACCCAGCAGGCAAGGTACCCACCCTGGTGGATGGCGACCTGGTGCTGTCGGAATCCGCCGCCATCTGCACCTACATTGGCGACAAATTCCCGCAATCCGGGCTGGTGCCGCCGGTCAGCGACCCCGCCAACCGCGCGCTTTACCTGCAATGGTGCTTTTTTGCCATGACCGAGCTGGAACCGCCGCTATGGGCCATGGCGCGGCACACCCGGCTTTACCCCAAGGAAAGGCAGGTGCCCGCCGTGGTGGAAACCTGCAAATGGGAATTCGAACGCGCCGCCACAGTGCTGTCGCAACACCTGCAAGGCCGGGAATATGCAGTGGGTAGCAGTTTTACCGCCGCCGACATCATCCTCACCCGCATCCTCAACTGGGCACGAGGACAGGAAATCACGCTGAATGAAACGCTGGGGAATTACACCGACCGTATGCTGGCGCGACCAGCAGTGGCGAGGGCGAATTCAAGGGAGAACGCAGTGTAATGAACCCGAACTTAATTAAGGTGTTGGAAGCAATAAATGGGATTGGGAATGGTTGGCGTAAGTCGGCCATGTAGGGGTGTATACATCGGCTTGGTTACCCCAAGTTGTCCAACCTTCTCGCCCACCACGTGCAAAAAGCTCAAGATAGGGACCAGGGCTACAAGCCTCAATAATTTCATATTGCTCGTCGGGTTTCCTAGAATGTTCACGCTTCATTGATTTGATGATATTCACTTGACTCCGGCCAGGAGCAAGCGTGCGTGCCTTTTTGCCTCGCACACCAAACAGAATTATCTCTGTGGTATTACGAAAATAAAAACCTACCCCCCGCCCATCTGGCCCCCCGTCCTTACGTACCTTATGCCAGATAAGGTTGCTTTTGTATTGAAAACCCCACGCATCAAGTACACGTAGGCCTTCTGGCAACAAAGCATTTGGAACCCATAAATAAAGGTGTGCGGTCTCAGCACAAATGCTTGAAACTGGTAGGTCACAGATGGACTCTAAAGTCATTGTCCCATAACGATTCAGGCGTTTATGCTCAGGAGCGATCTTCCCGGTTTTGTTTTGAAACTGCCAAGGCGGATCTGCCAAAACTGTGTGGAATTTTTGCGACCCGGCTTTTTTAAGGAGATCAGTTGAAGCAGAGTTCATTGTGGCCAGTCCTCAATTAACTTGGGTGTAATTCCAAGCACTAGAACAGGACACCCTCCGTTTCTTCCCGCCTTCAACCTGTACAACAGCTTACCCATCCATGTGGTACTGGCACCGTATTTCGGCATGACGCCCAGTTCCTTAAAAACATCGTTCAATTCTGCGCTGCGTGTAAGCAACACTGCTGCACTAATAACTCCAGCCTCATGAAAAGCTCGAAATGCGTAAAGATCGCGGTCAAAGGTTTGATCTTTACTATTCCATTCAAGATCAAATGCCACCCGATTTTTTACAAAATCCACTTTATGCCCATCCATAAAGTCATCAAGGCGAGTCTCTGTTCTTTCCAAGCCATCGTTGGTATGCGTTTCAACCGTCACTACCAAGTCACCACGGATGCGGGTTTCAAACCATTGCAGGGGCCGCAGCAGGGAAGATAATCGCTTCGGAATCTGCGACTCGTTTCCACCTTTTGCTAGGATATCCGCTGTTGATAGCCGAAATTGGCTTAACGCCGTTATTAATTCGGCAAACTCATCTGGACAGCCTGTTGCCAGTACCTCTGCTGCGTGGCGGTAATTATGGACTTCGTAAAGATCCATGAAGTCATCTGGTAGGTAATCGGAAAGAGCCATGATCTAAGGATAGCGGTTAGCTGCTTATTCAGCAACGTAAGCCAATCACTTCTTCTCCACCTGCGTCACGTCCCTAACCGCCCCCTTCGCCGCACTCGTCGCCATCGCCGCATAAGTCCGTAGCGCAACGGAGACATGGCGTTCACGTTTGACCGGCTTCCAGGCATCCCTGCCCTTGGCTTCCATCGCGGCGCGGCGGCGTTCCAGTTCTTCTACCGTCACAGCCAGATGAATACGACGGTTGGGGATATCAATTTCGATGGTGTCGCCTTCTTCCACCAGGCCAATCGCGCCGCCCTCGGCGGCTTCCGGCGAGGCGTGGCCGATGCTCAAGCCTGATGTGCCGCCGGAGAAGCGGCCATCGGTGAGCAGGGCACAGGCTTTGCCCAGGCCCTTGGATTTGAGATAGGAAGTCGGGTAGAGCATTTCCTGCATGCCGGGGCCACCCTTGGGGCCTTCGTAGCGGATGACCACCACGTCGCCCGCCACGATCTGGTCGGCGAGGATGCCCGCCACTGCGTCGTCCTGGCTTTCAAAAATCCGCGCGCGGCCGGTGAATTTGAGGATGCTGTCATCCACGCCTGCGGTTTTGACGATGCAGCCATCCAATGCAATATTCCCGTGCAACACGGCCAGGCCGCCATCCTGCGAATAGGCGTGGGCCTTGTCGCGGATGCAGCCCTCGGCGCGGTCGTCATCCAGCGTGGGGTAGCGCATGGACTGGGAAAACGCAATCGTCGTGGCCACGCCACCGGGGGCAGCACGGAAGAAATCCTTCACCGCCTGATCCTGCGTGCGCTTGATGTCCCACAGTTCCAGCGCGGCGCCCATGGTGGGGGCATGTACGGTGGGCACGTCACGCGCAATCAGCCCGGCGCGATCCAGCTCACCCAGTATGCCCATCACGCCACCGGCGCGGTGCACGTCTTCCATGTGGTATTTCTGCGTGGAGGGAGCAACCTTGCTCAAGCAGGGCACGTGGCGCGAGATGGTATCAATATCGGCCATGGTGAAATCCACGCCCGCTTCATAAGCCGCGGCCAGCAGGTGCAGCACCGTGTTGGTGGAACCGCCCATGGCGACATCCAGGCTCATGGCGTTCTTGAAAGCTTCAAAGGTGGCGATGTTGCGCGGCAGCACAGAGGCGTCATCCTGCTCGTACCAGCGCTTGGCGAGTTCCACGATCAAACGACCGGCGCGTAGGAAGAGTTGTTTTCTATCCGCATGGGTGGCCAGGGTCGAACCATTGCCGGGCAGGCTCAAACCCAACGCCTCGGTCAGGCAGTTCATGGAGTTGGCGGTGAACATGCCGGAACATGAGCCGCAGGTAGGGCAGGCAGAACGCTCAATGGCTTCGGATTTCTCGTCGCTCACCTTGTCGTCGGCGGCGGCGACCATGGCATCCACCAGGTCCAGTTTGAGGTTGTCACCCTGCCAGTTGACCTTACCGGCTTCCATCGGCCCACCGGAAACGAACACCACAGGGATGTTGAGGCGCAGTGCGGCCATCAGCATGCCGGGGGTGATTTTGTCGCAGTTGGAGATGCACACCAGCGCATCGGCGCAGTGGGCATTGACCATGTACTCGACGCTGTCGGCGATCAGGTCACGCGAAGGCAGCGAATACAGCATGCCGCCGTGGCCCATGGCGATGCCGTCATCCACCGCGATGGTGTTGAATTCCTTGGCGACACCACCAGCCTTTTCAATCTCGCGCGCCACCAGTTGGCCCATGTCCTTGAGGTGCACATGGCCGGGCACAAACTGGGTGAAGGAGTTGGCAACCGCGATGATGGGCTTGGAGAAGTCTTCTTCCTTCATGCCGGTGGCGCGCCACAGCGCGCGGGCTCCGGCCATGTTGCGGCCTTGGGTGGTGGTATAGGAACGATACTTTGGCATAGCTATTTCATCCGTAGTCAAACGATAACTGCGTTGGCTTCGTCTTCGGTGCCTTGCCGTACTATTTGTACTGTCTTCGGCACCTCATCCTCGCCGCCTTGTTCTCCTTTGATTACAAATGAAATGACAAAGGAGAACGTATAATCCTGTAATTCTAACTCATTCCCGCGCCGACACTTATGCTGGTTCACCCTGAATTCGACCCCGTTGCCATTCACCTTGGCCCTGTTGGCATCCACTGGTACGGACTGATGTATCTGACCGCCTTTATGGCGTTTTTGTTGCTGGCGCGGCTACGCATCCGCACCCGCCCAGATTGCGGCTGGACGGAAAAACAGGTGGATGACGTGCTGTTTTATGGCGCGCTGGGCGTGGTGCTGGGCGGGCGCCTGGGTTACTGCCTGTTTTACCAGCCGACTTATTATTTATCGCACCCGGCTGAAATCCTCATGGTGTGGCAGGGTGGCATGTCGTTCCACGGTGGATTTCTGGGCGTGCTGGTGGCGATCTGGCTGTTTGCGCGCAAGGAGAAAAAACAATGGCTGTCGATGATGGATTTCATCGCGCCGCTGGTGCCACCCGGTCTGGCGGCCGGGCGTTTGGGCAATTTCATTAACGGTGAGTTGTGGGGCCGGCCTACCGATGCGGCCTGGGGCATGGTGTTCCCCAAAGTGGATGAAGTTGCGCGCCACCCTTCGCAGCTTTACGAGTTCGGGCTGGAGGGTGTCGCCCTGTTCCTGATCCTGTGGATGTATTCCAGCAAGCCGCGCCCGGCCGGGGCGGTTTCCGGCCTGTTCCTGATTGGGTATGGCAGCTTCCGTTTCCTGGTGGAATTCACCCGCCAGCCGGACAACTTCCTCGGCCTGCTGTCATTGGGCCTGAGCATGGGCCAGTGGCTGAGCCTGCCCATGGTGCTGGCAGGCATCTGGCTGTTCCGCCGCGCCAAATAACAAACCCGCCGGATTCCGGCGGGTTTTCATGACCCACAACTTCCAGATTTACAGAATCTTGCGCGCCACCTCGTAGGCGGACATGAAGTCCAGCGCTACGTGGGAGTCGGAATCCAGCATCATCTGGAACATCTTCTGCTGCACATTGTACTTGCGGCTACCAATCGCCAGCGCGCCCAGGCCCAGTGCCCATTCCGCGCCCTTGATGGGGGCAGCATCGGACATGGCATCAATGCCTTCAATCCCGGACGGCGGCACGGCGTTCACGTCGGCAGCAATCAGCAGTTTTTTGGCATCCTTGAGCATATCGGTGGTGATAACGCGGGTTCCCGGCGGTGCGCAGCACAGCAGGATTTCCGCATCCTTGATGATGGCGGCTTTTTTCGCATCATCGGAGCCATCAATGGCGCTTAGCTTGACACCATAGGTCTTGGAATATTCCTCGGCCAGCTTGGTTGTTTTTTCAAGGCTGGAGTGTGCGACCAGATGCACATCGGCGCCTTCCTTGGCGCACATGATGGAGGAACAGCCGCCAACCGGGCCGGTTGCACCAAACACCACCACACGCTTGCCCTTGAGGGTGGTATCCAGCTTGTCCTTGCAGATCAGGTGCACATAGGCGGAAAGTGCTGCGCCCGTGGTGAAAGCACCGGAAGGGTCAGCAAACAGGGAGACCTGGAACGGCGGGAACATGGCTTTTTTGGCCTTGCCCAACATTTCCATCGCCACATCCATGTCACGGCCGCCGATAAACACACCGGTACGCCACACGCCACGTGTACCGCGCGAGAAAATAGCATCCTGCACCAGGGAGGTAACTTCCTCCTGCGCCACATTGGTATAGGGCAGAACCGCGTCATACCCAGCGTCATAGGCCATGTTGGCGTCAAACGGGCTGGCGTTTTTCTGCGGTGTAATGAAATGCAGTACGTACGGTTTTTCTCTTCTCTCTTCTGCCATGATGGATCCCCTCTTTGAAATTATGTAATCGTTGCTAACTTGTTCATAATAATCTGGTTCTTGCCAGAAAACTAGGCGGTTACGGGGTGCCGGCGTGATAAAATTTGGCCTGAAGCTGGCCGGGCAGTCGCCGCCCATGAAAATGGGGGGAGGAAAGTCCGGGCTGCGCAGAGCAGGATGACGGCTAACGGCCGTACGCCGTGAGGCGAGGAACAGGGCCACAGAGACGAGCGTATTAAGTTACGGTGAAACGCGGTAACCTCCATCCGCAGCAAAACCAAATAGGCTGGCAATGACGTGGCTCGCGTCGCCAGCGGGTAGGTTGCTTGAGCGCATGGGTAACTGTGCGCCTAGAGGAATGACTGCCGGGCGTTGCAAGACGCTTACAGAACCCGGCTTACAGGCCAGCTTCTTCTTAACCCTGAACATTGCACACTCTTCATGACCCCATCTTCTTAACAAGCAACTTTCACTTAATTTCGTATCTATCTAATTTTTAAGGATAAAGACTTTCTCAACATTTTCTTCTAAGTCTTTGACGCGTAAAGAAAAAATCACAAAAAAGGGCTTGCAACGCCCATTTTTTTTATCTATAGTGCCGACTAGTGGGGAAAAGTGGGTTTTTGTGGGAATCGCTGCTCGAAACTAAGGGCGGGTGGCGATTCCCCCTTGTTATCACCCAACCCGATACCAGGGAGTCTGAATAAACAATGTTTCGCGGCGCCACATCGCTCAATATGGATGCCAAAGGCCGGCTGGCTGTGCCCAGCAGGCATCGCGACGCATTGATGGCGCAATCCGCCGGCCAACTGGTACTGACCGCGCACCCACACCGCTGCCTGCTGCTCTACCCCCAGCCCGCCTGGGAACCCATCCAGGCCAAGATCATGTCGCTTTCCAGCTTTGACCGCCAATCCAGCGCCTTGCAGCGCTTGCTGGTGGGTTATGCCGAGGACTTGTTACTGGATGCCGCTGGAAGATTGCTCATCTCCCCCGCGCTCCGTGAATTCGCCGGGCTGGAAAAACAGGTCATGCTGGTTGGGCAGGGCAGCCATTTTGAATTGTGGCAGGCAGAAGCCTGGAAAACGCAGCTGGGGCGCGTCATGGATGGCGAGGATGTGACCTTGCCTGATGAGCTGGAGGGTTTCTCGTTGTGACCGCCGGGCAACCTGCCCGCTCCCCGCATGTGCCGGTTTTGCTGCATGAAGCCACGGATGGCTTGAACATCCGGGCAGATGGGGTGTACGTGGATGGCACCTTTGGCCGCGGCGGCCACAGCCGGGAAATCCTCAGCCGGCTGGGCCCGCAAGGGCGGTTGCTGGCGCTGGATCGGGATGCTGACGCGATCAGGGCGGCATCAGCGCTGGGCGATGCGCGGTTTTGCACAATCCGCAGCCCTTTCAGCCAGATCGCAAGCGCTCTGGCCGGGGTTGGCGTAAACAGGGTGGATGGCATTCTCCTTGATATAGGCGTGTCTTCACCGCAGATAGATGAGGCAACACGAGGGTTCAGTTTTCGCATGGAAGGCCCGCTGGACATGCGCATGGACCAAAGCCGGGGGCAAACGGCCGCCGAGTTTCTGGCGACGGCAACGGAGCAACAACTGAGGGAGGTCATAAAAAATTATGGTGAAGAACGGTTTGCTAAACAGGTTGCAAGGGCGATTGTTGCGGCTCGCACAAATGGGACACCCCTCAACACCACTCGACAGCTTGCCGCGCTCGTGGCAAATGCCATCCCCAAGGTTGAACCCGGCCAGGACCCGGCGACGCGCACATTTCAAGCTTTACGGATTTTCCTCAATCAGGAGCTTGAGGAATTGTCGCTAGCGTTACCCCAATGTGTTGATTTGCTGGCACCCGGAGGCCGTCTTGCCGTGATCAGCTTCCACTCTCTCGAAGACCGCATCGTCAAACGCTTCATCCAGTCCCAGCAGGACAGGGACACGTTACCGCGTCACTTCCCGGTTAAAGCTGCCGATCTGCCGCCGCCGCGCATGATTGCGATAGGTCGAGCAATCCGTGCCTCGGCACAGGAAGTCAGCGCCAACCCGCGCTCGCGAAGTGCCGTGTTGAGGATTGCCGAAAGGACGGAAGCGGCGTGACCAAGCTCAACTTCATCCTGTTTGCCATCCTGATCCTGTGCGGACTTGGCACGGTCACCTCCCAACACAAGGCTCGCAAGCTCTACATCGAGTTGCAACAGCAACAGAACCTGGTCAAGCAGTACGACATCGAGTGGGGGCAGCTGCAACTGGAGCAAAGCACCTGGGCGGTGCATTCACGCATCGAGCAAGTGTCCTCATCCCACTTGCAGATGCGTGTACCGGAAGCGGCACGGGTACGCGTGATTCAGTCAGGAGGGCCGCACTGATGGCTCAGGCACAAGCACGTGCAATGCGACTGCCATCATGGCGCAGACGCGCCTTGCTGCTGGCGCTGATGGCGGGATCAATCGCGCTGCTTGGCCGCGCCATCTATCTGCAAGGACTGCATCGCGACTTCCTGCAATCCCAGGGGGACCAGCGCTATAGCCGCACCATCAGCCTGTTTGCGCATCGCGGCATGATTACCGATCGCAACAATGAGCCGATGGCCATCAGCACACCGGTGGAATCGGTGTGGGCCAGTCCGCCGGATGTTGAGATAACACCCAAGCAAACAACCCAGCTGGCGACATTGCTGGGCGTCAAGCCGCAGGACATCACCAATAAACTCAAGAACAATGACCGCGAATTTGTTTACCTGAAACGCCGCATGGCGCCGGAAGACGCTGCCAGGGTCATGCAGCTCGAAATTCCCGGGGTTTTCCTGCAACGCGAATATCGCCGCTTTTATCCGGCAGGAGAAACTGCCGCCCACCTGATTGGTTTTACCGGGGTGGAGGACAAGGGGCAGGAAGGCGTGGAACTGCTCTATCAGAACTGGTTGTCCGGCAAACAGGGTAGCCGCCGTGTGATCAAGGATAGACAGGGCCATATTATTGAAGACCTGGAGGCCGTCAAGGTGCCGCAGGAAGGGCATGACCTGCCGCTCTCCATAGATCGCCGCATCCAGTACCTGGCCCACCGCGAGTTGGCCAAGGCGATAGAGGTCAACCATGCCAAGGCCGGCGCCATTGTGGTGCTGGACGCACGCACCGGCGAAGTGCTGGCACTCGCCAACCAGCCTACCTACAACCCCAACAAACCGAGCAACCTTTCCATAAATGGCAGGAACCGGGCGATTGTGGACATTTTTGAGCCCGGCTCAACCATGAAACCCTTTACCGCCGCCACAGCGCTTGAGGCCGGCACCTTCCGACCGGAAACGCTGGTGAATACAGGTTCGGGCAAGCTCTCCATCGGACCGGCAGTGATCAGCGACACCCACCCGGCCGGCACCATTACCGTTGCCCAGGTTATCCAGAAGTCGTCCAACGTGGGCGCCACCAAGATGGCGCTGTCACTGCGTCCGCAGACCATGTGGAGCACCTTCAACCAGCTTGGGTTTGGCAGCTCGCCCAACATGGGTTTCCCCGGCGAAGCCAAGGGCCGCGTCCGCCCCTGGCAGACCTGGAAACCCATCGAACAGGCCACCATGTCCTATGGGCATGGCATTTCCGTATCCCTGATTCAGCTCGCACGTGCTTACGGCGCCTTCGCCAGCGATGGGGAGATCAAGCCGATTTCTCTGGTGCGCCTCAAGGATGCGCCCATCGGCCAGCAGGTATTTTCGCCGCAAACCGCACGGGATATCCGCACCATGCTGGAAATGGTAGTGCAGCCGGGCGGCACAGCACAGCAAGCCCAGGTTCCGGGTTACCGCGTAGCAGGCAAGACCGGCACCGCGCACAAGCTGCTCAATGGCCAGTACGCGGAAAACCAGTACGTATCCTCTTTTGTCGGTTTTGCCCCGGCTTCTGACCCGCGCCTGATTATCGCCGTCATGGTGGACGAACCAAGCGCAGGCATCTATTACGGCGGCGCGGTCGCCGCCCCGGTATTCAGCGCGGTCATGGCGGGCGCATTGCGCACCCTGGCCATTCCACAGGATGCGGGGACTGTC
>WBZT01003169.1_pt1 | contig 10950 bp, 6 predicted proteins | sample 5204241 | NCBI WGS metagenome assembly WBZT01 (sample SAMN12344358, study PRJNA552823) | activated sludge metagenome | biome: Activated sludge suspended growth; feature: Nitrification reactor; material: Wastewater; isolation source: activated sludge from nitrification reactor of wastewater treatment...
CTGGCAGACGGTGTCGGCAATGGAGGAGACCTTCGGCGCGGGCGGCACCTCATCTTCAACATTGGGCCGCGAGACCAAGGGCGAGGTGGTGCTGACGGATCGCCTGCGGGCGGCGCTCACGAAGCTCAACCCCGGCCTGCCGCTTGAGGCGATCCAGACCGCCATCGACGAATTGGCCCGCGACCGCTTGGCGATGAGCCTCCCGGCCGCCAACCGCGAGATCTACCGGCTGCTCAAGGACGGCATCCCGGTCTCCGTCCCGGATCGCGAGCGCGGCGGGCATGATCGTGGACAGTGGACCGAGCGCCTGCGCGTGGTGGATTGGGCGCAGCCGGAGCAGAACGACTTCCTGCTGGTCAGCCAGCTCAGCGTGGTGGGCAGTCTCTACACCTGCCGTCCCGATCTGGTGGGTTTCGTGAACGGCCTGCCGTGGGTGGTGATCGAGCTGAAGAAGCCCGGCGTGCCGGCGCGCTCGGCCTTCGACAAGAACCTGACCCACTACCAGCAGGAGATCCCGCAGCTCTTCTGGTTCAACGCCTTCCTCATCGCCAGCAACGGCACCGACAGCCGCGTCGGCTCGCTCACCGCCGACTGGGAGCGGTTCTTCGAGTGGAAGCGGATCGAGCGCGAGGACGAGCCGCGCCGCGTGTCGCTGGAGGTGATGCTGCGCGGCACCTGCCTGCCGCAACGCCTGCTCGACCTGGTGGAGAACTTCACGCTCTTCTCCGAGCACAAGGCCGGGCTGGTGAAGGTGCTCGGCCAGAACCACCAGTTTCTCGGCGTGAACAACGCTGTTCGCAAGATGCTGGAGGCGCGCCAGCTCGGCCACGGGTGCGGCGGCGTGTTCTGGCAGACGCAGGGCAGCGGCAAGAGTTTTTCGATGGTGTTCTTCGCGCAGAAGGTGCTGAGGAAGCTCGCCGGCAACTGGACCTTCGTGGTGGTCACCGACCGGGTGGAGCTGGACGAGCAGATCGCCAAGACCTTCAAGACCGTGGGCGCGGTCAGCGAGGCCGAGGGCGACCCGTGCCACGCCACCAGCGGCGCGCATTTGCGCGAGTTGTTGCGCGGCAACCACCGCTATGTGTTCACGCTGGTGCACAAGTTCGGGTCTGGCCAAACCCGGCCCGAGGCGCTGACCGACCGCTCGGAGGTGATCGTGCTGACCGACGAGGCGCACCGCAGCCAGTACGACACGCTGGCGCTGAACATGCGGGCGGCCCTACCCAAGGCGATGTTCCTGGCCTTCACCGGCACGCCTCTGATCGCTGGCGAGGAGCGCACCAGGGAGGTCTTCGGCGACTATGTGTCGATCTACGACTTCCAGCAGTCGGTGGAGGACGGCGCGACGGTGCCGCTGTTTTACGAAAACCGCACGCCCGAGTTGCAACTCGTTAATCCCGACCTCAACGACGACATCTACCGCCTGATCGAGGACGCCGACCTCGACGCCGAGCAGGAGGAGAAGCTCGAGAAGGTGCTTGGGCGGCAATATCACCTGATCACCCGCGACGACCGGCTGGAAACGGTGGCGCAGGACATCGTGCGGCACTTTCTTGGCCGCGGCATGTTGGCCAATGCGGTGGGCAAGGCGATGGTGGTGGCCATCGACAAGGCCACGGCGCTGCGCATGCACGACAAGGTGAAGGCGCATTGGGCCGCCGAGACCGCGCGGGTTCGGGAGGCTCTGGGCCGCTACGACCTGTCCAGGGCCGGGCGGGAGCCGCTCAAGCAGCGCCTTGAGGTGCTGACCACCACCGACATGGCGCTGATCGTTTCGCCGGGACAGAACGAGATCGCGCAGATGAAGAAGCTCGGCCTCGACATCGGGCCGCACCGCAAGCGTATGAATGAGTCGCAACCGGGCCTCGACGAGAAGTTCAAGGACCCCGCCGACCCGCTGCGACTGGTCTTCGTCTGCGCCATGTGGCTGACCGGCTTCGATGCGCCGAGCTGTTCGACGGTCTATCTCGACAAGCCGATGCGCAACCACACGCTGATGCAGACGATTGCCCGCGCCAACCGCGTGTTCCCCGGCAAGCACAGCGGCGTGATCGTGGACTACGCCAACGTGTTCGCCTCGCTGGAGAAGGCGCTGGCGATCTACGGCGCCGGCAAGGGCGGCACGAATCCGGTGCAGGACAAGGCGCGGTTGGTCGCCGCGCTGTGCGAAGCGGTGGCGGCGGCCACGGCGTTCTGCCTGGCGCACGGCGTGGACCTCGCGGCGATGGAAGCCTTGCCGGTGGGCAGCATGCAGCGGCTTGCCGCCGTCGAGAACGCGATCAACGCACTGATCGGTCCCGACACCCTGCGCCGTGAATTCTTCGGCCACGAGAAATTCGTCGGCACGCTCTATCGCGCCGTGCAGCCCGACCCGGCGGCCATCGAGTTCTCCGTGCGTGTGTCCGGCATCGCCACGCTGGCGGCGGCCATCCGCGCCAAGCGCAGCCCCAACCCGCCCGACATCGCCACGATCCTCGGACAGATTTCCGGCCTGCTGGATGAGTCCATCACCGGCCTGACGTTCCGCGAAGGCGAGCCGCCCGCTATCGACCTGTCGAAGATCAACTTCGAGGCGCTGGCGCAGCGCTTCAAGGCGTCGAAGCACAAGAACACCGACCTCGAGGCGCTGAAGGCAGCGATCCAGGCCAAGCTCGAGAAGTTGGTCCGCCTGAACCGCACCCGCACCGACTTCGCCGAGAAGTTCGAGGCGCTGATCGAGAGCTACAACAGCGGCAGCCGGAACATCGAGCAACTTTTCGGGGAACTGCTCAAGCTATCGAACAGCCTCGACGACGAACAGGAGCGCCACGTCCGCGAAAACCTCACCGAAGAAGAACTGGTCATCTTCGACATCCTGACGCGCCCTGCGCCGGAGCTGAGCGCCGCCGAGCGCGACGAGGTCAAGAAGGTGGCCAAGGATCTGCTCACACGCCTCAAGACCTTGCTGGTGCTCAACTGGCGGCAGAAGTCGGCGGCGCGCTCGTCGTTGAAGCTGGCGATCGAGGACACGCTTGACAACCTTCCAGGAGGCTACGACCGACCGCTCTATGCACAGAAGTGCGCCGCCCTTTTCGAGCATGTATATGAGAGCTACCCGGAAAGGAATGCAGGGGTTTACGCCGAGGCGGCATGAGCGCACTGGCGGGCGGGCTCACGACTAACGGTCATGACTTTTTCAGGCGCCCCACGATCATGAAGGTTATGACCGTTTTCCCTCTCCCCCGACCCCTCCCACGGCCCGCGCTGCATCGCGGGCCGGCTACGGCGGCGCGGAGCAGTGCTCCGCAAAACCCCGCCTGCGCCCCCGCGAGGGGGGAGGGGAGATTCGTGAGTCGCTGACGCGACTTTCACATTTCGCTTCGACTCATCCAGTCCGACAAGCGGCTAGGCGCCCGTCAAGGGCCAGCGCGGCCGCACCGCAAAGGCGCCGGGCAGCTTGCCTGCTCCCCCGGCCTGGAGACGCAAGGCCCCGGCCAGCGCAATCATCGCGCCGTTGTCGGTACAGAACTCGAGCTCGGGGTAGAAGACGGCAACCCCTGCGGCAAAGGCGTGTGCATCGAGCTGGCGACGCAGTTCGCGGTTGGCGCCGACGCCACCGGCCACCACCAGTTGCTGCAGGCCGCAGACTTTCACCGCGCGCAGCGCCTTGCTGACCAGAACCTCGACAATCGCATCCTGAAATCCGCGCGCAATGTCCGCCCGCTGCTGATCGCTGATCGTCGCCAACTCGCGCACCTTGACCAGCACGGCGGTTTTCAGACCGCTGAAGCTGAAATCGAGGTCCGGGGATTGCAGCATCGGACGTGGCAGCTTCACCTGCCCGGGCCGGCCGGTATCCGCCAGTGCGGCCAGCGCCGGGCCACCTGGGTAGCCGAGACCGAGCAGTTTGGCGGTCTTGTCGAAAGCTTCGCCGGCGGCGTCATCGAGGGTTTCGCCCAGCAACTCGTATGCGCCGACGCCGGTCACCCGCATCAACTGGCTGTGACCCCCCGAAACGAGCAGGGCGACAAAGGGAAAGCGCGGCGGCTTGCTCGACAACAACGGCGACAGCAGGTGGCCTTCGAGGTGATGCACCGGCACGGTCGGCACACCGAGCGCGGTCGCCAGCGCTTCGGCAAACGCCGCACCCACCAGCAGGGCGCCCGCCAGGCCCGGTCCCTGCGTGTAGGCGATGGCATCGAGTTCGGCCAGAGAACAGTTGCTGTCGGCCAGCACCTGGCGCAGCAGCGGGACGAGTCGTTGGATATGATCGCGCGACGCGAGTTCGGGGACCACCCCGCCGAAGTCGGCATGCAGGCACACCTGCGAGTGCAGGGCGTGCGCGAGCAAGGCACCGCCAGCGTCGGTGCTGTACAGCGCCATACCCGTTTCGTCACAGGAAGATTCGATGCCGAGAACCCGCATGGGCAGCATTCTACTCCAGTCGGTGTGCTATCTTCTCGCCATCGACACCCGCACGGAAACACCCCATGGCCCACCCCGCTTCTGCGTCAACCTCTGCGTCAACCTCTGCGTCAACCTCTGCGCCGACTGCCCCCCACACGGTGCGCGGCGCCTGCCCGCACGATTGCCCGGATACCTGCGCGCTCGACGTCACCGTCAGCGATGGCCGCGTCGTCAAGGTCGCCGGTGCGGCCGACCACCCGCCGACGGCCGGCGTGTTGTGTACCAAGGTCGCTTTCTACCCCGAGCGCATCCACCACCCCGAACGCCTGCTGTACCCGGCGCGCCGGATCGCCGCCAAGGGTCCGGGAGCAAGATTCGAGCGCATCTCCTGGGAGGAGGCGCTGGCGACGATTGCCGATCGCTTCCGCCAGATCACGGCCACAGACGGCGCCGAGGCGATTGTTCCCTACAGCTATGCCGGCAACTCGGGCATGCTCGGTTACGGTTCGATGGACCGCCGCTTCTTCCACCGTCTCGGCGCCTCGCAACTCGACCGGACGATCTGCGCCAGTGCCGGCGCGATGGGTTACCGGGCAACCATCGGCGCCAGCGTCGGGTTCGACGCCGAAAACGTCGTCGACGCGCGCCTGATCATTCTCTGGGGAACCAACAGCGTGGTCTCCAACCTGCACTTCTGGCGTCTGGCGCAGGAGGCGAAGCGGCGCGGCGCGCGCCTGATTGCCATCGATCCCTGCCGCACCCCCACCGCCGACAAGTGCGACCAGCACCTCGCGCTGCTGCCGGGAACCGACAGCGCGCTGGCGCTCGGACTGATGCACGTACTGATTCGCGACGATCTGCTCGACCACGACTACATCGCCCGCTATACGCTCGGCTTCGAGGCGCTCAAGCAACGCGTGCTGGAATACCCACCGGAGCGGGTCGCGGCGATCTGCGGCATCGGCACCCAGGAGATTGAAAACCTCGCGCACGCCTACGGCAGCACCCGGCCAGCAGCGATCCGGACCAATTACGGCATCAACCGCACCGCTGGCGGCGGCATGGCGCTGCGCAGCGTCGCCTGCCTGCCGGCGCTGACCGGTGCCTGGCGGGACGCAGCGGGTGGCGTGCTGCTCTCCAGCTCCGGCAATTATCCGGTCGACACCGCGGCCCTCGAACGACCGGACCTGATGCCGACGCCGGCGCCGCGAACGGTCAACATGAGCACCCTCGGCCACGCGCTGCTGCGCGCGCAACCGCCGATCAAGGCGCTGTTCGTGTACAACAGCAATCCGCTCGCAGTGGCCCCGCAGTCGGCCGAGGTGGAACGCGGCCTGGCTCGCGACGACCTGTTCACCGTCGTTCATGACCTTTTCCAGACCGACACCGCCGACTACGCCGACCTGCTGCTGCCGGCCACCAGCCACATGGAACAGCTCGACATCCACAAGTCTTACGGGCATCTGCACCTGCAGGTCAACCAGCCGGCGATCGCACCGCTCGCTGAAGCGCTGCCGAACACCGAACTGTTCCGCCGCCTGGCCCGGCAAATGGGTTTCAGCGAAGCCTGCTTCGCCGACAGCGACGATGACCTGTGCCGCCAGGCTTTCGACTGGAGCGATCCGCGCCTCGCCGGGCTGTCCTGGGAAAAGCTCAGAACCGCAGGTCACGCCCGCCTCAATCTGCCACGTGGCGAAGCGCCGTTCGCAGAGGGCGGTTTCCCGACCCCTTCAGGGAAATGCGAGTTTTTCAGCGAGATGCTCGCCGGTGCAGGACTCGACCCGCTGCCGACTTTCATCGAACCGCACGAATGGCGAAACAGTCCGCTGGCAGCACAATTCCCGCTGGCGCTGATCACGCCACCGGCGCGCAACTTCCTGAACACCAGCTTTGCCAACTCGCCACGCTTTCTGGCGCAGGAAAAATCGCCCGCGCTCCACATCCATCCGGTCGACGCCGCGGCTCGCGGCATTGCCAACGACAGCCCGCTGCGCATCCATAACCACCGTGGCGAATTCCGCGCCCGCGCCGTCGTCAGCGACCGCATCCGTCCGGGCGTCGCCATGGCCACCTCGATCTGGTGGCGCAAACTTTCGCCCGACGGACGCAACTGCAACGAGGTCACCAGCCAGGCACTGACCGAGATGGGCGGCGGAGCGACCTTCTACGACTGCCTGGTCGAAGTCGAACGGGGGTAGCCGCAGGTCGGCCGGGAATGATTGACGGCCACCACGCTGCTCGGACAAACTCTCGGAAGTGCCCTCCTCCCCTCCCACATAAACACGTCGTGGAGGCCATGGAAATGGGCAGGCCATACCCTGGTGCTACGGCGCCGGATACTTGGAGGTGCAAGATGCGCGTTTTTCAGATTCAGGATGATTGGGGGATGGCCAACCTCAAACTGGCCGATCGCCCGCAACCCCAGCCAGGAGCGGGACAGGTCCTGCTGCGAATGCTCGCCTCGTCGCTGAATTTCCGCGACCTGGTCGTTCCCGAGCGCGGATATGGCAGCTTTACCGGGACACTGCCGCTGATCCCGCTGTCCGACGGCGTCGGCGAGGTCGTTGCGGTCGGCCCCGGAGTCACCCGGGTGGCGGTCGGCGACCGCGTCTGTCCGACCTTTTTCCAGGGCTGGATCGCCGGCGAACCGGATCTTTCCCGCATGACCGGGTCGCTCGGTGGCCCGATCGATGGCACCATGGCGGAGTTCATGTGCCTGTCCGAGCAGGGCGTGGTCAAGGTGCCCGCCTATCTCAGCGACGTCGAGGCCGCGACGCTACCCTGCGCGGCCCTGACTGCCTGGAGTGCTCTGGCCACGCACGGCGCGGTCAAGCCCGGCGAACAGGTACTGATCCAGGGCTCCGGCGGCGTCGCGCTGTTCGCGCTGGCGTTTGCCAGGATCGCCGGCGCACGGGTCACCGTGATCTCGTCGAGTGACGAGAAGATCGAGCGGCTCAGGGCACTCGGTGCCGACGCGACGATCAACTACCGGACGACTCCCGAATGGTCGAAACCGGCACGTGCGCTCACCGATGGTCGCGGCTTCGACCATATCGTCGAGCTTGGCGGCGAGAAAACCCTGCCACAGTCGCTGCGCTGCATTCGTCCCGGCGGCACCCTGTCGATGATCGGTGTACTCTCGGGCTCCTCCCTGGCGACGCCGCTCGGCCTGATCATCACCCGGCAGGTGCGTCTGCAGGGCATCACCGTCGGCCATCGCGACGGCTTCGAGGCGATGCTGCGGGCGCTTGAGCAGCACCGCGTGCCGGTGATCGTCGACCGGGTTTTCGAATTTCCGGCGCTCAAGGAAGCGCTGGCGTATCTGAAGAGCGGCGCACAGTTTGGCAAGATCTGCATCCGCCATGGTGATCGCAGTGGATAGGGAAACCGATATACTCTCCCGCCAGTGGGCTGGATTTCCCCTCTTTTTTGTGTTGTGGCGTCCCACATCGAAGGAGCCATCGTGAAGATCCTGTTTCTTGGTGCTGGCGGCGTCGGCGGCTATTTCGGAGCCCGGCTCGTCGAAGCAGGCGCAGACGTGACATTCCTGGTGCGACCGGCACGCGCCGAACGTCTGCGATCCGAGGGCCTGCGGGTGTACAGCCCTGACGGCGATTTCGTCGTTCCAGCAAGATGCGTCACCCGGGATAGGCCTGCGGACGACTACGACCTCGTTGTGCTGACCGCAAAAGCCTTCGACCTCGAGGATGCGATTGAATCCGTTGCCGCTTTCATCGCGCCTGCGACCTTCATCCTGCCGTTGCTCAACGGTCTTTCGCACATGCCCATGCTGGACTGTCGCTTTGGCGCCGAGCGCGTCCTCGGCGGCGTTGCCCAAGTGGCGGCCATGCTGGAAGCGGACGGCGCAGTACGACAACTCGCCCCGATCCATTCCCTGACCGTTGGCGGCCGAACGGCGGACACCCAGGCCATTGCCGCCCGCTTCGTCGAACTGTGCCAGACCGCAAAATTCAACGCCCGCCTGTCCCCGGACATCGTCCTGAGCCTCTGGGAGAAATGGGTCTTCATTGCCACCCTGGCCGGTATCACCACCCTGATGCGGGGCAGCGTCGGTCAGATCATGGCCACTGCCAACGGCGAATCGCTGATTCGGCAACTGTACGCGGAATGTCTGGCGGTGGCCACGACCTGCGGCATCGACATGGCGCCGGTAGCCCGCGACGCGGCCTTGAAAATACTCACCCAGCGCGGTTCGGCACTGACCTCTTCGATGCTTCGTGATCTGCAGGCGGGATTGTGCACCGAGCACCGCCACGTGCTCGGCGATCTGCTGGACAAATCGTTGGCAAAGGGACTGGACTCGCCGATACTGGCACTGGCTTTCAGCCAGATGGAAATCCGGGAATCGGAGTCTGCCGTCCGTCGTTGATGCCAGGGAAGGATCAAGGCGTCGATCGCACACAGCCAGCGGGCTCCTGCTGCACGCCCATCAGGTTCTGGTAGTCGGAGCCAGGCCACGGTTTTCGCTGCAGGCAAGCCGCATCCGTTCGAACGCAGCGTCGAGTGTCGCCTGCGGACAACCAAAATTGAGCCGGACCCAACCCGGCAGACCGAAATCGACGCCACTCGACAGGCCGACGCCTGCGGCCTCGAAAAAGGCGGCGGGGTCGTCGACCCGATGATCGGCGTGCTCTCGGGCTCCTCCTTGGCGACGCCGCTCGACCCGATCATCACCCGGCAGGTACGGCTGCAGGGCATCTCCGTCGGCCATCGCGACGGCTTCGCGGTAATGCTGCGGGCATTTGAGCAACACCGCGTACCGGTGATCGTCGACCGGGTTTTCGAATTTCCGGCGCTCAAGGAAGCGCTGGCGTATCTGAAGAGCGGCGCGCAGTTCGGCAAGATCTGCATCCCGCCATTGAGCGATCTTCCGGGGCGGCCAGAAGACTTTGACGATCCGCTTCACCCGCCTGTTGCAAACCGTACTCTCCGGTGGCCGATTCCCCGACATGCAATCGGTCCACCTGCAGGGTCTACGCGCGCCTGACATCGATGTGGTACAGGCCCCAGGGACACAGCGCGAAACGCTCCTGCAGCGGTTTGTCCCGGAAAGGGGCGATGGTATCAGCGTCGAACACCGCCCACTGTGGCCCCAGTCCGCCGAGGGCCAGCGGCTGGCCGTCGAGGTGGGTGGCAACCATCATCCGGTAGCTGCCTGCATCTGCCCGACTCACCACCGCCTGGTATCCGTCGACAGCGCGCAGACCGAGCAGCACGGCACCATTGGTTCCCGCCCCGGCGGCCTCGAGCACGGTTTCGAGCAGCGGGCCGGACAGCGCATGAACCCCTCCGTCGTACTCCAGGGTCGGCCTGATCGACACCGCGGGCAGGCGCTGCAGTGCGGGCGCGTCGAAGGTGAAGGCCTTGACGAACCGAATGCCGTGTTTGGCCATCATCTGATCGAACGCCGGATCGAACGGACCCCGGTTACTCCGGTGTATCTCGCCGCTGACCGTCAGCAGAACCGGACTGGATACGGCCGCGTTGGCGGTGCGGGCCAATCCGGCGGACAGCAAACCCATCATGGCGCTTGCTGAAAGGAAATCGCGTTTGTTCATGAACCGCTCCCAAGGCGTCAAACAAAGATGACCTGCACGATGAGCAGACTTAAAAAGTCTGCTGATATACATTTTCTGGCGACCTGTCGGACTTGAGCCCTGAAAATCCGCCAAGTTTCACCATCCGGAATGCAAAAGCCGGATTTCGTCGATTTTCCGGCCTTTTCGATGGGTTTCTCCTCGCTTTTCCCTATCGAGCCCCCGTGGCGTCGCCATCGACCAGAATCGCCAGCAGGGTCGCCGGAGGGTATGCCTTTGATCCCACCCCGCGTATCGTCGCGTCAGCTTCGACAGGTCAAGCGGATCACCTCCCTCCACGATGAAGCGGGCCGCGGGATTCTGGTTCAACCAATCGTCAAGTGACCGCAGCAGCCACAGGGAGTCGATCTTGCGACTCGTAAAAATCTGTCCTCGCTTCCCACTTATTTCGCTGCGACTCATCAAGTCCGGTGGCTGCTAGGTGGCGAGCCAGAGTTCGGGCAGGTCGTCGGCGCGCCAGTAGCGAGGGATCCACGGCGGCGGCGGCATCGGATGCTCCTGGTCGACGACTTCGACGAAAGCGAGCGGCAGCGGCCCGCGGCCACGCAGACGCGGCCGACTGATTGCGGCGAATGGCGCGCCAGCCGGGTCGATCCCGGCGAGGTCGAGCGAGAACCAGCGCTCGCCGTCGGCCCAATACCAGCGCAGCGGGCGGCCGCTCGCCGCGTCCCAGACGCGCAGCGAGCCGTCATCGCCGCCGGAGAGCAGGCGGCGGCCGTCGGGCGACCAGGCGACGCTCCTCACCCTACCCTGATGCCCTTCGAGGGTGGCGAGCAGCGCGCCGCTCTCGGCGTCCCAGACGCGCAGCAAGCGGTCACCACCGCCGGAGAGCAGGCGGCGGCCGTCGGGCGACCAGGCGACGCTCGTCACCCCGCCCTCATGCCCTTCGAGGGTGGCGAGCAGCACGCCGCTCTCGGCGCCCCAGACACGCAGCAAGCCGTTCAAC
>WBZT01003173.1_pt1 | contig 10946 bp, 18 predicted proteins | sample 5204241 | NCBI WGS metagenome assembly WBZT01 (sample SAMN12344358, study PRJNA552823) | activated sludge metagenome | biome: Activated sludge suspended growth; feature: Nitrification reactor; material: Wastewater; isolation source: activated sludge from nitrification reactor of wastewater...
TTTGAGGAAGGTCCCCTCCAGCGTCACCTCGACCGTGGTCCCCTGCTGGCCGGCCCGGGGAGTGACCCACTCGATGTGGTGGACCATCGGACCGGCCAGCACGGGACAGGCCGTTCCGAAGAGCATCAGGAGAGGAATGATCCGTCGCATGAGTCAGGCCACAATCTTCTGCACCACATTACCGCCCTTCACAATTTCGATCGGACGGGTCCCCCCGAAGGCCATCAATTCCTCGTTGGAATCGATTCCCAATTGATGGTAGGCCGTGCATAGGAAATCCTCCAGCTTGACCTCGTCGCGGGCCGGTTCAGCAGAGGTGGCGTCGGACGCTCCATAAATCTGCCCCCGGGTAATGCCGCCCCCGGCGAGCATCATCGAGTAGACTCGGGCCCAGTGATCGCGGCCATGATCGCAGCTTGAGCAACGAACACGTTGTCGCCCAGCATGCCGTCGCTGACGTAATTCATCGTCAGCTTCGCGGCCTGGACCGCCGGCATGCCGCCGCCGATCAGCGCGAGGCGGATCGTCTCGGTGACATCCTTGACGCGCCACGTGCCGTCATAGAGCCGGCGCAGGATTTGCTGCGGACCGGCGTCACACTTCTCTTGCAGCTCCTCGAGCTGAGCGATGGCAAGGCGGAAGACATGCTTGCCGCCGCTGCCGGCGCCTTGCATGTCCGCCCATTCGAGCTCGATCTTGCCGCTGCGGCTCATGTTTAAGCGGCCGCGCCGTCGGTGACTTCGCCGTCGCTCACCAGCGTGATGCGGACCTGCACTTTTTCGCCGAGGTTGCCGGTCTTCTCGTACTGCGTGAGGTGGAAGGCGCCCTCGTATTTGCGGTTGCCGTCAATGACGATGATGTTCTTCGGGTCTTCGCTCTTGAACCAGGCGAAGAACATGGAGTCGTCGTCTTTGTGCAGCGTGCCGCCGCCGGTCACCGTGGCGCCCAGCGAGGCCTTCTAGGTGCCCTGCCAAACGATGGCTTCGGGATCTTCGCAATTCGGATCGTTGTTGTTGCGCGTCTCCGCGGCGAACTGAATGCCGCGCTCCGCATTGATCGAGCACGGATGGGCGAACGTCTCCGGATCACCACCGTCGCCGACTTTGATGAGCAGCGCGGCGCCGCGAACCGTATTGGCCATTGCGTTGGACTCCTAAAACGCAAAAAGCCGCCCGCGGCGTATGGCCGGGGCGGCAGATGAAGGCCCGAGGGTTCGGGCGGTTAAGTTGCTTCGCGATCGATCAGGTATCGATGCAGGATGACGCCATGCTTCGTCAGCGCGTCGTCTTCACGAAAGTAGCGGCGGTTGCGGAACTGCCAGTCGGTGCAGATGAAGCCGGCGATCGTGAGTTGCGCATCGAGCGCGGAGCCGATGGCCCCTCCGATGCGCTTCACAACTGGATAGCCAACCTCTTCGGTGAAGACGTGCGTCGTAACGAACGCTTCCCAGGCGGCGTCGCAGTCGGTGTCGTCGAGAATTTCGACTTCGCCGAGCACAACATAAGGCAGCACGAACTTCGTCGGCACTTCGTCGTAGATGCGCCGGGCAGGGGATTGCCCACCAAGCGCGGCAAGAACGGCGGCATTTGTGGTGAGGGCGCTGAAGACCGCTTTCTGCAGCGCCTCGTCAGGGCCCTCAGCCACTGTTACGCGCTGCGGCCGATAATCGCGATGTAGTACGTCGAGGAGGCGCCATTCGCGTTGGCGACCTTGAAGCCATCGGCGGATGTGGCGGTGATCGCCCAGCCGGCGGGGCAGTAGTGCAGCGACACACCCCCCGGCTTCACGACTTCTTTGTCACCCGACGCCGCGAACCATAGCTGCGCCTCAGCTGACGCGCCGCCGAGCGTGAGGTTCATCGTGTTCGCCGGGTCAGAGATCAGCAGCACCGCGACGACTTCCGCCATCGTGAGCGTGGCGCCGAGCGCGTTGGCTAAGACGCCGGCAAGATCGAGGTCTTCCGACGTGTTCGACGCCAGCGTGCGGGTGTCCACGAAGGCGAGGTCGGCCTTGTCGTTCGTGGTGCCGTTCAGCAGCTCGACGATTTTCTCGACGGTCTGCTCGACGCGGGCGCTGCCGCCATCCGGCGTCGCGGTCTGGATGATCGTGATGCCGGCGGTGATCTTCGTCTTCAAAGACATGGCGGTGCTCGCTCCACAAACTCAAACGTTCTTCGATGCCGCGATCGCCTTTCGGAAACCGCGACGCTGCAAATTCAGGAAGCGCTTCTTCAGCGCTCGCCAGCTCGGATAGAAAAACGGCTGCGGCCGTGTCCCCGGGTGCATCGTGCCTTTGAACCGACCGCCCTGTTTGTGCGGGGCCGTGCCGAATTCGACGAGATGCGCGTACTTCACTTTGCGCGACCAGGCGCGGATGCGGATCGCGATCAAGCCGCCGTTGCCGCGCACCTTTGCGTAAACCCACTGGATTGACGCTGCGAGGTTGCCGGTCTTTCCGCGCGGCGCCAGCCGCTTCATCATCGCGACGACTTCATCGGCGCCGCTCACGAATCCCTTGCGCGCCTCTTCCTTGGCGAGCTGCGGCAACTTGCGGAACCGCTTGCGCAGGCGCTCACGGCCGGCCCAGCGAACATAGTTCATGTCGCGACGCCGGCCTCACAGGTGAAGCGGATGAAGTTCGATCGACCCGGAGGCGGGGCGTGGCGAACGTTCAAGACACGATCCGTGCCGATGACGCGGAAGCGATCGTCGGTGGTGATCGACCGAGTGAACTCGGAGACGCGCACCTCAACGGTGCAGCGCTGCAGATTGCGTAGCTTCGTGGCGACGGCTTCTTCGCCGCTGCCGAAGTCGATCTCGATGATTTCGCACCGGAGCACCGCGGGGCCGATGCCCTGCCACGCCCCGGCGTAATTGCCGGCGCCGTCGCCGATCGTGTCGTCGTCGGTTTCGATCGGGTTCTGATCGTCGAACTGAAGCGGGTCGCCTTCATCCCATGAGATAGGCTCGACGCCGCCATCGACATCGCGTCGGCGCTCGACGCGCACCCGATCATTCAGGTTCGGAAGGCGCGGCGGGCGGGGCATCGAGAACAGGCTCCTCAGCCACTGCAACAGCTTTTCCAGAAGCGACGGCTCGCTCGCCGCATTCGCGTTTGACTGTGTAGACGCCATCGCGCTTCGGCCCGCCGGTTGGCTTAAACTTGATGCTGACGCGCGGCTCCAATGTCGGCACGTAGCTGAAAACGTCGGTGAAGCGGACCTTCATCAGCGCACCCGATAGTTCGCGATCAAGTCATCGACCTGGGGCATCACGCTCAGGGGGCCAACGACCGCCACGACGTCACGGTTGTCGAACCAGTGCTTCACCATTTTGCCGATGGCGGTTTTGATCACCGCAGGAAAGGTCTCGTCGTCAGCCGCGTATCCCGCCACGTACGTGATCCGCACCGCGCTGGGGCGGGTGTAGTGCGCCGGCGGCGAGAACGTCTCCACCCACACGATCTCGTCGTTATCAAGAAAATAGTTCGCGGCATCGAGCGTCTGTTCGACGTTCGACTGGTCGAAATACTTCACCGAAGAGATCGATTGCACCGGCCCAGCCGGCAGATCGATCGAGCAGGTCGGCCAGCACGGCAAATCGAGACGAAGTGTTTGCTCAGCAATCGATACACGCAGGCCACCGAGAGGCGGCTGCAAGTACCCATGCGCCGTTGCAAGAAACAGCGTGAGTTCGTCATCAAACTCGGCGGTGTCTTCGACGACGCAAAGCTTCTTCGCCAGCTCGAGATCGACCGGCCACGTGTCGGCGGGCGTCACTACCCGCGGCGAGAGGCGCATCTGTTAGCCGAGCAGGGCTTCGAGGTTGGCGCGCGATTGTGCCAGCGACTCCGCCAGCTCCGCCTTCTCGCGCGCGTCGCGATCTTCGATCGCTTGCTGCAGCACCGCGACTTGCTCTGGATCGGCAGCATCGATCACCGGATCGTCGCTGTATTCCTTCACGAGATCAGCGACGCCGCGCTGAAGCCAGCGGTCCGCGAAAGATGCTTCAAAGTCGTACTCCTGGCCCTCTTCGTAGATCGGGCCTTTGTTGCGGCCTTCGCTCTCGAATTGTTCAGTGCTCAGGAAGCGGACGACTTTGCGTTGCATCTTCGCGGACTCCGTTTGGCTTCGTTTAGCTGGTCAGACCAGCGTCAGCGCCGCCGCTGGCGCCGCCCTTTTGAAGAGCGGGCGCGGCGTCGTCTTCGTCTTCGTCGACTTCAGGCGCGCCGAGCGCGGTTTCATAGGCGGCGCCACGCTTGATCCAGCGATCGGCGAACTCGCGATCAAACGTGTAGTCTTTGTCCTTGAAGAATTTCGGGCCCTTCTTGCGGCCGTCGCATTCAAACTGGACCGTGCGGAGGAAGGTGACTTTGACCTGTTCGACACCTTGGGTGCCGACGCGGTTGTCCTTCCAAGCTTCTTTCGGGTTGCGCGCCATTTGTGTTCTCCTTCTCGACGACGTTGCTCAGCGAAGGGGACCGGGCGAACCCGATCCCCCGAACAAAACCACGTCTACGGCTTTGTTAGTCGGCGATCGGCGAGACCTGCGCACCGCCCGGCAGATATTTCGGGCCAACGAGGATGTAGCTCGCGCTGATCAGCTGCGCGCCGCCGGAGCCCGTGTCGGGCACCGCGAAGCGAACACAGTCGAAGCCGTTATCGACATCGAGATCGTCGGCCATGATTTGAATGGCGATGATGCCCGCTTTCTCGGCTGAAGTGTCATCGGTGTATGTGCCGCCAGCGGCCGCAGCGTTCGCAGGATCAGTGAAGACGCCCGGAACGGTTGTTGCGTGCAGCTTGGAGCGAACGCGGTTCGCCGGAAGCGGCAGCGCTTTTTCGCTGGTGCCCGCAACAGCGGTAGCCTGCGTCAGCGTGCACACAGGATCATCGCCAGCAGTGCCCGCCTTCTTTTGAAGAAGAATGCAGACGCCCTCGTAGCCTTTGAGGCTGATGACGATGCCGTTGTTTGCGCCGGACTGAGAGTCGACCGGCAAAATGCACGGATGAATGTTGAAGTAGTCGCAGAAGTGACCGTTGAAATGCATGACTGATGGGCTCCAAACGGAGTGGAAGGGGAGCGCGGCGGGCCGAAGCCCGCCGGCCGATTAGCGGCTCGCCAGCGTGACGAACGGGCTGCGCGTCGAGGAGCCATCGCGCGGGCTGATCGGCGCCGACCACCACGGTTGACCACCGATACGCAGCGTGAATTTGAACGCCGTGAGATCTTGGTCGAAGTACATGTGGATCGAGGTCTGCGACTTCAGGCCCGACGACTTCCGCACTGCGAGGTACGAGGTCATGTCGACGAGCATGATGTCGCCGAGATCGCCGACGGTTTCGCAGACTTCGTGCGGGATCACCGGACGGCCTTTGAGGCGCCCGAACTCGCTGTCGCGCAAGCCACCCGGGCCGATGTAAACCGGCTGTTGGCCGATCGTCATCAGGTCGAGTTGCGGTTCAGCATCTTGGTGGATCAGCCAGATCGAATTCTTGCGAAGGTTCGCCGGCTGGCGCGACCACATTTTGGAAACGTTGGTCGCGTTGATCGTGTCTGTGGTCTGCGCGCTTTCCGCGGCCACCGTCACGAGGGCCGGAGAATTCATAAAACCAAGCGGCATGCCGACGCCGTTGCCCCAAGTGAGCGCATAGCTCAGCTTGAAGTCGATTTTTTCCGGCGCCTTGCGTTCGATGTAGGCGCCGAGGGCAGCGGAGTCCTCAAGAAGCTCGTCGGAGGCGAGCACAAGCGCGGTGAGCTTGTGCAACTTCGTGGTGACGCCTTCCAGCTTCACCTTCGACTGCGTGTAAGGATTGGTTTCACCTTCCCAATACGCCTGGATGCCGCCGCTCGTGTCCCATGGCGTAGTCATGTCAGACGGCATGGTCATCGAGTTTCCGCTCAGCGGGATCGGATTCGCTCGGCCAATCAATGAGTCCTGATCGAAGACCCGCTCCAGGATGGCAGCGCGATACTCAGGCGGCACAGCGAAGCCGCCATCCTGACCGACGGCCTCGGTGGAGATCGTGCCGGCAGCAGCGGCCTTCAGACGATCGTCAACCACGCGCCCTTCGGAGCGCTTGAAGTTCACAACGGCGCGCGCGAATTCGCCCATGCCTTTGAAGCCATGGGTCTTCGACCGCTCGGCGAGCGTGCCAAGATCGCGCGCCGCCGAGTTCGCTGGCTTGAAGTCCGGATCGTCTTCGTTAGCCGTCGGCGACGTTTTGCGGCCGTTCGGTTCAAGCAGGTCTTTGGTTCGATCCGCCAGAGCGAGGCGCCGATCGGAGTCGCGGCCGAGCTTGTCGTATTCGCGCATGTGCGCTGCGATGTCGGCGTCTTCTTCCTTCGTCAGCTCACGCTTTTCGGCGTCCGCCGTGTTCTGGATTTCCTCGCAGAGCGCCAAGAGCTCTTCCTGGCGATCGCGGTTCGCCGCAATCTTCTCCGCGACATTGACGGGCGGGCCATCGGCGAAGAAACGGCCTTGCACTGCGGCAATGGCAGCAAACGACGCAAACGCGAGCAACGTACCCGCGCGACTGTTGATCGCGTTCATAGGCGACTTTCCTTGTGTTCAGTTTTGACTAGTGGTGCGCCTTCCGCGGGCGCGGTTCGGCGCGGGCTTAAACCGCGAGCGGAAGCTCTTTGCGCAGCGCGGCGGCGCGGCGACGTTTTTCAATTTCGGCGCGCGCGGCGTCGCGAAGCGGGGCTTTGACCGGCTCCGCCGGCGTCGCTTGCGCATTGAGTGCAGTCGGCGCCTTCGCAAACTTCGCCCACTCAGGGCGCGTGCGTGCCGCTACCTTCACGTTCTCGGCGACGGCATCGCAGAGACCGGCTGCGACAGCTTCCTTGCCAGTGAACCAGGTCTCGGCCTTCATCCAATCGCGAATTTGCGCTTCGGATTTGCCGCTGCGCGCCGCGTAAACTTCACAGATCGCCGCCGACGTCGCATCGACGCGTTCAGCGACGGCGCGCAGCTCGTCGGCATTGCCGATCGCAATCGTCCACGCGTCGTGGATCATCAGGAAGCCGGATTCGCTGATGTTGATCGTCTTGCCGGCCATCGCGATGACCGAAGCAATCGAAGCGCCGATGCCATCGACATGCGTCGTGATCTCGGCGCCGTGGTCGATCAGCTGACGATGGATCGCCAAGCCGTCGAAGACGTCACCGCCATAGCTGTTGATGCGGACGTCGATGGTATCGACGGCGCCAAGCGCCTTGAGCTCGTCGGCAAACTTCTTAGCCGTCATGCCGTCGCCCCACCAGCTTTCGCCGATGTCGCTGTAGATCAAAATCTCAGCGGCCTTCGCGCCCTTGTTCAAGAAGCGAATGGTCAATGTGCTGCCCCGTTCGGATACGCGCCGTTAGGCTTGGTTTTCGGATCAGCCGGCGGCGGATCGTTCGAAGCCGGCGGCTTCGTGTCACCGCCGATCGGCTGGTACTGTTGTTGCTTCGTGCGAGTGTCGCCCTCGGGTCCGATTGTGGATTCACCGAGCTTGCGGAGAATGTCGTTCGGCGAGTACGCGCCGACATCAGACATGCCCTTCGCAAACGTGATGAACGCGGCGCTGTCGCCCTGCTCGAACGCGCTGACGTCCATCTTCGAGTAGAGCCCGCCGTGGCGGTTTGAGAGCAGCTTGCGGTTCGCCTCTTCCTCGAAGGGCTTGATGCGCGGCAGCAGTCCGTATTTCAAAAATGTGCGGTCCTGGCTCTCGATGTTCGAGAACGTCGCCTTGTCCAAATCGTACAGCAGGTGAGGCGGCACGCCGAACCAGCGCGCGATATCGAGAACACCAAACTTGCGAAGATCAATGAACTGCGCATCGTTCAGGTTCGAACCGGCCGGCACAAACTCACTGTCTTTGTCGATCGGGATGGGAAGCTCGAAATTGTTGAGCCCCGTGAATTCCTCGCGGATGATCTTCATGATCTCCTTGAAGGACTCCAAGCCGGCCGCGCCGCTTTTCATCTTCAGGAAGCCGGGCGTCCGCATGCCCTGCGTGAAGTACTTCTCCGAAACCTTATCGAGCGCGATGTTCACGGCGAGCGAGCGCGCCGCCACTTCCATGATGCCGATGCCAACGTGGCCGTCAGTCGCGAGGCCGTGCACATGAAACATATCGCGCGCGTCGAGATAGACCGCGCCGCCGCCGGCCTGGCGCACCTCATACATGATGCGGCCGGTTTCCTTTGATCGGCCAGGTGTCACGCGATCCGGATCGTCGATCAGCCAAAGCGCGATAGGCGTGCCGCGTTTGTTACGCTCGATTTCGGCGTAGCCGTTACCTTGGCCGATCGAATGCGCGATGATCGTCTGCCTGAAGACAAACGCGCCCATTTCGTCATTGGGTGCGTCGTGGAGCATCCAATGAATCGGGTTCGCTTCTTGCGCTGTGATCTTGCCATCGGCGTCGAGCTTGTTGACGTTCCACGGCAACATCGCGATCGACGACGAGATCAAATTGACCGCGCGCCACACCGCCGGCACCTGCAGCGCCTGCTGCCAGTGACTGAGGCGAACGCCCGGGATGCGAGCGCCGCCAATAGGAACCGCCCAGCCGCTATCGATTGGCTGCGGCGACGTGATCCGGTTCCAGACGCGGGACGCCGCGCCAAAGAAGCCGCCGCGATTTGCTACTTGTTGCGCCATCGCAGCTAGTCATCCTCATATTCGTCGTCTGCGTAGGCCAAGGCGGCGCGGCGTGGTTTCTCTTCTCCGAGAATGGCGGCGCGCAGCGCGTCCATGTTGTCGTAGATGCTTCCGGTGTCTTCGCTCTCGCCGCCGACCGCCGCGCCGACGGCCATCGTCAGCGCGACAAGCGGGTCGATCCGTGACTTCCCAGCCTTCTCTTTCGCGAAGCGCCGCAGTCCCGCTGGCGATTCCATGAACACCGCCGAGAACGCCGCGTATCCGAGGATCGGGTTCGCTTGAACGCGGATGCGTTTCTCGAGGATCAGCGTTTCGAGCGCGTCGATGCTCGTTGGCATGTAGAGGTCGCTGTCTTTGCGACGGTTCCACCCTTGCGGGTGCTCCTTGATCGGCAGCGATGCGCCGAGATCGTCGAGCTGCTGCTCGAATTTCTGGAACAGCCAAACGTCGTACGCGATCGTCTCAACTTCAAACGTCTGCGACAGCTCGACGAGCTCGCGTGCGACCTCATCGAGCCGGATCACCTTGCCCTCGTGAATTTCGAGGTGCTCGGTGTTCGCCCACTCGCTCCAATGCTCGCCATCCTTGGCGATCAATTCCTGCAGCGTGCCTTCCGGCAAATAGCCCTTCACGAACGCGGCGTACTTCGGCCGGCCTTTGTCATCGACGCCATCGTCGAAGACGAGCGCCCGCGCCGTCATGTCTCGTGTCGCGGACAAGTCGAGGCCGGCGACGCAGCGTTGCCCGTCGAAGTCCTCTAGCCGAAGCGTCTCGTCTTCGATCGCCTTCCAGGCCTCGCGCTCGATCCACATCGTGTCGGCATCGGTCCAGACGCAGAAGTGAAGGCGCAAAATGCCGTTGCGCTTGCCCGGCAGATCGCGCGCCTGTTTAGCGACGCTCGCGAGATACTCTTCCGAGATCGTGACGCCCAGAAGCGGGTTCGCTTTGATCCAGCACGACGGATCGGTAAGCGGATCGTCGCCCTCGTCGAGTGCGCAGACGTAGCTGAACGTTGCATCGTCGTGCACCGTTTGCGCCGCGACGGCGACAGCGTGTTTCCGTTCCGCCCAGCACACCGAGGTGCGATCCGAACCTGAGTTCGTGATCATCACCAGCAGCGGCTGACGCCTGAACTTGAAGCCGCGCTCCAAGATTTCGATGACGCCGCCGTCTGGGTGTTCGTGCAGCTCGTCGCAAAGCGCGAAATGCGGACGCGGCCCCGAGCCGGTCTTCTTCGTTTCGCGCGACACCGGCCGAAAGAACGACTGACTCTTCAGGTGCGCGAGATTGAACTCGCGACCAGGTCCGCCGCTTGTCGTGATCGCAGCAGCGAGGGTTGGCGATTTGCCTACCATCGACACAGCGTCGCGGAACAGAATGCCCGCCTGATCTTTCGTCGCGCCGGCAGAGTAAATCTGCGCGCCGGACTCTCCGTCTGACGCGAGGCCGTAGAGCCCAATCGCGCCGGCCATCGGCGACTTGCCGTTGCCCTTGCCTTGCTCGATGTACGCGCGCCGGAAACGACGCGTTCCGTCAGCGCGCTTCCATCCGAAGATGCTTCCGAGGATGAACGCCTGGCTCGGTTTTGGATCGAACGGCTTGCCGTCGAACTGGCCCTCGGAAAGGCGCAGCACGGTGCGGCAGTAGCGCAAGAACCGATCGGCCGCGGCTAAATCCCAATGCAGCCCGCGATCGGCGCCGTGCTCGAGATCGTCGATGTGTCGCGCGCACGCGGCGCGAACATGCGGGCCGGCGACAATGGCGCCGGACAGCACTGCGCGCGCGTACTCAGTCGCCTCGTCGCGCATGAAATTCAGTTGATGAATTCAGACGCGGGGTCGCTCGATGTCGGCTCTTGGCTCGTCGGCGCCGGCGCTTCGTTCTCCAAAGTGTTGAGGCCCTGAAGCGTGACGCCGACGCGGGTCCGATCTGAAGGCGAGCCGCCGAAGCTGTTGTAGATCTGGCGGATCATGTTCTGCTTGTTGAACGGGAAGGCGTCGCCGAGACGATCCTCCTCATCTTCGAGCCGGCAGAGCAACCGCAGCTGCCGCCGATCCGATGCCGCAAGCCACGGAAATTCGCTCGCGATCTCGGCCCAAAGAACCTTCTGGGCTTCGGTCATTCGCGCATACGGCGCGCCGACTTTTGACACCGCAGGCCGCGCCCGATCGCGATGCCTGCCGGGATTTATCACGGTTGCACCAGTGATCTCGGCGACTTCAGCGGGTTTGCGAGGGTTTGCCATGACTTTCAGTGGTTTTTGAAAACTTCCTGAACTGCAGATGTGCGAAAAAGTG
>WBZT01003175.1_pt1 | contig 10943 bp, 10 predicted proteins | sample 5204241 | NCBI WGS metagenome assembly WBZT01 (sample SAMN12344358, study PRJNA552823) | activated sludge metagenome | biome: Activated sludge suspended growth; feature: Nitrification reactor; material: Wastewater; isolation source: activated sludge from nitrification reactor of wastewater...
GCAGGGCCTCCACCCGCAGGATCTGGTTGCCCCCCCCTGGTATGGGCCCATCCAGGCCCAGTTCCCGGTCCGCCTCGCCGAACTCCTGACGCGGAATCGGCAGGGGGTAGATGCGATAGGGCCCCGGGTCGTGTACCCACCCCGGCTCGCCGCCGTCCCAGTCGGGCAGGATGCGCCCGCACAGCATGGACGCCTCCGGATGGGCCTCGACCGCCCGGGCAATTTCCACCAGGAAGTCCTCCGCCACCCGATGGTCGTCGTCCACGATGGCCACCCAATCGCCCGCGAGTTCGGCGGCTCCCCGGTTCAAGGCGTGGGATTTTCCCGGCCTCGGCTCGGCGACCCAAGCCAACGGCAGCAGGCCCCGCTCATCGGCGCTGGCGCGATAGTCTTCCAGCCGCGCATGGGTGGCATCGGAGCACGCGTTGGCCATGACCAGGATACCCACTTCCCAACCCTCGGGCCGGCGGGCACCGTTCAGAGAGGCAATGACCTTGGCCAGCAGGTCGGCGCGATTGTGAGTGCATATCAGCACCGTCAGCGTGTTGGTCGGCATAGACGAAGGCTTACAGATAGGGCGCCGAGGCAGGCCGCCGGCACCACGCGCGGCCGATTTTACGCGCCAGATCCCGCAGGGAGCGGTCGAGCAACGCGACCCGCGGTCGGTCCATGTTCAGATAAGTCAGCGGCACGACCGCCGGGGTAGCGCACCGCCCCGGCGTGATGCGCAGGAAAGTTTCGCGCTCCGGCCACCGATAGTCGTCGAACCAGGTCCAGACGCCATTCTCCTTGTAGCGCTCGGCGACATCCCGGGCCAGGATGACGTCGGTTTCCAGCGTCATGGATTCGATATCGGCGCCATCGAGACAACGCGTCATCAGTTCATGGGACCGGGTACCCACGTAGGCCGAGGTCCACAATTCGAAGCCGAGCTCGGCCTGGGCCCGCCTCACGGCCCTGTAGACCTGCACATGCTCCTCGTGACCGTATTCGCCCCAGGGGTTGTGGGTAAACACAACATTGAAGCCGGCAAGCCGGTGGCGCAATGCCTCGACCAGGCGCCCATGGTTCGCCAGATAGCGCGCGCGCACCTCGCCGTCGCGGTTTCCGTCCAGGGCCAGGCCTTCGGGTGCGGGATCGGGGCTCGGCCAGCGCGCGCGGTCGTAGACGTCCGCGACCTCCAGCTCCAGGCTGGATACGTGATCGAGGGGGTAATTCGCCAGCACGGACTGCCGGCCCAAGGCGACTTTGGGGCGCCCCGGCTGGCCTAGAAAACACACGATCACCCCAGCAAGCTGTGAGATGATGGAACTGAACCAGAGAATCTCGTCATCCGGATGAGCGACAACGAGGCAAGCGTTGCTTAGGGATTTTCCGATCTGTCTGGGATTCATGGAATTCTGTAAATTCCTGGCGTTAGAAATCGATATGACCGAGACATTTGGGCTGCTCGCGAAGGGCGCGTACCGGCGCGTTGCCGTGGATATTAGCCGAGTTTTTCCGCAGCCACGCCCCGCGCCCTGGCTCGAGGGGCGGCGATGAGCTGGCTGCCTTGGCGAGTGAGGCGGGCCCTCGCGTGGGCCCACGCCAACCGCCTGGCCCCCGCCGCGATCCTGCGGGGCCGCTTCCGCCCCTATCGGCGCCGCATCATGATTTCCACCGCCTTCTTCGGCGGCGTCGGCGGCATGGAGAAACGCCTCAAGACCACGGTCGAAGCCATGCCGGATTGCTTTTTCGACATCCGCGCACGCGAAATAAAAACCCAGGGCTTCATTCCCGATACTTGCAACTACGCGGTGAACCGGCCTGTCATGAAAGGCGCGAGCTATGACATTTACTATTATTTCGCCGGCGGTGGCAGGCCGCCCATGGAATTCGGCAAATATCGCTTTACCAAATCCATTCTGGAGACCAGCGGCTCGGACGTGCGCCCGATAGAAAAGCACTTCGATTACATCGCCATCCAGACCGGCAACTACGCCAATTATTGCAGCGAGCACGACAAGTGCATCCTGGCCTTCCCCGATGTGCCCGCCACCTTCCCTAAGGGGCGCAAGCCCATCGCCTTACCGGAGCGCTTCTTTCTCACCGTCTTCAACCCTTTTTCCGATGCGCTCAAGGGCAACGAGACGCTCTACCGTGCCGCGGATGCGGCGGCGCTGCCCATCGTCTGGTGCTACAGCGACAAGAGCGGCTTTGACTTCGACAACCTGCCCGACCACCCCAATGTCATCAAGATGAAGAACCTGTCGCAGGAAGAACTGTATTACGCCTACGAGCATGCCAGCGCCTACATTTCGTTTTCGCGCATGGAGGGCTTTGGCTGGTCCATCGCCGAAGCCTTTTACATCGGCCTGCCAATCATCTCCCGGGAGGTGGGCTTCCTGACGCATGTGAAGGGGCAGCCAGGCATACACCTCTATGGCACGGAGGATGAGCTGCGCGGCCTGCTGGCAAACCAGGATTACCGCCGGCACCCCCACGACGACGCGGTGTTCAGGGAATACGCCTTCCCCGCCGTCGTCGAGCGCATCCTGTCCTGATCCGGCCCGTGCCTGGAACCGCGCGCCCTAACGCGATGGCCGACTCTCATGCCCCGCGCTTCTCGGTGATCCTGCCGACCCACGATCGCCTCGAGCTACTGCGCGAAGCCATCGCCTCCGTGGCCCGGCAAACCTTAGGCGACTGGGAACTGATCGTCGTGGACGACGCTTCCCGCAACCCCCTCGGCGAGGAAGAACTACGCCGCCTGGCCGGCCCCAATGCCAAGCTGCTAAGTCTGGACACGTCGCTGGGCGGCGCCGGCGCCAAGAGCGCCGGCTCAAGCCAGGCGAGGGGCGAAATGCTGGCCTTCCTGGATGACGACGATCTCTGGGACCCGGCCTATCTGGAGCGTGCCGACCAGGCCCTGCGCGCGGCGCCGGAGGTGCGGGTGCTGTTCATGGGCGTGAAGTGGTTCGGCGAACGCGCCAGGTCCGGCCAGGAAGCCCAGGACCGGGGCATGGGCATCATCCGCGAGCAGACGCAGGCGCGGCGGGACGAGAACGGCCTGTACCGTTACGCCGGCGACACGCTGTTCAAGGCGCTGCTGAAACGCGTGCCGATGCCGTTCCAGCGGCCGGTCACCGCCCGCGCCGACTATCTGGCCATCGGTGGCTACCGACCCGAATGCCTGCTTTGGGACTGCGACTGGGCCTTGCGGGCAGTGCTGCACGGGGAGTGCGCCCTGCTGGACGAGGGGCTGTACCTGCAACGCGCCGCCGGCCAGGGCTATTCCTCCCAGGGTCGCCGCGCCCTGGAGCACGCCCGCTCCAACCTGGAAATCAAGGAATCCCTGCTACGCCACCCCGCCGTGGCGGACAGCCCTCGCCGCCGGCCGGTCAGGCATGCCCTGCATGGAGACTGGAAGAGCTATGCTTGGCAACTGCTGGAACAAGGCGAAAAAGGGGAAGCGGCGCGGGCCCTAGGCAATGCCGCAAAATTCGGATTCAGTCTGGAACTGGTCAGGATGTGGATGAAGGCAGGGTTTTTCTGATTATCCGTTTTCGCATCGCCGATAAAAGCATGTCGTGCCGCAACCCGTCATTTCCCACGAAGAAACGCGTCCGGCAATCGAAGTTTCTGCATCATCTTGCCGATAATTCTCCTGGAGTAGGGGATCCTCCAGCCCATGCCCTCCTCGATGGTATAGAGACACGGGTTGCATTTGCCGCAGGGTTTTCCCCTGCGCGGGCGATGGCAGAACCAGGTCAATTCCATCAATGCGATGAAATTCAGGTCGCGCGCGATATTTTCCATGTCACGCTTTGTCATCGTGAGCACCGGAAATTCGTAGTACTTGAACAACTCGTAGGCGTCCGTATGGGCGTGTTTTATGTTCAGGCGGAATACGCCGGCCTCCGCATCTTTCTTTTCGACAAGATCCGCAATGACGCCATGCGCCTTGTCATCTTCGTGTATGCATAGCTGCAATCCGGTAATGTCATATTCATGGCAAAGCCTGGCCAGCCAGTCATACTGGGCACCGATGAAGCTGGTTTTCAATATCCTGCGATAATGATCGGTAATCGCCGCGTTCTTCGGGATGTCGCTCAAGGCGAATATTTCCGTCGGCAACAAGAGTTCTCGTACCTCAGGAAATTCCTCGACCAGCTTCTTCTTTATTTTCCTCATCGTCTGGAGCTCTATCCCCATGGATGGGCGATCCTCGTCGATCACATAATAGGGCTGCGTTCTCGACTTGTTCACAATCAAGGAGCGAACGAGCTGAAAGGTCGAATCCCAGCCCCCCGTCCACAAAATTCTATTCAGATTTGTCATGGTGAATTCACCTATAGCCAGGTGACCCAAGGTCTGAATCGCCCCCGCTAACAAAAACCCGAGGAATGGGCCTCACGCTTTTTGGGGCAACACCCACTTTTCACCCAGCTTGGCGTCCCAGCTTTCCGGCCGCAGCTTCATCGTCCCCTCGGCTGGCGTGAAGGTGAACTCGCCAAAATAAATCTTTCCGTCGACGTTGTAGAGATCGATTCGTACGTAATCCAGTCCCTCGGAGAGACGCGACGCCAATCGATTCATTTGCTCAAGGTTATCCGGCCTGGGCACGTCCGGCTGCACGACATTTTCCTGGTTGCGCAAATCCAGCTTGTTCCAGTCCAGGTCATAGAAGACATTGACCTTGCTGGCGCGATGAAGCACCTGGACAAGCTCGGGCATTCCGCCGAAACACCAGTACTTGTAATCCAGCAAGCTCCCTCCGTCCTTGTTTTTGATCCGCTCCTCGATCAGCACGCGGGGCTCGATGTCGTAGTACTGATATTCACGACATTCCCAGTAATAGTTAATTTTCAGCCAAGCCGACAACTTGTCGATGATTAAAGCTCTGTCCGCCTTGCCTTTGACCACGATAACCTGCCCCGAGGCATGGTTCGTCTTGACGACATACTCCGCAGGAAGCGCGTCGAAGGGAATCGATTCGGGTTCTTTCCCACTCCAGAGCAGCTTGACCAGATACTGCTCGCCAATCTTGTCTGCAACATAATCCCTCACAGCGAGCTTGTCCGACAGGCGCGTGAACAGGGAGTTGCCCTTATCGTTCAGGTCGACCATCCTGTAGAACAGCTTTTCCGTGAAGGTCCTGGGATTTTTCAAATCCGGGGGTTTCCCGTGGATGCGGGCATACCTTTGCACCAGGATTTCCTCGCCTTCGGATTTGCGCAGTATGCGGCGTTTCAGGCCACGCAGCGCGTTAAGCCCATAATTGATCATTCGTGGACCTCCATGCATTAGCATCCGGACGGCGCATTACGAAAGACAAGCGGCACCGGGAAATGACTCTTTGAGCATTCTCGGACGAATCAGGCTGGCTGGCCCCCACTCGGCCGGCATCGGCTGCGACATCCGCTATTCATTACCCGCCCTGACATAGTCGCGATACTCGATGATCGCCAACCTCTCCATCAGGTTTTTCAACTCCAGCCTCACCTCGTTGAAGCTTCTGCCGCCGTCGAACGCGGTCAGGATCTCGTGCACCGGTCGCGCCAGGCGATGGGCGGTCATCCGTCGGGCGAGGCGCTCGCATTGTTGCGTTAGCCGATAGGAAATCCGCTTGCAGGCCAAATAGCCGTGCCTGACCAGCGGATTGTGGTGCCGGTCCAGGTTTGCCATGACGAGGTCCACCATGCCGCCGAGCACGTCCTCGGCGCCCAGAAAACGGTTCTTGTAGCGCACCAGCAAAGAGCCGGCGCGCACCTCGGCGAAGCGGGAGCAATACAGTGAGTCTTCGTCGCGGCGGAAGTAGTAGAGCAACTCTGGAATGTGCTTGATGCGAAACCGCCGGGCGATACGCATCCAGTAGTCGTAATCCTCGTTGAGGAACAAGTCCGGGTCGTAGTCGCCGATGCGCTCGTAGACCTTCCGCGTGTACATGAAGCAGGCGCCGATGGAATTGCCCTTGGCCATGTCTGGCGAGTCCGGCAGGCGGACGGGCTTCATGTCGCGGGGAGCGCCCCCGGCATCGGTGTCCGCGAACTCATGGTAGTCGGCGAACACGAAATCGGCTTCGCCCTCATTCAATACCTCCACCATGCGGGCGATGGCCTCCGGCGCCAGCATATTGTCGTCCGAGGTCCAGGTGAGGTAGTCCCCCGCCGCCAGGGAAAATCCCCGGTTCAGGGTGCGCGGCAATCTCAGGTTCGGGTCGTTGCGGTAGTAGCGGATGCGCGGGTCGTCGAAGGCCTTCACCACTTCCTCGGTGTTGTCCGGCGAATTGTCGCTGACGATGACGAGTTCCCAGTTGGAGTAGGTCTGCGCCAGCACACTGCGGATGGCCAGGGGCAGCACGTGGGCCCGCTTGTAGGTGGGCAGGACGATGGAAACCAGGGGAAAGCCTTGCGCGGACATGAAGGCGGGGGTCCTCAGGCTGACTTGTCGCGCGCCAACTTCAGCGCCCAGGCGTCCAGGTAGTACTTCACCGCCCAGCTGATTTCGGCACCGGGTATGTAGCTGGCGCCCTTGCCGTAGCTGCCGTTGAAACCACCGCTCTTGTTCTGGATCGTTTCCAGATACTGTATTGCCCGGTCGGCCCGGTCGAATTCCCCCAGGTGCTGCCAGACGATGGCGTACTGGGCCAGGCCCGTGGAGCACACCCATTCCACGTCCGGGTAGCCGGGCACGCTGCCGTCCCGCTTCTGTTTCCCGGCGGCGCTGGCCATGCCCTGGCGGCAGAGGTCCACCTCGCCCATTTCCCAGAGCGCTTCCATGGCGTAGGCGTGGAAGTGGGACAGGCGATTGAAGGGCACCAGCTGGTCGGTCTGGGTCTTGTAGTAGGTCATGGCCCGGTTGGCGGCCTCGATGAAGTCGGGCCGGTTGAACTGCGCGCCCGCCTGTTTCAGGGGGGGGAGCACGTAGCTGTGGATCAGTTCGTTGGCGATGTCGCCCCACAACTCCGTGGAGGGCGTGGTGACCCGGCCGTCGGGGCCGATCTGGCTGAGCATCCATTCGGCGGCGCGGACGGCCGCCTGTTCGGCGCCGGGCACGTCGCCGCTGGCGGCGTTGAGGCCGCGCAGGATCTGGCCGGTGTCGAAGGTGTAGGGCTTGCCGTCGGAGGCGGGGAAGGCTCCGTCAGGCATCTGGATGGAGATCAGCCAGCGGGTGGCCGTGCGGGCGTACTCGGTCTCCTTCCAGTGGTACAGGGTGGGGATGTAGTAGCCCGTGACTTCCGGATAGGGCACGGGTTTCTTGGTGTGCAGGATGACGCCCTGGCCGGGGATGAAGTTGTCCCTGAACCATCCCATGGCGCGCTCGTAGGAGGGCGAGCGTTTATTGCTGAACCACATGATGTTGTTCCTTGTTGATCCACTCAGATTGTACCGGCCGGACCGGGGGTATCCGCCGCGCGACGCACCAGGACCCGCTCGTCCAGCCGATCCATCCGGGCCATGAAGGCCCGCAGGCGGGCGTCGTCGATGGGCGTGGGCTGCGCGGGTTGCTGGCGCAGGTAGGCGACCCCTTCCCGCTCGCCCCTGGCCTGGGCCTGGGCCATGAGCCGACTGACCCACCAGTCTTCAAGATAGGCCCGGTCCAGGCTCAGCAAGGCGCCCAGCCAGCGCCCCGCCTCCCCCAGGTGTTCCCGAAGGGCCCAGTACCGCTCCCGCGGTCCGGAGGAGGAGGCCGCCTCGTCCCGCTCAAAGAAAGCGGGAAACCGGGCCCGCAGCAGGTGGGAACCCAGGCCCATGCGGTAGCGCTGGTGTTGCAGGGTCTTGACGTCCGGCTCGCCGGCCTCTTCCATGAGGCAGTCGGGGCAGAAGACGATCTTCCACTCCGTGAGCACCAGAATGCGGTAGCAGATTTCCACATCCGCCGCCTTGAAGAAGCTGGATTCGAAGCCGCCGATCTCGTCGAACACGGCCCGCCGGAAGGAGGCGTTGGCGCCGTCGGCGAAGGGCAGGAAGGGCAACCTGCGGCGTTTCAGGGCATGGAGGGGCGACATGTAGCGTTTGCGGGCCTGATAGCGCAGGGCCAGGTTGGCCCCCGTGGGCAGCATGACGATGTCCCCGGCCACGCAGCCCACGGCGGGGTCGCGGAAACAGGCCACCACGTTGCTGATCCAGTCAGGCCGGGCGATGCAGCCCATGTCGGTGGTGAGGATGATCTCTCCCCGGGCCACCTTGAGGCCCGCGTTCTGGGCCTTGCTGCGCCCCTTTTCCGGCATGCGTTCGAGGTGTACGCCGTGGGCCTGCAGTTTTTTGTCCGTGCCGTCGGAGGAACCGTTGTCCACCACGATGATCTCGAAACGGTCCGCCGGATAATGCTGGGCCCGCAGAGCGCTGATGCAGTCGTCCACCTCATGCACGCAATTCAGGGCGGGGATCACCACTGAAACGAAGGGTGATTCGCTGTCGGGGGGAGTGGCAGGCAAGGTTTCAGGCATGGCTGGCGGGCAAGACGCCTTCTTCCATGGAAGCTTCGTTAACCGTTACCCCGGCGAAGGCCGGGGGCCAGGTCGTTGTTTTCTCTGGATTCCGGCATTCGCCGGGATGACATTTGCGCATGTTTAGCTCGGCGCCCTAGAAACGGTATCCAAGCCTGGATGCAGTGGGCATCACCTCCCTGCGCAGCAGCCAGGTTTCCAGTGCGGAAATCTTTACTTCCGGGCGCTTTTCGGCCGGGTTGTCCTTCACGTTGCCCGAGTTGCGGACCTTGCGCTTCAGGATGCCATGGTCGATGGCGATGCCCAGATAGGCTTCCACCCGCTCCACGGTGGCTGCATCGCTGATCAGGTCTTCGTAGCGCACCAGCAGGGCCCCGAGTTTTTCGCCCTCCGCCAGGTAGCCGTCCATCAGGCCGCGCCAATGGCGGCCAAAGGCCCGGGGGGTGAACACGGGGCGGTCGGGATAAGTGTCGTACCAGTTGCGGCCGAAGCTGCAATAGGAACGGTAGGCATCCAGCGGGTGGCGGTAGAGGAAGAGGAACTTGGCGTTGGGATACAGCCAGCGCAGGTAGTGGCAGTGCTCGGCGGTCAGCCGCACTTCCTTGATGCCCCAGCGGGCGGCCCCGGCCGAATTGGCGGGCTGGGCAAAAAGGGTGTCGAACAGGGCCCGGTGGGCGCGGCGCCAGTCTTCCAGGGCGGGGAACAGGTTGGCCACCCAGTTGCCGGACAACTGGCCGATGGGCGTGCCGTCATAGAAATAGTCGGCACGGGGCCACCCGGGCCGAAACGCCCTGCTGGTGGCCGCCAAGTGCTGGATGAGGCCGCACTCGTCATAGGGCTCCCCCCAGATGAGCACGTTCTTGTCGGACATGATGAGGCGCTGCAGCAGGGTGGATCCCGAGCGCCAACCCGCCGAGAGCAGGAAGATGGGGGCGGCCGGGTCGTCGCCAGGAGGGGTGACGGCCTGGGCCAGGGTGCCCAGGCCGGTCATGAGGCCATCGGTTCTTGCCAGGGCCTGGCGGTGGGCGGCCCGGGCCTGGGCAGGGCCCATCAGGGCGGAGAGCCAGTGTTTCAACATCGGGGCCGTCCCTCAGGCAGCCAGCCCGGCATCCCGGAGGATACGCTTGACGATCTTGATGGCGGCCGTGCCATCCCCGTAGGGGTTCGCCCGGGTGGCCATGGCCTGGTAGGCGGCCGGGTCGTCCAGCAGGAGGGAGGCTTCGCGGACAATGGTTTCGGCGTCGGTGCCCACCAGCTTCAGGGTGCCTGCCTCCACGCCTTCCTGGCGTTCGGTGACTTCCCGCAATACCAGCACCGGCCTGCCCAGGCTGGGTGCTTCCTCCTGCAGGCCGCCAGAATCAGACAGCACCATGTAGGCGTTCTTCATCAGGTGTACCAGAGGCATGTATTCCAGGGGATCGGTGAGCACCACGTTATCGATACCGGCTAGTTGGGCATTCACCACCTGGCGCACGTTGGGGTTGCGGTGTACCGGGTAGACCAGGACGATCTCATCGCGGTACTTCAGGGCCAGATCCCGCAGCCCGCGGCACAGGGATTCGAAGGGGCCGCCGAAGCTTTCCCGCCGGTGGGCGGTGACCAGCACGATGCGCTTCTCGCCGAAGGGCAGGGTATCCAGGGGCGTGCCGGCGAAGCTGTAAGGTCGGCTGGAGACATCCAGCAGGGCGTCAATGACCGTGTTGCCCGTGACTTCGATGGCCGCCGGGGAGATCCCCTCCTGCAGTAGATGGCCCCGGGCCTTGTCGCTGTGGGCGAAGAACACGTCCGACATGGCGTCGATGATCTTGCGGTTGGCTTCTTCCGGGTAGGGGTGGTTCTTGTCGAAAGTGCGCAGCCCGGCCTCCACGTGGCCGATCTTCACGCCTGCATAGAACGCCGCCAGGGCCGCGGCCATGGAAGTGGTGGTATCCCCCTGCACCAGCAGGAGGTCGAATTTTTCCTGCCGCAGGATGCGCCCCACCTCCTGGAGCACGTTCACGGTGATGTGCTCCAGGGTCTGGTTTTCCCGCATGAGGTTCAGGTCGTGGTCGGCGCGGATGCCGAACAGCTCGATGAGGGGGGCCACCATGTCCTTGTGCTGGCCGGTGAGGCAGTTCCGGTTGCGGATCTTGCCCGGGTGGCGCTCCAGCTCGGCGATGAGGGGGGCCATCTTGATGGCTTCCGGGCGGGTGCCGAAGACGGTCAACACATTCAACATGTTCGGGATTCCGTGGTTATTCGATGACGGGGCTCTCCCACCCACGGCGGGAAGCGCACCCGTCCTTTAATCGGCAGGGCTAGTCAGGTTCTTTAAGACGAATGACTTGCTTCGATCCCATGCTGCCCAAGTTCTGCACCTGGCCGCTGGGCCAGTACACGGTGATCCTGTCCGCCTTGGCGTGTTTGCCCAAGCCGAAATGCAGGCGTGCGTGGTTCTGACCCCGCTCGTGGACGCCGCCGTCCCGCAAGCGGGTCTGCTTCACGCCGCCCGCTTCCACCACCACCCGGGCGC
>WBZT01003176.1_pt1 | contig 10938 bp, 5 predicted proteins | sample 5204241 | NCBI WGS metagenome assembly WBZT01 (sample SAMN12344358, study PRJNA552823) | activated sludge metagenome | biome: Activated sludge suspended growth; feature: Nitrification reactor; material: Wastewater; isolation source: activated sludge from nitrification reactor of wastewater treatment...
ACAAATAATAGATGCCGGCTATGCCTACGAGGTAAACGGCTCGGTTTATTTTGATGTAAATAAATATGCATCATCGCACGACTATGGAAAGCTGAGTGGCCGGGTGATAGATGACTTGCTGGAAACAACCCGTGAGCTTGATGGACAAGCGGAAAAAAGAGACACTGCCGATTTTGCACTTTGGAAAAATGCAGCACCGGAGCATATCATGCGCTGGCAAAGCCCCTGGGGAGTGGGATATCCCGGTTGGCATATTGAGTGCTCGGCTATGGCTACCAAATACCTGGGCGCACAGTTTGATATACATGGCGGCGGTATGGATTTATTGTTTCCCCATCATGAAAGTGAAATAGCGCAAAGCACAATATGCAACCATACGGCACCGGTAAGATACTGGATGCACAATAATATGATTACCATTGAAGGCCGCAAAATGGGTAAAAGCTATAACAATGTTATCAAACTTACCGAAATGTTTAGCGGCAATCATCCATTGCTGGCCAAGGCATATCACCCAATGGTGATTCGGTTTTTTATTTTGCAAACGCACTATCGCAGTACGCTCGACTTTAGCAACGATGCGCTGCTGGCTGCCGAAAAAGGATTGAAGCGGCTGTGGGATGCTTATGAAAAGTTACAAGCATTAAAAAGCGAAAATGAAGCTGCCGCAGATCAAGAGCTGGAAGCAAAAATACTTTCGCTGCTCAATGGTTTTGAAGAAGCTATCAACGACGATTTTGGTACGGCCCGTGTATTGGCCAATATGTTTGAGCTGGTGCCGGTTATCAATTCCATGCACGATAAAACCATTGCTACTACAGCCATAGGCAGCACCTTACTTTCGCTTTTGCAAAAGAAAATGAAAGACTATGTGGAAACCATTTTTGGATTGAGAGGCATAAACGAAGCAGACAATGAAAAACTAAATGGTGTGATGGAGCTGTTGATTGAAATAAGAAAAGAAGCCAAGAACAAAAAAGATTTTGCCACCAGCGATAAAATAAGAAATGAACTGGCCAAACTGGGCATTGTGCTGAAAGATGAAAAAGGCGGCGGAATGAGCTGGGGATTGGAGGGGGTGTGATTTTAAAAATCAAAGACTTTAGAACGGGGAATTTGAAGTGCTTCGGCAATTTTATTTAGAGTAAATGCAGTTGGGTTCGTTCTTCCATTTTCTATTCGGTTAATATTTTGTTTTTCAATTTCAATTAAATAACCAAACTCAATCTGGGAAAGTCCTTTTTCTCTCCTAAGCGTTGCTATATGCTTGCCTAAGTTTTTCTGAAATTTTGCTTTCTCCATTACAGGCGCAAGGTGCGCTATCAGAAAAATAATTTGGTAATCAAAAATGATTACTTTAACTTCAGTTTATCGTTTTTTACAAAACCTTAAAAATGTTGTTTATGAAACGGGCATCGCATACATTACTGATATTATTGCTTTGTAGTCTTTTCGTTACATTTTCTTGCCATCGAGGGATTTCTTTTAAACCAAAAGCCGAATCATTCACTACCGAAGTTGCAAAGGAATGGTGGTATGGTGTCTTTAAAAAATCAGATGAGTACAAGCAAATTAATTGGAAAAGTCCAATAGCTCCACCAAATGGAAGTTCCACTATTAAACTTCCAAGGTGGAAAAGCGCAATTTCTTTTAAAAAAGCAGGAAATCAGATTATCGAATTAACGCTTGTATTTGAAACTAGCAATAAAATTTTACCAGATATGCAAAACGTATTTAAAACAGCAACTGGTATTAGGTTAGCTAAATCGGCGATTCATAAACTAATACTTATTCAAAAGCAGAATGAAGTAAGGATAGTTTGAATCTGTTCTATTATACCTACAGAAGAATGTGCAAAAAAGTGCAATTAAGATATTGGTAATATATATAAACAAATAATTTGACAATGCTGCATTCCTGTCAAAGTAATATGCCGTGAGATCGGTATCAGCGATGCTACGTTTTACAATTGGAATCCCAACTGCCAAGTATGAGGAAAATAAGCACATTAATCAGTTTTTGTTTTTTACTGCACTTCTGTCCAGTATCATTACAGGCACAGGTAGCCGATAGTGCTGCAAACACTCTTCCTTTCTCTGATAAGTATATTGATGCCGTTGCCGATAAGGCAAAGAAGATACAGAGCAGCCTTGATAAAAAATCAGAGAAGGCACTTGCCCAATTAAAGAAACAGGAAGATAAACTGCTAAAGAAGCTGAATAAACTTGACAGTAATGGAGCCAAGCAACTAATGGAGCCGGCCAAAGTTCGCTATGCAGAACTGGAAGAGAAACTTAAGCATCTGGGCAAACTGACCCAATATTTACCAGGGCTTGATTCTTCTTCAACAGCATTAAACTTCCTGGACCAAAATGCACAGATAAAGGAAATCAAAGACAAGCTACAAAGCGCCATTGGGAAAATGGATGCATTAAAAGCACAACTGCAAAAGGCAGAGAGCATCAAACAATTCCTTAAAGAGCGGAAAGAATATATTAAAACACAATTAGAAAAATTCGGGCTTGTAAAGAATCTGAAGAAATTGAACAAAACTGTTTTTTATTACCAGCAACAAATTGCAGAATATAAAAATATTCTCAATGACCCGAAGAAGATAGAAAAGAAAGCCCTTGATCTTTTAAGCAAGACAAAATTGTGGAAGGATTTTTTCAAAAAGAACTCATTGTTGGCCAATTTCCTCAGGATACCTTCTGACTATGATAATAATTCAACTTTCTCATCTGCAAGTTTATCTGGCCTTCAGGCCAGGATACAAGTGAATCAACTGATTCAGCAACAAGTAGCCGCTGGTGGCCCTAATGCATCGCAGCAAATTCAACAAAACATGCAAAATGCCCAGGTTCAAATGAACCAGTTTAAAGACAAGCTTAACAGGTTTGGGGCCAGTGGCGATGGGGATATCCCAGATTTTAAACCCAATAACCAAAAAACTAAGCCTTTCCTAAAGCGTTTGGAATATGGGTTTAATATACAAACTCAAAAGGCAAATAACTTGTTCCCAACAACAAGTGATCTGGCAGCGTTTGGAGGTTTTAAAATTGATGATAAAAAAATCTTTGGTATTGGCGCCAGTTATAAACTCGGCTTAGGAACCGGGTGGAATAATATCCGGCTATCACATCAGGGAGTTGGCCTAAGGACATACCTGGATTGGAAATTCAAAGGGTCAATATGGCTTAGCGGAGGTTATGAACAGAATTACAAGTCGATCATCCGGAACATTAGCCAGTTGCAAAATAAGAGTACCTGGCAAAAAAGCGGGTTAATAGGATTAAGTAAAAAGTATAAAGTAGGTAATAAACTGAACGGTAAAGTTCAGCTTATGTGGGATTTTTTAAGTTATCAGCAAATCCCAAGGACACAACCATTGGTTTTCAGAATCGGTTTTTCATTTAAATAAAATTTTGTTATGAGAATCGTATTACTTCTTTCGGTATTGATTGTATCCGTTTCAAATGGACAGGTTAATTTACAAAACGGAAGTGCAAATTATGAAATACCAATTTTCTCCTTTAGTGATGCCAAAAGCGGTTTAGGGACTAGTATAGCCCTGAGCTATAGTTCAGGTAATGGGCTTGTAGTTAGTGATAAGGCAGGAAATGCAGGTCAGAATTGGAGCATAGTTGCCGGAGGAGCCATTATCCGAAAACAAAATGGTGAACCTGACGATCAAAACTCCATTTCGATATTCCCAACAATATCTAATGGAAACGAAAGAGGCTTTAATAATCAAATAGCTTTTTATGATGATGATTATCAGTCTTGGCCTTGGCCGGGGGATCCTTATTCAAGATATTATATCGATAATTATTTTCCCAATGGGTTCCTGTATTCGGAGTTTCCGCTGGATATGGTCGAGCCTACGCAAAACAATTTTCCTTTAGGATATTTAGCTCCTAGGGAGTTGACGCTTTTACCAAGGTTTAAAAATAATATGGATAAACGATGGATGCCAAGCCGAAGGGCATTGACTGACCGCCAACAAGATATTTTCTTATACAGCTTTAATGGAGTTTCAGGTGAATTCGTTATTGGTAAGGATGGAACTCCGTTGCTAATTAACGATTCTAAAATAATTATCACGAAAACTACAAACGATCTGACATCACAGGGTATTCGCACACGAATAACACAATTCGAAATTAAAGACGAAACAGGAATAATTTACAAATTTGGAGCTTATGAACTATCAGATATAACAAAGCTCATTGAATTATCTAATGAAGGTCCGGCAGCGTTTAAAAAAATTACCACTAGCGGAGAGCCAACAGGGAAATACACTATTCAAAAATGGGTTTTGACAGAAATTGTAAACCCCGCCACACAGGAAAAAATAATCTTCCAGTATGACGACTACAGTGTCGATGTGATTGCGAACAAAACCCCCACTTACCAATTCACTGAAGGACAACAAGTGGAATCGGTACAAATACATGAACAAAGAGTTAAAGGAGTATTTAAAAGGTTGAAAGCGATTCTCCTACCTGATGGTCATAAAATTGATTTTTTCTATACAACCAACCCAAATAGAATTGACGTTCCCGGTGACTTTCCAGTATCCCAGATTAAGGTTAGCTATAATGAATCGGATATTACAACATATAATCTGAGTTATGGTTATTTTGTTAAGAAGGAAATTAAAAATTATACTGATAATATTCCTGAAGCGGATAAAAGATTTGCCAGGCTATGTCTGACTTCTATACAAAAAAGCAACGAAACACTTTCTGAACCACCTTATAAATTTTCTTATTATACGGGTATTGAATCAAACGATCCTAAAGATATTGTCCCGCCTTTTGACTGTATGGCACAGGACCACTGGGGTTTTTATAATAAAGCAACCAATGTTAATATTGATGACCCGAATCCATCTAAAGAAGTGTTGAGAGACTTAATGCTGAATAACGGTACTTATAGACAGCCTTCTGCCGGTAGTGCAAAGTTTGGGTTATTGAAGTCTGTAGAAAACCCCCTCGGCGGAAAATTGACTTTTGAATATGAGCAGAATGACTCTAAAGACGCAGACAATCCATCATTAACTAAAACTGCCGGCGGAGTAAGAGTTTTCAAAACTACTGTTTGGGACGGAGCTAGTAATATAAATGACATATTAACAACATACAACTATAAACTTGGCGATGGAAGTACATCAGGTTGGGGATATGAATCACCTGTTTATCTTAACAGGAGAGAAATAAAAATTTGGAATGCGAGCACTTTGGAAGGCTATGTTAAAGAAGGGGTGTTGGTGTACGATATAACCACTGCCCGCCTGAAACAAGCCCTGATGAAGGAAATTAAGAAGGCAATAATGCAAGAATTAGCCAAATCTGCTGCAACTGTTTCGTCTTTCGATCCAAGAATTGCGTATGCTTTATTTGTCATTTCCAAGCTAATTGACGGACTAATTGTACTATTTAATCCGACTGATTATCTCTGGTCTGATAGTTATAATTATTATCCTTTCCAGGCGCAGAATCCAATAGGTATTAACTACTCAAGAGTGGAGATATTAAATTCTTCGTTACCCGGTGGTATTGGGAAGACTGTTAACGAGTTCACCGCTCCTGCTAATGTACGGGCCGAAATTCCGGCTTTTGTGATGCCTTATAGCAACAAGCAAAGATTCCCCGCATGGAAGTATGGTCTTCCGAATAAAACCTTCATTTATAATCAGGCTGGTTCCCTTATCAAAGAGGTTATTAATAATTATAATATCGTGGCTAATACTTCTAACAGCATTAACCATAAGTCTTGCAAAGTTGAAGTTATAAGGCCGGAATCTGCATCGTGTACAGTAGGTGCCCAGTCTAACAACTTACCAATAACAGATTTCAGCTGGGAGTATTATTATCCAATTTCAGGTAGGGCAGAACTGTCCAATACAACTGTGAAAAATTATAGCCCATCAGGGGTTATCGCACAAAAGGATGCTTCTGCCGGTTATAACAGCGATTATTTTGAAAAAACCACGAGCACCGCAAAAAGTAACGGAGATATTGTGACGATAAATAAATATTATCCTAACGATTATAACAATATCAGCACTGCCATCCAAGAAATGAAAAATAGAAATATGCTGGCTGTCCCAATTTCAGTGGAAACATGGCTGACTAAGTCAAATGGTAACGAATATTTGCTGGATGCTACTATAAATGAGTTTCAGGTAATCTCCACAGGCGAGATTAAAATTGGTAAAGTGTATCAACTTGAGACAAAAGAGCCTCTTTTGAAAAGCATAATAGGAGAACAAAATCCAGCAGTGCTTGTGAGAAACACGACTTACTTTAAGGAGCAGCAAAACTATAATTATGATAATCAGGGTCTACTTAAAGAATCATCTACGCCGGCAGGAAGAATAACAGCTGCACTTTTTGACTATAACAAACGATATGCAATTGCTACTGTGACTAACGCAACACAGGGTGAAATCGCTTATAGTTCATTTGAGGCTGAATCAAAAGGGGGCTGGGACTACAATTCGGCCAAAATTAAAGATGGTGTATTCACTACTGGCAAAAAATGTTATGAATTTACCGACGATAATACAACATCTAATATTAGCAGAACTATATCGGGGAGCAAGCAATACACATTATCTTTTTGGGCTATCAATGAACAGCCATATGTAAATATTAATGGCGCTATGGCTGGCCCGGATAAAACTGTACTTAATAGTACGACTGGCTGGACATATTATGAATATACTTTCCCGGGTCCATGCACTGTTGAAATTAGTAATACTGCAATACGGTCGTGGGTAAAGGCTTTCCTGGTTGACGAAGTCAGGCTGTATCCTAAAGATGCAAGAATGGTAACAACGGCTTTTGATCCTAAAGTTGGGAAAATAACGGAATGCGATGTTAACAACCGGATTTTATACTATGAATATGACCTTTTAGGGCGTTTGAAAACGATAAAGGATGAAAACAGAAACGTTGTGAAAACATACGAGTATAACTATAAAACGAATTAAACGGTTTCCTTAAAATGTTTAGACGATTAGAATATTCAATCTAGCAAATCCTTAAACTCATTATCATGAGTACACGATCAATCATACTTGCAGTAGTGTTTATTATAGGCAATACGTTGCAATCTGATGCACAGGGTACATATATTTCCGGGAATACACAGGTTACTCCGGGTACTCAGGAATATTATGAAGCTCACTTTGAATATGGGCTCAACCCCTATACAAACGTATCGTGGTCTGTCAGTGGCGGAACCATCATTCAGCAGGGAATAAACCCTACAATGACCGTTTACTGTATTGTTGAATGGGGTCAGACACCCGGGGGTGGTTTTGTAAGTGTCTATGAGGATTTGGGTAGTCAATATGCAGAACTGCCTGTAACAATAGGTTCGCCTGAAATATCACCAGCGAGTCAAAATGTGAGTTACGGTTCTATACCAACATCTCTTTGTGCCAGTTTTGGAGGAGCTGATATTTTCAGTTATGATTGGGAGGAATCAAATGACGGAATTAACTGGACCTATATCTCTTCGGCAGTTGGTTGTTATCAGCCTCCGATAGCGTACCAAACAAAGTATTATCGGTGTCTGCTTCTGGTTGCTGGCGGTTATTTTTACACACCTGTAGCTTCCGTAACTATTCCCACTTTGGATCCCGGTATTATTTCTGCTTCAAATCTTCAACCAAATTTCAATACTTCAATTACTATATCAAACACCCCTGCCACCTGGGGTTTGTGCTTTACTTCATCTTATCAATACACTTGGGAGTACGCTTTTGAAGGAGGCTCATGGACAGTTGTTGGCACAGGACAGAATTACCCTGCATCTTCTGTTCTTGTAAATGGTCGTATTTTGATCAGGAGAAAAATTGTTTGCGGTTCCGAAACTGCTTATAGCAATACTCTTGTTATTGATCCTGCTTATACTCCGGTGGACTGGGAGAACAAAAATTATGTCCGAGAAATTTCTGTCATTAAAAAGGGTATAACCAGCTATTTTCAGGCCGCAGCTACAGGTGGGAGACAAACTTCAATCCACAACATACCTGGATGGTATGGGAAGACCCATACAAACGGTGAACCGAGAAGAAGGACAATTTGAGTCTGGAACATGGGGGGATATTGTCACACACATTGAATATGATCAGGCGGGAAGAACCGACAAATCTTTTATACCATACCTTTCTCAAACCACCATCGGGAAGTTTAAAACTAATGCCCGAACTGAACAGGAAAATTTTATCAGAAATAAATTTAGTGAAGACCCTAATGCTCCAACTTACTCTTTAACAACATTTGAACAAAACCCTCTCAGCAGGGTATTGAATGTAAAGGCTCCCGGTTCAGGATTTGGGGGTGATGTAAATTACCAGGGTGTTTCTTTACAATATGAATTTAATAATGTGGCCGAAGGGATACGGATATGGAGTATTGATTTTCTTACCGGGTCAGTACCATATTCTTCCGCCGTATATGTTTCAGGGAAGCTAATTAAATCTGTTTCAATTGATGAAAAGCTAAAAGAGGTACATACCTATACCGATTTTGAAGGTAGAATTATTTTAAAAAAAGTGCAGGATAATACCAGTTGGCTCAGCACTTATTATGTTTATGATGATCTTGGGCAGCTAAGATCCACTATAAGCCCCAAAGCGGTAAAATATCTTGAGCTTAATGGCTGGACATTTTCCAGCAATGAAGTATATCAGGAATTATGTTTTTGGTATGAGTTTGATGAAAGAGTCAGGACAATCAAAAAACACTCTCCGGGGGCTGGTGAAATTCATCTTATTTATGATAAAAAGGACAGGCTTGTTTTATCGCAAGATCAGAACCAGCGAAACAGAACAACAAAACAATGGTCTTTTAATACCTACGATAACCTTGACCGGCCAGTAGCTTCAGGATTATTTGATAATAACAACAACAGGGATGCAATGGCCTCATTTGTAAGTGGCTTAAGCAATGGGATTGTTTCAATTACCGTTTATACCGGAACCAATGAAAATATCTCAGTGGATAACCCTGTTGCCGGCAATCCTTCTTACTGCAATTCCTGCAGTAATACTGTTATTAATTCTGTTCAGTATTACGATGACTATAACTATCCCGGCGCCAAGGGGTTTAATACTAGTTATTCCTTTGCAGCTACAAGTGATCCTGACGTTGACCCAACTGATATTTCGCAAAGAATAATTGGGTTTACCACAGGAGCAAAAACCAGGGTGCTTGATCATAACTATGACGATAACAATCCGTATAATGATATCTTCCTTACCTCTACTGCATACTATGATGATAAAGGAAGGCTATTGCAGGGGTTAACTGATAATATCAAATTGGCTGTTGATTACAGCACCACACAATACACTTATGCAGGCCGGGTCCTGAGTACATGTGACAAGCATACTATGCCGGGCACTTCAATGAATAATTACCAGGTTATCAGCAAGTATGAATATGATAAACTTGGAAGGATTACCATCTTTTCAAAAAAATTCGGGTCAGAGAACTACAAAAAAATCGCCTCTTTTACTTACGATGAATATAGTAGGGTGAAGAATAAGAAACTGTCTCCCGACTTCAATAGCGGTGCAGGTATTGAGGACCTTAAATATGACTACAATATCCAGGGCTGGCTTACCGGTATCAATAAAGATTATGCCCTTGCTGCCACTTCACTTAATCAATGGGACCATTACTTCGGGATGTACCTCGGTTATGAAAACAGGGATAATAAATTCACTAATAAACAGTACAACGGTAATCTGACCGGGGCGACCTGGAAGACGCAGGGAGATAATATGCCAAGGCGTTACGATTATGAATATGACAATGTCAACCGTTTTACCAAGGCACAGTATGTACAAAAGGAAAAGCCAACAGACGCAAACTGGAATAGTACGAAAATGGACTTTTCAGTTACTAATATCACTTATGATGAAAACAATAATCTTACTCAGATGTACCAGAAAGGTGTTGTACCTGGCAACAATTCACCGCTGTTCATTGATAAATTAACTTATGAATACAAACAGGTTGCTGGTAATACATGGAACAACCAATTAACAAGGGTGTTTGATCAACCCGACCTTACTGCAACCAATAACGGATCATTGGGAGATTTTAAAGATGAGGCGTTCAATGTAAACGGAGAGGATTATGCTTTTGACGGTAACGGCAATCTCGTTAAGGATAATAATAAGAAAATAAGAATCAGTTCTGGTAATGGTGTGGAATATAATTTCATGGATAAACCTCAAAAAATCACTATTGAGAATAAGAGTGTAGTTGATTTTATTTATGATGCCTCTGGTATAAAAATCGGGAAAAAAATAACTGTAACTGCCACCGGGACTTCAAAAACAACCTGGTACATGGGTGATTTTATTTATGAAGAAGCAAGCTCGCAGACAAACCTTTTATTAATACTGCATGAAGAAGGCAGGATAAGGGTATATCCGCCAGTTACCAACCCACGGATAACTGTTGGAGGTAATTTTGATTTGCCGGATAATAAAAAAGGTGTATTTGAATTCTTTTTGAAAGACAATTTACAGAATACGAGAATGATTCTCACAGAAGAAACATATTCTGAGTACAATAATTGTACAATGGAGTCAGGAAATGCATTCTATGAAGAAAGAATGTTTGGGCAAATAGATGGCAGCGGCAACCCGATTCCCGGTGTGAACGAAGTACTGATTTCAAGAAGGGACAAGCAAACAGTATGTCCCGGCTGGACAGCCAATACAAGCGTAAGTGTAAGTCAACGGGTACAACAAACTCAAAAAGTCGGCCCCAATATCATATTAAAAGTAATGGCCGGGGATGAGCTTACAGCCTATACAAAATATTATTACACAGGCACAGTGGACAATACAGGAAGCAATGGCATTTTAAGCCCGGTATTAAGTACACTATTAACATCATTGAC
>WBZT01002223.1_pt2 | contig 10937 bp, 7 predicted proteins | sample 5204241 | NCBI WGS metagenome assembly WBZT01 (sample SAMN12344358, study PRJNA552823) | activated sludge metagenome | biome: Activated sludge suspended growth; feature: Nitrification reactor; material: Wastewater; isolation source: activated sludge from nitrification reactor of wastewater treatment...
CCGCGGGCAAAGGCCGCCGGCACCTGCAGCACCAGGGACGGGGGATCGGGGTGCGCGGGCCCCTCCGCCATGGTGATGCGGAGGCTGCGCCGGCCGCTTCGGTGGACCAGGGAGTCGAGCAGGAAGCTCGCCTTCGAGTTCCCGCCGAAGGCGGACCATCCCAGCGACCAGCCCCAGGGCAGGGTCGGGTCACCGATGCCGGGACGCTCGAAGTCGAGGTTGAGCGGGCGTTGCGCCGCGGCGGGGAGGGGAGCCAGCAGCAGGGCGCAGATCAACAGGCGCCAGGGGTGGGGCGGGTGCATGGGGCGGCCGGGGTCTGGGGAAGAAGAGGGGCACCGATCCAGGCTGGTGCCCCTTCGATCAACGAGTCTGACGCCGGGAACCCCGGAAGCGTTTCAGGCCGCCTAGTCCTCTTCCTTCAGGCACTCCTCGAGGATCCCCATCCCGGTATCCACGTCGTAGGCGTCGAGCACCAGCGGCGGAGCCAGGCGGAAGGTGCTCTTGCCGCAGCCCAGGAGGAGCAGCCCCTTCCGGAATGCGCGCTCGGTGATCCGGTCGATGATCTCGTGGTAGGGCTCCTTGGTGCCCCGGTCCTTCACGAACTCCACGCCCATCATCAGGCCGCGGCCGCGCACGTCGCCGATCACGGCGTAGGTCTCCTGCAGCCGCTTGCCATGGGCCAGCATCCGGGCGCCCATCTCCTGCACGTGGGGCAGCATCCCCTCGACGATCTCGAGCGTGGCGAGGGCGGCGGCGACCGCCGTGGGGCTGCCGCCGTAGGTGGAGCCGTGGGCGCCAGCCTCCCAGGTCATCACCGACTCCCTGGCGATGAACGCCCCGATCGGCATGCCGCTCCCCAGGCCCTTGGCGCTCACCAGGATGTCCGGTTCGACGCCTTCCCAGTCACAGGCCCACATCTTCCCGGTCCGGCCCACGCCACTCTGGACCTCGTCGGCCACGAGCAGGATGCCGTGCTGGTCGCACAGCTCGCGCAGCGCCTGCAGGAAGCCGAGGGGCGGGATCACGTAGCCGCCCTCGCCCTGGATCGGCTCCACGAAGATGGCGGCCACGTCGGTCGGGTCCACCTGCCGGGTGAAGAGGTCGTGCAGCGCGGAGAGGGAGTGATCGATCGGGTCCGCGGAGCGGTACGGGTTGGCGTAGGGGACGTGGTAGACCTCCGGCAGCATCGGGCCGAAGTGCTTGTGCTGGCGGGCCTTGCTGGAGGTCAGGCTGAGCGCGCCGTAGCTGCGACCATGGAACGATCCCTGGAACGAGACCAGGGCCGGCCGCCGCGTGTGGTAGCGCGCCAGCTTGATCGCCCCCTCGATGGCCTCGGTGCCCGAGTTGGACAGGAAGGTCCGCTTGCGGCTGGTGCCCGGCGCCAGCCGCGCCAGCCGCTCGGCCAGGCGGGCAAAGCCGTCGAAGTAGAAGTCGGTGCCGCAGATGTGCAGGAACCTGTCGGCCTGGGCCTTGATGGCGTTGACCACCGCGGGGTGGTTGTACCCCGTGGCCGACACCGCGATGCCCGCCATGTAGTCGATGTAGCGGTTCCCGTCCACGTCCTCGACCATGGCGCCCTGGCCGCCGCCGATGACCAGCGGATACTCCTTGATGTAGGAGGTCGAGGTCCAGGCCGCGTCGCGGTCGATGATCGCCTTGCCCTTGGGGCCCGGCGGCGGGGTGAGGATCCGGGGATAGTCACGCTGGGTCATGGCGTCACCTTCGGACTGCTGGAAAAGGGAAACGGGAAACGGGAACAGGGAAACGGAGCCAAGGGACGACGGCGTCGGTCCGCTCCCCGCTTCCCGGCGGTTAGGCGTGCACCGCGTGGGTGGCGTCGTGGCGCCGGGCCTGCTCGGCCTGGTGCGCCCGCCACCAGGCCTGCCCCGACTCGGGCAGGGTGTGGATCGGGTCGTAGTACTCGTACTGCTGGGACAGCGCCGCGTGGTTGCCCCACTCGATGCTGGTCAGGTAGTTCTTGGTCCAGTAGCTGATGCCCTTGTCGCGGTCGTAGCCGGCCAGCTGGTGCACCCAGCGCTTGCCGACGAACGGCACGTCGCACACGATGCGCGGCGTGGCGAAGCCGGGCAGGTAGCCCATCATGTCGTGCTGCAGCCGCTGGGCCTCCCACACCGCCACCCGCCAGTGCTCGCTGTTGGGGATCATGTCGCACATGTAGAAGTAGTAGGGCATGATCTTGGCGTGATCGAGCAGCATGAAGCAGAGGTCGAGCAGGTCCTGGGTGGTGGCGTTGACCCCCCGGAGCAGCACGCCCTGGTTCCGGACGTCGCGGAAGCCGATCTCGAGCAGCTTCTTGGTGGCGCGGCCCACCAGCGGCGTCACCTGCTGGGCGTTGTTGGCGTGGGTGTGCAGCGCCAGGTCCACGCCCCGGTCGAAGGCCTTCCGGGCCAGGCGCTCCAGTCCGGCCAGCACGCTGTCCTGCAGGTAGTGCTGCGGCAGCCCCACCAGCCCCTTCGAGGCCAGCCGGATGTCGCGGATGTTCTCGATGTCGAGCAGCGCCGAGACGAACGGCTCGAGCTGGGTGATGTGCAGGTTGGCGATGTCGCCCCCCGACACCACGACGTCCCGCACGCTCGGCGTCTTCCGCAGGTAGTCCAGCATCTGCTGGTGCCGGTCCTTCTGCGGGGTGACGAACTTGAGCTTCTCCACCTGGGGCACGTCGTTGCCCACCAGGTCCATGCGGGTGCAGTGGCCGCAGTACTGGGGGCAGGTGGCCAGCAGCTCCGCCAGCACCTTCGTGGGGTAGCGGTGGGTCAGCCCCTCCGCCACCCACATGTCGTGCTCGTGCAGGCTGTCGCGCGAGGCCTTGGGATGGTTGGCCCACTCGGTCAGCCGGTCGGCGAACGCCGGCGCCATGTAGCGGCGCACCGGGTCGGCCCACAGGTCGGCCACGTTCATGGTGTTGAGCATCTGCGGCGGGATCAGCATGGACATGGTGGCGCGCTGCTCCATGTCCGTGGCAATGCTCTGCGCCAGGTCGTCGGGCAACAGCCCGCCCAGGGCGTCCTTGAACTCGCGCAGGTTCTTCACCGTGTGCTTGCGCTGCCACGTGGCGCTCTCCCAGTCCTCCCGGCTCACCCCGCGGTAGCCGGGGATCCGGGTCCAGTCCGGCTCCACATACTCCCGACGGGGCGGGTACGGAATCGGCTGGCCAGCCTTCATCGGCTCGCGGGTCTCGGACATGGGCGCCTCGGCGTATATTAATGCGTTGTGCTGCTTGACTTTGGAACGATAATATATAATATATCATCTCGCAAGCGGCGACCGTTCCCCGTCCCCAATCGCCCAATCGCCCAATCGCCCAACCACCGTGCACCTCGACCAGGTCCTCGCCCGCCTTCCCCGCCGCCGCAAGCTCGCCACCCACGAGCTCGTGGCCGACGTGCTGCGTGAGGCGATCACCAGCGGGCATCTCCGGGCCAACGAGGCGCTCCCGCAGGACGAGATCGCGGCGCAGCTCCAGGTGAGCCACATTCCCGTGCGCGAGGCGCTGCGGCAGCTGCAGTCCGAGGGGCTCGTCACCTACCAGCCCAACCGCGGCGCCACCGTCAGTGCGCTCACCCCGGCCGAGATCCGGGAGATCTACGAGATCCGCGCCATCCTGGAGACCGCCGCGGTGCGGCGGGCGGCCCCCGCGCTCACCCCGGCGCAGCTCGACCAGGCGTCCCGCATCCTCGATGCGGCCGAGTCGGCGGTGGATGGCGCCGTGTGGGGGGCGCACGATGTCGATTTCCACCAGTGCATCTACGGCCTCGAGGCCCGGCCGCGGATGCAGGAACTGATCGACGGCCTGCTCCGCCGGGTGGATCGCTACTGGCTGATCCACGGCCTGATGCTGACCCACCGGGCCCGCTTCGAGCCGGAGCACCGCGCCATCCTCGCGGCGCTGCGGGCCCGCGATGGCGAGCGCGCCGGCCAGCTGCTCGCCGCCCACCTGGCCGGGGCGGCGGAGCTGCTGGTGCAGGCGGTGGAGCGGGAGTACGCCGAACGGATGGCCAACGTACCGGGAGACTGACACCCCATGCACTCGAAGGTCGTCTCGATGAAGGACGCCATCGCCGCGCACGTGCGCGATGGCGACACGGTGGTGATCGAGGGCTTCACCCACCTGATCTGCTTCGCGGCCGGGCACGAGATCATCCGCCAGCGGCGGAAGGACCTCACCATCGCCCGGCTCACCCCCGACCTGATCTACGACCAGCTCATCGCCGCCGGCTGCGCCCGGAAGCTGGTCTTCTCCTGGGCGGGCAACCCCGGCGCCGGCTCGCTGCACGCCTTCCGCCGCGCGGTGGAGAAGGGCACGCCCCGGCTCGAGATCGAGGAGTACAGCCACTTCGGGATGGTGGCGCGGATGTCGGCAGGCGCGGCCCGGCTCCCGTTCTGGACCATGCGCAACTACATGGGCACCGACCTGCCGGCGGTGAACCCGCGGATCCGCACCGTCACCTGCCCCTACACCGGCGAGGTGCTGGCCACGGTGCCCGCCCTCAACCCCGACGTCACCGTGATCCACGCCCAGCGGGCCGACGCCAACGGCAACGCCCAGGTCTGGGGGCTGCTCGGCGTGCAGAAGGAGGCGGCCTTTGCCTCGAAGCGCGTGATCGTGGTCGTCGAGGAGCTGGTGGACGAGTCGGTGATCCGCGCCGACCCCAACCGCACGCTCATCCCCGGCATGATCGTCGACGCCGTGGTGGTGGAGCCCTGGGGCTGCCACCCGAGCTACGCGCAGGGCTACTACGACCGGGACAACGACTTCTACGTGGCCTGGGAGGACATCTCCCGCGACCCCGCGAGGCTGCAGGCCTACCTCGACGAATGGGTGCACGGCGTGGCCGACCGCGCCGAGTACATGGCCCGGCAGCCGGAGCTCCGCGCCCGGCTCACCGCCAAGGACCACTACTGCGAGGGCGTGAACTATGGCTTCTGAGTACACGCCGTCCGAGATGATGGCCGCCGTTGCCGCCCGCGAGCTCAAGGACGGCGAGGTGACGTTCGTGGGGATCGGCCTCCCCAACCTGGCCTGCAACCTGGCCCGGGCACTGCAGGCCCCGGACCTGGTCCTGATCTACGAGTCGGGCGCGGTCGGCGCGGTGCCGGAACGGCTGCCCGTCTCGATCGGCGATCCCTCGCTGGTGACCGGGTCGCTCATGGTCTGCTCCATGGCCGACGTCTTCCAGCTCTTCCTGCAGAACGGCAAGATCGAGGTGGGCTTCCTGGGCGGCGCGCAGGTGGACCGCTACGGCAACATCAACACCACCGTCATCGGCGGCTACGACAAGCCCAAGGTCCGGCTCCCCGGCTCCGGCGGCGCGGCGGAGATCGCGGTGCACGCCCAGCGGGTGCTGATCATCAGCCGCCTCAACCCCCGCGCCTTCCCGGCGGAACTCGACTTCCTGACCAGCCCGGGCCAGCGCTGCAAGGGACGGACGCGGCAGGAGCTCGGGATGCCCGGTGCCGGCCCGGTGAAGGTGATCACCGACAAGGGGATCCTCGAAAACGACCCCGCCACCGGCGAGATGGTGCTCACCGCCATCTATCCGGGGGTCACGGTGGACGACGTGAAGGCCAACGTCGGCTGGCCGCTCGAGGTACGCCCCACGCTGCCGCTGGTGGCCCCCCCCACCGCCGAGGAGCTGCGGCTCCTCCGCGAGGTGCTTGACCCCAGGAAACTCTTCCTCGGCTGATCCTCTTCGCGGGAGCAACTCCGTGCGCGTCATGCCGCACTCTCTTCGTGCCCTCCGTGCCTCCGTGGTCGCCCTCCTGGCCACGAGCTCGATCCTGGCCACCCCGCTCCCCGCCCAGCAGCCCCGCCGCGAGACCGCGGCCTGGCGACCGTGGCGCAGTGGCCGCGTATCGACCGGCGGCTGAGGGTCGAGCCCTCGGGCCCCCTCCCCCTTCTTCCGAGACCCCAGTGGACGCTGCCCACACCTCCTCCGACCTCAGGCGCAGCCTCGGCCTCCGCGACCTCGTCCTCTTCAACGTCGTCGCGGTCCTGAGCATCCGCTGGCTGGCCACCTCGGCCGCCAACGGCGTGGGGGCGCTGACGCTCTGGGTGGGGGCCGCGCTGTTCTTCTTCGTCCCCATGGGCCTTGCGGTGGTGGAGCTCGCGGCCCGGTTCCCGGAAGAAGGCGGGATCTACTTCTGGACCAAGCGCGCCTTCGGGCCTGGGCACGGCTTCCTCTGCGGCTGGTGCTACTGGGTCAACAACCTCCTGTACTACCCGAGCCTGCTGCTCGCCACCGCCACCATCGGCACCTATGCCCTGGGCGAGGCGGGCGTGCCGCTGCAGACGGCCTGGGGCTACCTCCTCCCCGCCACCCTGGTGCTGCTCTGGCTTGCAGCGCTGCTCAACATCGTGGGCGTGGGCACCGGCAAGTGGCTGCAGAACGCCGGCGCGGTGGCGGCGTACCTCCCCGGGGTGCTGCTGGTGGGCCTCGCGGCGTACGTGCTCATGACGCGCGGGCCGGCCAATGAGTTCTCGCTCGCGGCCCTCGTTCCCCGGGCCGGGAAGCTCTCCGACCTGAGCCTGTGGGCGTCGATCGCCTTCGCGTTCACCGGCATCGAGCTCTGCGCGGTGATGGCGGGCGAGGTCAAGGACCCGGCCCGGACGCTCAAGCGCGCGATCATCATCGCCGCGCCGCTGATCGCGGGGATCTACATCATCGGCACCGCGGCCATGCTCATCCTGGTGCCGGCGGGCGAGGTGAACATCGTCTCGGGGCTGCTGCAGGGGATCGAGCGCGGCGTGGGCCACGCCGGCCCGCTGCTCGGCATCCTGGTGCCCGCCGCGGCGATCTCGGTGGTGCTCGGCAACCTGGGGCAGGTGGGGGCGTGGCTCATCGGGCCGGCGCGGATCGCGTTCATGATCGGGCTGGACCGCTACTTCCCGCCGGCGTTCGGCAAGGTGCACCCCCGCTGGGGGACTCCCTACGTGGCGATCCTGGTGGAGGCGGGGGTGGCCACCGTGCTGCTCGTGGTGGCGGTGCTGGGGAAGGGTTCGACGGTCGAGAAGGCCTACCTGGTCATGCTCGACACCATGATCCTCATCTACTTCATCCCCTTCCTGTACCTCTTCCTGAGCTACGTGAAGTTCACCGGCGCCGAGCCGAGCCCCACCGCCCGTGGCCCGCGGCGCTGGTTCGTCGGCGCCTCGGGCCTGGGGCTCACGCTGTTCGGGATGGGGCTCTCGATGGTGCCGCCGGCGGAGGGCAGCGCCCTGCTGTTCGAGGCCAAGGTGGTGGGGGGCGCCGCCGCCTTCGTGGCGCTGGGGCTGTGGCTGTACTGGCGGCGGCGGTAGGCGGCGCGAGCGGCCCAACCGCCTAACCGCCCAACCGCCCAACCGCCTACTTCCCCGCCGGCAGCCGCTCCGGCAGGTCGGCGATCACGTAGGCCATCACCGCCATGGTGGCCACGCAGCGCGCGACGTCGGCCGGGTCGAGCTTGTCCACCAGGTCGCCGGGGCTGTGGTGATACCAGAAATACCGTTCTCCTTCGGTGGCCAGCCCCATCCCCGGCACGCCGCGGGCCATGAGCGGGGCGATGTCGGCGCCGCCTCCCGGGGTGGTGATGCTGTCGGCGTCGATCGCCTCGAGCAGCGTGGCCACGCGGCGCACGATGGCCAGCGCGCTGTCGCTGCCGCTGAAGCCGAAGCCCTGGGGCCGGAACACGCCGCCGTCGGACTCGATGGCCAGCACGTGCTGCTCCACGTTGGCGCCCCGGGCGTCGCGGTAGGCGTCGCCGCCGCGGCCCCCGTTCTCCTCGTTGGTCCAGCCCACCACCCGGATGGTGCGCCGCGGCCGCAGGCCCAGCGCCTTGATGATCCGCACCGCCTCCCAGGCCGCCACCACGCCGCCGGCATCGTCCATGGCGCCGGTGCCGACGTCCCAGCTGTCGATATGGCCGCCCAGCACCACCACCTCCTCCGGGTGCTCGGCGCCCGTGATCTCGGCCATGACGTTGTGGCTCTGCGCATCGGGGAGCGTCCGGGCCCCCATGGTGAGCTTCACCGCCACCGGCTCTCCCCGGTCCTGCATGCGGTGCAGCAGCATCGCGTCCTCGACGGTGAGCGCCGCGATGGGGATCGGCCGGATCGCGCCGGTGGTGTCGTAGCGGGTGACGCCGGTATGGGGCGAACGGATGCTGTACGGGGCCACCGAGCGGATGAGGGCCGCCACCGCGCCCACCCGGGCCGCCTCGATGGCGCCGCGCACCCGGTACTGCACGGTGGCGCCGTAGCTGGTGAACGGGGCGTCGAAGAGGACGATCTTCCCCTTGGCCTCCGCCGCGCGGCGGGTCAGCTCCTCGAAGCTCGAGACCACCAGCACCGGCGCGGTGATGCCGGCCTTCGGGGTGCCGACGCTCATGCCCAGGCCGAGCATCGGGAGGGGGGCGCGCCGGGGCGAAACCAGCTCGGCCGACTCCGTGCCGCGTACCCAATGCGGCACCATCGCCGGCTCCTTCACCGGCCGGTCGAGGCCGTCCTTGCGCATCTCGGCCACGATCCAGTCGATGGCCCGCTCCAGGCTCTCCGAGCCGCTCAGCCGGTGGCCGAAGGTATCGGTGAGTCGGGCCAGGCGGTCCCAGGCGGCGCTGTCGGCCAGGGCGGCACCGATGATCCGGTTGGCGGCGTCACGATACGGATCGACGAGGGGATCGGCGGGGGCCTGCGCCGACAGGCTCGTGCTGGCGGAGAGGCCGATCAGGAGGCAAGATAGGGTCTGCAGCCGACGGATCATGGCGGTCGTCTCGAGGGGGGCCAGAGGAACGTGACACAACGTGGAGCCCGATGGATCCGGGGCGGGACCGCCCGCCGGACGCCCGTAAGATACCTCCTCCCGCTCATCCTGCTCGCCGCCCCCGCGGCCGGCCAGCGGCAGACGGTGCTGCAGCAGATCGCGCTCCCCCACAACTACTACTACCGGGAGATGTACCTCCCGCAGGCCACCAGTGGCCCGTCCTCGGTGGCGTGGACCGCGGATGGGAAGGCGCTGATCTACTCCATGCAGGGCCGCCTCTGGCGCCAGGCGATCGGCGACTCGGTGGCGCACCAGCTGACCACCGGCCCCTCCTACGATTACCAGCCCGACGTCTCACCCGACGGCCGGTCGGTGGTCTACGCCGCGTACTGGAAGGACGCGGTGGAGCTGCGGGTGCTCGACCTCGAGACCCTGGTGTCGGAGCCCCTGGTGAAGAACGGGGCGGTGAACGTCGACCCGCGCTGGTCGCCGGATGGCAGCCGCGTGGCCTACGTGAGCACCGCCTACGAGGGGCGATTCCATGTCTTCGTCGTTTCGCCGGCTCGGCGGCTCGGTGGCACGGCCGCGGACCCGAGTCGTCTCACCGACGACCACGACTCCGGCCTGCCACGCTATTACTACAGCCGCTACGACCACTACCTCTCGCCCACCTGGTCGCCCGACGGGAGGGAGCTCATCCTGGTCAGCAACCGGGGAAGGATCTGGGGAGCCGGAGGGCTGTGGCGGATGGAGGCGCGCCCCGGCGCCCCGCTGCGGCAGGTGCTGGACGAGGAATCGGCCTGGCGGATGCGCCCCGACTGGGCGCTCGACGGCCGCCGCGTGGTCTACGCCAGCTACCTTGGCCGCCAGTGGCACCAGCTGTGGCTCACCACCGCCGACGGCGGCGACCCGCTCCAGCTCACGTACGGCGACTTCGACGCCACGGCGCCCCGCTGGGCCCCGGACGGCCGCCGCATCGCCTATGTCAGCAACGAGGGGGGCAATACCTCCCTCTGGGTGGTGGGAATCCCCGGCGGAGACCGGACGCGGGTCGAGGCGCGGCGGCGGGTGTATCGCGAGCCGATGGGCCGGCTGGCCCTCACGGTGGTCGATGCCGTCACCGGCCGCACGCTCCCCGCCCGGGTGTCCATCCGGCTGCCCGATGACCGGAGCGCCGTGCCGGATGACGCCTGGTGGCACGCCGACGACGCCTTCGACCGGGGCGACCGCGCCTTCGAATACGGGTACTTCCACACGGCGGGGCGGAGCACCCTGTCGGTGCCGGCCGGCACGGTAGCCGTTGAGGTGACCCACGGCCCGGAGTGGCGGCTGGTGCGGGAGACGATCACCGTCCCGGCCAACCAGCTCACCACGCGGACCATCCGGCTGGCGCGGCTGCTGCCGCTGCCCGGGTGGACCTCCGGCGACCTGCACGTGCACATGAACTACGGCGGCCACTACCGCGCCACCCCGGCCACGCTCGCCCTCCAGGCCCGGGCCGAGGGGCTCAACGTGGTCGAGAACCTCATCGTCAACAAGGAAGACCGGGTGCCGGACGTGACCTGGTTCACCGGCCGCCCTGACCCGGTCTCCACCCCCGACCTGCTCCTGCTGCACGACCAGGAGTTCCACACCAGCTGGTGGGGGCACACCGGTGCCCTCGGCCTCACCCGGCACCTGCTGCTCCCCGACTACGCCGGGTACGCCGGCACCCCGGTGGCGAGCCTCTTCCCCGACAACGCCACGGTGGCCGATGGGGCCCACGCGCAGGGGGGGCTGTTCGGCTACGTGCACCCCTTCGACGAGGAGCCGAACCCGCTCGACACCACGGTGGCCCTCCGCAACGCCCTGCCGGTGGACGTGGCCCTCGGCAAGGTGGACTACCTCGAGGTGGTGGGGTTCAGCGATCACCGCGCCACCTCGGCGGTATGGTACCGCCTGCTCAACTGCGGCTTCCGCATCCCGGCCGGCGCCGGCACCGACGCCATGACCAACTACGCCAGCCTGCGCGGGCCGGTCGGCACCAACAGGGTGTACGTGCAGAGCCCGGTGCCGCTCGATCGGGGGCGCTGGTACGCGGCGCTCAAGGCGGGCAAGACCTTCGCCACCAACGGCCCGCTGCTCCAGTTCAGCGTGGACGGCCAGGGGCCGGGGGGCGAGCTTGTCCTCCCGGCCGGCACC
>WBZT01003181.1_pt1 | contig 10922 bp, 11 predicted proteins | sample 5204241 | NCBI WGS metagenome assembly WBZT01 (sample SAMN12344358, study PRJNA552823) | activated sludge metagenome | biome: Activated sludge suspended growth; feature: Nitrification reactor; material: Wastewater; isolation source: activated sludge from nitrification reactor of wastewater...
AGGCGTCCAGGTCCCAGCAGAGGGCATTCGGCGGGCGATCCGTCTCCTCGAGGCATCATAGCCCGCCCGCTGTGTGCTGCGACGCATGGTTCGCGGCAGAATCTGCCGTCTTCCGGGCAAAGAAGGCTCGCGTCCTGAAGATCTCCGGAGCGAAGCGCTGCCCACGCCAGGAGAGGTGTCGCTTGAGAACAAAATCGAAGAGCAGCGGATTGTGCTGCCTGATCGCTTCGAGCACCGGCACCGCCGTCTGCTGTAGCAGGCCGCGCGCGGCAAAATCCTCGGGCAGGATCAGCGGCACGATACCCGGCAGGGGGTAGTCGGAGCCGTTCAGCAGGCGCGGGTGCCAGTCGCTACGTTCCAGCAGCGTGCGCACGACGTCGGCGCTGCGATTCCGCTGCGTCAGCGCCGAGATGTCGGCATACAGCAGTTTCTCGTAGCGCGCATCGCCCATCAGACGGGCAAAGAGATCGAAGCAGGGAACGGCCGGCCCGTTCGCCCCCTGGTCGAGGTCGACCGCACTGCCCAGCGAAGCGCAATGCGCGACGACCACTCGCAGGCCGTGCTCGAGCGGCCGGCGCAGCAGCAGCGGGTTGCCGAAAGCCTGCTGGTCGCCGCCATGCACCGCCCGCTCTTCCCCGGCATGACTGATCAGCGGCAGGCCGTAGCTGGCCAGGGCGCCATAGAAGCGATCGCAGAGCGGTGACGACGGATCGATGCCCATCGCCGGCGGCAGCCATTTCACTGCCAGTGCCCCGCCGCGCACGGCGGCAGCCAGTTCCTCGAGGCAATCGGGGCGATACGGATGGATCGACGCGGCCCAGGCGAAATACTGCGGATGGCGAGTGGCGACGCGCTGCGCGTAAGCGTTCGGCGTATAGAACGTCGTGCGTTCTCGATCGGCTCGCCCGCTCTCGTCGTGGAAGCGGTCGAAAGCGAAGAGCAACAGCCTGGCTCCGGACTGCAAACCATCGGCCAGGTTCAGCAGGCGCTCGACGTAACTCTCGTCCACGCGGCCCGGTGCCTCATGAACGCAGCCGGCGTTGAGGTAGAACAGGCGCTGCGCGTACTGCAGCGGGTGCAAGAGGCTCTCCATCTGCGGATTGACCTCGATGCCGCTGCCCGAGTCACCGGTACCGACCAGATGCACGTGGCAGTCGAGAAACTGCGCCGGATCGACTCCTGCCCACGCCGAGCGGATCAGTTCGTCGGTCGCCGTTGCCGGTGGCAGGAGTGCCTGGCAGGTATTGAACAGCGCCCGTGAGCGCTGCGCGAGGAACGTTGCCAGAGCGACGCCGCCAACCGCCAGGCCACCGAGGACGAAGCGACGCCGATGCATGCTCATCACCCGTCCGGCAGCGCCAGGGCCCGCATCAGGCGCACTCCTCGAAATGGCCAGGCACGTCGCGCATCGAGGGTTGGAGAAACGGTGCGCGGAAGCGCTCGGCCGTGGCCGCGCTGCATGGGGCATTTCCGCCAATGAAATCCGCAGCCCGATAACATGGCGACAAGTCTGCTCCTATCGATCGGGGAGTCAAGGGGAATCTTGCCGGCGTCTCAGCAGAGGGATCGCCCTCCTTGCCAGCTCTGCAGTCGAGGCGCATGCTCTCCCAGCGGCTCCGGACAAGCCGCCGGCTGATGCCGTAAAGCGTCCAGCGCGTGAAGCAGGGTGACAAGCCGCTGAAACAGGGTCACAATCCGACTCCCGCTGCCGGCCAGAGTCTGGCCATACTGCCCGGGCGCCAAATGTCGATGGTACTGCTGCCCCGGCAAGCACCTGCAGCCGACGCGGCAGATTGTGTCGCGCGCGGGCCAATACCAGCGTCCGACAAGAGCATCAGGAGCCGCCCATGCGCGCACAGGTGGAATTCATCTCTGCCGATTTCCCGCCTTACCCCGATGAGGACCTGCAAGTCCAGCCGCGTCGCTACGGCATCCGCCTGGCCCAATTTCTGGCGCAGCAATTGCCGGCGCAGGGCTTCGCTGTCCGCGCGATCACCGTTGAAGCCTGGTGGGGTGTCAAGGTCGAGCTGGAGAACGCCGACTATCCGCTCTGGATCGGCTGCGGCAACTACGAGAAGCATGAAAATGGCTTCCTGTGCTTCATCGAGCCGTCCAAACCCTTCGTCCGCAAGTGGTTCAGGAAGCTGCCCAATGCACCGACGGTTGAACGTCTGGCGACGGCGATCGAGACCATCCTGCAATCAAGCGGCAAGGTTTCCGACCTGCGCTGGTGGTCCGAAAACGAACTGGAAAGGCGGTGACTGGATGGGCGATCAAGCTGCCCGGGGTCGTTTGACCGCCGTATCGCGATCGGGGATACTGCCCGGTCTGCCGCTGAATTCCCGCTGACACAAGGACTTGCACGCCGCCATGCGCACTCGCCGCCTCTTCCTGAATCGCCTTGATCCGAAGCACGAGCCGATAGACGCCGTGGTGGTGATCGACGTGCTACGTTCCTTCACCACCGCCGCCTACGCCTTTGCCGCCGGCGCCAGCGCGATTTATCCGGTGGAAACGATCGCCGGCGCCTTCCGTCTGCAGCGGCGACTGCCGGACGCGGTGACCAGCGGGGCGGTGGGCGGCGGCGACCCGATCCCCGGGTTCGATTTCGGCAATTCGCCGTCGGCGCTGCAGGGCGCCAGCCTGGCCGGTCGACCGCTGATCCAGACCACCGCCGCCGGAGTACGCGGACTGAGCCGCTTTCGCCATGCGCGGGCGCTGTTCGCCGGCAGCCTGGTGCTCGGCCGGGCGACGGCACGGGCGCTGCTCGAGTTGCAACCGGCCGAGGTGTGCTTCGTGATCACCGGCGAATGGGTCGACCGCGACGGTGATGAAGACGTGGCCTGCGCCGATTACCTCGATGCGCTGCTGCAGGGAGAACAGCCCGATCCTGAACTGTACGCGGCGCGCGTGCGCAACTCCGACTTCGGTCGGCGTTTCCAGGCCGACGACAACCCCAACCTGCCGCGGAACGATCTGGCGCTCTGCGCCCAGGTCGATTGCTTCGATTTCGCCCTGCCAGCACGGCATGTGGACGGCCGCCTGCAGCTCATGCGCTCCGCCGCTGGCCAGGAAAACCCCGTGTCAGGCCGCCGCGAACTGCGCAACGCCCTGACCCTGTCGGAAAAGGAACGCCCGGCAGCCCTTGCCGATTGGCCGCCGGCGGGATCGCCCGCCGCGGCTTGACCGACTCCTGATCGGTGGAGCTGGACGGCCGCGGCGGACTGCCCGCAGCGCAGCCGCACCGCCGCCCGTGGCAGGGGGTCAGCCGGCGATCACCGATAACGCGTCGTGCCAGGGATAGTGCAGATCCTCGGCGACCTCGCGGCAGGTGACCTTGCCAAAGGCGACGTTCAGGCCATTGCGCAGATGTTCGTCGTCCTCCAGCGCCTTGCGCCAGCCCTTGTCGGCGATCTGCAAGGCGAAAGGCAGCGTCGCATGGTTGAGCGCGTAGGTCGAAGTGCGCGGCACGCCGCCCGGCATGTTGGCCACGCAGTAATGCACCACGTTGCCGACCACGTAGGTCGGCTCGGCATGCGTCGTCGCCCTGGCCGTCTCGCAGCAGCCCCCCTGGTCGATGGCGACATCGACGATTACCGAACCCGGCTTCATCGCCTCGACCATCTGCCGGGTGACCAGCTTCGGCGCCGCGGCGCCCGGAATCAGCACGCCGCCGATGACCAGATCGGCGCGCAAGACATGGTGTTCGACGTTGTCCCGGTTCGAAAAGACGGTGATCACGCGTGCGCCGAGCAGGCGATCGATGCGCCGCAGGACATCGATGTTGCGATCGATGACCACCACCTGAGCGCCGCTGCCGACGGCGATCTGGGCGGCATTCGAGCCCACCACGCCACCGCCGAGGATGACGATCCGCGCCGAAGGGACGCCGGCGACGCCGCCGAGCAGAACACCCATGCCGCCATGCGCCTTTTCCAGGCAGTAGGCACCGGCCTGCACCGACAGACGACCAGCGACTTCCGACATCGGTGCCAGCAGGGGCAGACCGCCGCCGGGCTGGGTGACGGTTTCGTAGGCGATGCACAGCGCACCGCTAGCGACCAGATCGGCACACTGCTCGGGATCGGGCGCGAGGTGCAGGTAGGTATAAAGAATCTGTCCCTCGCGCAGCATCGCCCGTTCGCCCGCCTGCGGTTCCTTGACCTTGACGATCATTTCGGCCGTTGCGAAGATCTCCTCGGCGGTAGCCGCGATCACTGCACCGGCTTTGCGATAGACCTCATCCGTCGCGCCGATTCCCTTGCCGGCGCCGCTTTCGACCGTCACTTGATGACCATGGGCGACCATCTCCCGCACGGACGAGGGGGTCAGGCCGACGCGATACTCGTGGTTCTTGATTTCTCTGGGTACGCCAATGTGCATCTCGGTCTCCCTGGCAGAGGTTGCGGATCAATCATGTTAGGTCATCTGAGCGCGCCTGGCGGCTATTTTTCGCAGACCTGATCGCCCGCACCCCGCTGCTGGCGCAGAGGTCCGTCCTGCGCCACGCACGTCGGCAGCCAGCCGCAACCGCTGATGCACGAGCGCAATCGGCTTCCCGTCCAGCTTGCGTGGCGCCTGGCCGACCGCGGCGGCGATTCTACTGCGGCCACCGACCGCCGCACCGCCCGCCAACGGTAGCCGAGAGGCGATACGCAGCGGGCTCGACGACCGCCACTTTTCGCAACCCTGTTGCGTTTGATCAGCGAACAAGGCAAGATTCGGCCTCTTCCGAATCCCGGCAACGCTCCTTGCCCGCCTCGCCTCACCGATGTCTCACCCCACCCCTCTGCCGGGACCGGCAAGCGTCCCGAGTAGCCAACCGGTGCTCTGCGCCAGCGCCGCTTCGCGCCTGATCTGGGCCGGCGCCGCGCTGCTCCTCCTGTGGACCAGCGTCCTCTGGGCACTCGCTTGAACCAGGTCGCCGCCGTGCGCGCCGCACCGATCCTGCGCTTCGACAATCTGACGCTGGGCTACAACCGGCATCCGGCGGTGCACCACCTGCGCGGCGAAGTGACTGCCGGCAGCCTGCTGGCGATCGTCGGCCCGAACGGGGCCGGCAAGTCGACGCTGCTCAAGGGGATTGCCGGCGAACTGCGGCCGCTGCAGGGCCGCATCGAGCGGCTCGGCGTGCACCGGCGACAAATCGCCTACCTCAGCCAGCAGGCGACGCTCGACAGCAGCTTCCCGATCGCCGTCCATGACTTCGTGGCCATGGGTCTATGGCGCGAGATCGGTGCCTTCCTGGGTCTCGACCGCGCTCGGCGCCGGCGCGTCGCCGAGGCGATCGACTGCGTTGGCCTGAGCGGGCTTGAGGAGCGGCCGATTGGTGCGCTCTCCGGCGGCCAGTTGCAGCGCGCGCTGTTTGCCCGGGTCGTGCTGCAGGACGCCCCTCTGGTCCTGCTCGACGAACCCTATGGCGCGATCGACGCGGCCAGTGTTCGTGATCTGGCAGCGCTGGTCCGGCACTGGCATAACGAGGGACGAACGGTAATCGCGGTACTGCACGATCTCGAACACGTTCGCCAGGAGTACCCCGAAACGCTGCTGCTTGCCCGCGAGCTGATCGCGCGTGGCGATACCGCCAGCGTGCTCAGTGAGGCCAACCTGCGGCGCGCGCGCGAGCTTGCCGAAGGACGTGGCGATAATGCGCCGGCCGCGGTCTGTCATCTCGAGCAGGAGGTCGCTTGAGCGAAACGCTGTCCGCGCTGCCGCTGTTCTCACCCTTCATCGAGTTCGGCTTCATGCGTCGGGCACTGGCCGGCTGCCTGGCGCTGTCGCTCGGGGCGACGCCGGTCGGCGTCTTCCTGATGCTGCGCCGGATGAGCCTGGCCGGCGACGCGATGTCGCACGCCATCCTGCCCGGCGCCGCCATCGGCTATCTGCTCGCCGGCCTGTCGCTGCCGGCGATGACCCTTGGCGGCCTGCTCGCCGGCCTGGCCGTCGCGCTGCTCGCCGGCGGCGTGGCGCGCCATACGGTGATCAAGGAAGACGCCAGCCTGGCCACCTTCTACCTGCTTTCGCTCTCCGGCGGGGTGCTGATCATCTCGCTGCGCGGCAGCAGCGTCGATCTGCTGCATGTCCTCTTCGGCAGCGTTCTGGCGCTCGACGATGCGGCGCTGCTGCTGCTCGCGAGCTTCGCCTCGCTGTCGCTTGTCGCGCTGGCTCTGGGCTTGCGCCTGTTCGTGCTCGAAGGCTGCGATCCGGCCTTCCTGGCGCGCATCAGCCGCCTTGCGCCACTCGCCCACTATGGCTTCATGATCCTGCTGGTGCTCAACCTGGTCGCCGGTTTCCATGCCCTCGGCACACTGATGGCGTTGGGGATCATGATCCTGCCGGCCGCTGCCGGCCGCCTGTGGGTGTGCAATATCGGACCGCTGCTGTTGATCGCCGTGGGGATGGCCTTCGTCGGCTCGCTGGCCGGTCTGCTGCTGTCGTATTACGTCAACCTGCCGGCCGGGCCGGCGATCGTCCTGACGCTCGGCGCGCTCTACCTGCTGTCGCTGGCTTTTGGCCCACTCGGGCCACTGGCCAGCCGCTGGCGGTCGAGTTGGCATTTCGAGCGTTGAAGCCACGGCGAGCAGCGATGAGACCAGCCCTGCTGAGTACGCTAAAGCGCCTGTTCAGGCTCGTTCTGCTGACCGTCGTCGGCGTCGGCCTTGCCGCAGGTGCTGTGGCGAGCGAGCCGCTGACGGTCGTCGCCAGCTTCAGCATTCTTGGTGACCTGACGCAGCGGATCGGCGGCGACCGCGTGCAGGTGCATACCCTGGTCAACCCCGGCGCCGATGCGCATGTCTATCAGCCGACCCCGAGCGACGCCCGCACCCTGGCGCGCGCGCAACTGGTCATCGTCAATGGGCTTGGTTTCGAAGGCTGGATCGAGCGCCTGATCAAGTCATCCGGCTACCGCGGTGAGTTGCTCGTCGCCAGCAGGGGCATCGACGCCATGGCGCAGGCGCCTTCCGGCAAGCAGCACGCGCACGATCACCGCAGCGCGGTCGACCCGCATGCCTGGCAGGATCTGAGCAATGCTCGTCGCTATGTAGCCAACATCGCCGACGCACTCGGCGCGGCGGACCCGGCGAACCGGGCCCACTATCAGGCCAACGCCACCCGGCTGAACCAGGCCATCGCCACGCTGGACAACGAAATCCGCACCACTTTCAACGCCATCCCGAGCGAACGTCGCAAGGTCGTGACCTCACATGACGCCTTCGCCTACTTCGGCCGCGCCTACGGCATCCGCTTCATTGCCCCGGTCGGCGTCAGCACCGACGCTGAACCCTCGGCCGGCGACGTCGGCGCGATCATCCGGCAAATCCGCCGCGAGCAGATCCGGGCGATGTTCATCGAGAACATTGCCGACCCGCGCCTGCTCGAACGTATCAGCCGCGAATCGGGCGCCCGCATCGGCGGCACGCTGTACTCTGACTCCCTGTCACCGCCCGGCACCGCGGCTGACAGTTACCTCGGCATGATGCGGCGGAACGCGAAAACACTGGCTGCAGCGCTGGCCGATTGAGGCCGATGCATTACCCGCCGACCCTCAAGAGAGACGAATTTCTCGCCGGCATGCGCGATACGCTCCCCTTGCTTCTCGGCGCACTGCCCTTCGGGCTGATCTACGGTGCGCTGGCGGCAACCTCCGGGCTGTCGATGGGCGCCGCGCTGGCGATGTCCGCCTTCGTCTTCGCCGGATCGTCGCAGTTCATCGCCGTCGGGCTGGTGTCTGCCCAGACGCCGGTAGCGATCATCATTCTGACGACGCTGATCGTCAACCTGCGACACCTGCTCTACAGCGCCACCCTCCTGCCTCATCTCAAAAGTCTGCCGCAAAGGTGGCGGATTGCGCTGGCCTTCTGGCTGACCGACGAGACCTTTGCGGTCACCGTCCATCGTTTTCAGAGGAACGATCCCTCCCCCTACAAACACTGGTACCAGCTCGGCTCGTCGATTGCCATGTACCTCAACTGGCAGTTCTGGTGCTTGCTCGGACTGGTTCTCGGCAACCGGATTCCCGACGCGCAGAGCTGGGGCCTCGACGTGGCGATGCCGGTCACCTTCATCGGCATGATCATTCCCTTCGTCAGGAACGTCCCGGCAGCGGTCTGCGTGCTGACCGCCGGCGCGGCTTCACTGCTCACCCTGGCCCTGCCCTACAAGCTGGGGATCGTCGTTTCCGCCTGCGCCGGAATCGCCTCGGGCCTGCTGGCGCAGCGCCTCGTCGCAGCACGCCGGGAGCTGGCGCGGCGATGAGCGAAAGCGAAGCGTGGATGATCGCCGGGATGTTCGCCGTCACTTTCGGCATCCGCTATTTTCTCTTTGCCCTGGCTGAGCGCATTCGCCTGGCGCAGTGGATCGAGGGCACGCTGAAATTCATCCCGCCGGCGGTCCTCACGGCGATCACCCTGCCCGCCGTGCTGTTGCCCCGCGGCGAGTGGTCTGTGTCACTGGCCAATCCCTACCTGATCGCCGCGCTGCTCAGCGTGACCGCCGGAATTCTCACGCGCAATCTGTTGGCAACGATCGCCATCGGCCTCACGGCATTCCTGGCGCACCGCCTGTTTTTCTAGCGCGGCCGCGCCAACGACGCGACCAGCGAAGCATCCGCCAGGGGTCAGTGGCCCTCACCCGCCCGCTTGCGCAGCAGCTCGATGACCATCGATGCAGTCTGCTCGATCGAGCGATGGCTCGCGTCGATGACCGGCCAGCCACGGCGGATGAACAGGCGACGCGCTTCAAGCACCTCCTTGCGCAAGGCATCGAGATCGGCGTAGTCCGCGTTGGCGTCATCTTTCAGCGCGCTCAGACGGGCAGCACGCACCATCGCCAGGCGGTTCGGATCGACAGTCAGCCCGACGATGAGCGGGCCGTTCGCCTGCAACAGTCCTGCCGGCGGGGGCGCCCCGGGCACCAGCGGCACATTGGCCGCCTTGATGCCGCGCGAGGCGAGGTACATGCAGGTCGGCGTCTTGGTCGCCCGCGAGACGCCGACGATCACCACATCGGCGCCGTCGAGATCGTCACTGCCGATGCCGTCGTCGTGGGCCAGGGTGTATTTCATGGCCTCGACGCGACGATAGTAGTCCTCGTCGAAGGCATCGCCGGAGCTGGTGTGAAGCTGCACCGGCGCGCCAGAATACTCCGCCAGCCGGGCGAGCAGCGGCTCGAGCGCAAACTGGCAGGGAATGCCGAGGTGGCGACAGCCCTCTTCGAGTGCCTGGCGAACGTCGGCGTGGCTGATGCTGTGCAGCACGTAGCCTGGCGTGGTGGCGAGCACACCGAGAATCTCCGGGATCTGGTCCAGCCGGCGAACCATTTTCCACAGCCGGCGCCTGGCCTCGATCCCCGCGAGCTGGGTGACGGCGTTGCGCGCGAGCATCTCGATCAGCTCACCCGAGGCATGCGAGACGAGGTAGAGAACGATGCTCCGGGTAGCGGCGGGGTCGCTGGTCATCGCCATACCGCTCAGCGGTGGTAGCCGCCGTCGAGGCGCAGCACACTCCCATTGATCATCACGTTCTTGATCACGTGCAGGACGAGCATGGCAAACTCGGCCGGGTCTCCGAAGCGGTGCGGAAACGGGATTTGCTGCGCCAGCCGCGAGTCGAGGTTCTTCTCCATGTCGAACAGCGTCTGCGTTCCGAACAGGCCGGGGGCGATGCCGACGACGCGTATGCCGAGGGGGCCGAGTTCCCGCGCCGCCGGCAGGATCATGCTGACGACGCCGCCCTTCGACGCCGAATACGCGGCTTCGCCGCTTTGTCCCTCGTAAGCCGAAACCGACGCCGTCGACAGGATGACGCCGCGCTCGCCATTGCTCTGCGGCGACAGGCCTGCCATGTCGGCCGCTGCCAGCCGCATCATGTTGAACGTCGAGATCAGGTTGACCTCGACGAGCTGGCGGAAGTCATCGAGCGGCATCGGGCCATTGGCACCAACAATCGGCTCGAAATGGCCACGCCCGACGCAGTGCACCAGCACGCGGGCAGCGCCATGCGCCGCGCGGGCCAGAGCGATCGCCTGCTCTGCTGACTGCGAATCGGCGACATCGCAGTGGATCGCGTACGCGCCGATCTCGTCGGCAACCCTGTGGACGCCGTCGGCGTCGATGTCGATGACCGTCACCTTGGCGCCGGCCTCGATCAGATAACGCGCCGTCTCTGCGCCCAGCCCCGATGCCGCCCCGGTGACCACTGCCGGACAAGCCCACAAATCCATTCCCCAGCTCCTGCATCCGCGACCCCAACGGCCAGCGCCAGCGCGCATTATCAGGCCTCTGGCCTGGGCAAGCAAACCATGTGGGCAACCACCGTCACGCAAACCGCCGTTTCCCACACCAGCCTGGGCGAAAATCAGGCCGACCAACCGGCCAGCGAGACACCACCGGGGTCGGGAAACCGTCAACAAACCGCCACAAATCTGCCACATAATCTTCCCGTCGACTCGACACACCACCCGCCCGGAGGCTTCCCCATGAAGCGCGATCTGTTCGCTACCGCAGCGACTCCCCTGATTTCTGCCGTCGCTTTTTCTGCCGCACTGACTTTCAGCCCGCTGGCCAGCGGTGCCTCGCCCGTGGTCAGGATCGACGGATCGAGCACGGTCTATCCGATCGCCGAAGCGGCCGCGCAGGAGTTCCAGCGCGCCAAGCTGCATGAGGTGCACGTCAATATCGGCGTTTCCGGAACCGCTGCCGGCTTCACCAAGTTCTGCCGCGGCGAGACCGACATCACGACGGCCTCAAGACCGATTCTCAAAAAGGAAATGAACGAGTGCGCCAAGGCTGGCATTCGTTTCTACGAGATGCCGATCGCCTATGACGCGCTGACCGTGGTGGTCAATCCGCAGAATTCCTTCGTCAGCAGTCTGAGCGTCGCCGAGCTGCGCCGACTCTGGGAACCGGGCGCCCAAGGCAGAAT
>WBZT01003182.1_pt1 | contig 10921 bp, 9 predicted proteins | sample 5204241 | NCBI WGS metagenome assembly WBZT01 (sample SAMN12344358, study PRJNA552823) | activated sludge metagenome | biome: Activated sludge suspended growth; feature: Nitrification reactor; material: Wastewater; isolation source: activated sludge from nitrification reactor of wastewater treatment...
GGCCTGCAAGCGGAAACACAAAGCTGGATCATCGAAAACGTCAGTCTCGGAGGGCTGCGCACCTGCTTCGACGAATCGGCGACGGATCGGATCAAGCTTGGCTCACTGCTCTGCATGCAGGTGGAAGGGGGCGAGAACTGGCTGCTGGGAACGGCACGGCGCTTCAACAGGCAGGCCGGTGGGCGCGCCAACCTGGGGGTGCAGTTACTGGCGCGGCAGGCGCAGGGCGTCGAGCTGCAACCCCGCCGCAGTGGTTTCGCGGCAGCCGTCGCGATCCCCGGCATCTGGCTGCACGATGATGAAATACCGGGCATCGTACGCATCGTGCTCCCCCTGGGCAGCTTCAGTGTGCGGGAAACCCTGAATTTCAGCCAGCACGGCCGTATCCATCTGCTGACACCGATGGAAGTGGAAGCGAGTGGCTGCGATTACGAAATTGCTCGTTATCACGATCAGCCGTCACCGGCCTGACCCCGCTTTGGTAGAATGCGCCTTTGCCCCGGTTGCGCCCAAGCCAATGACCCGCAAGATTCTCGTCACGTCCGCCCTGCCGTATGCAAACGGCGCAATCCATCTTGGCCATCTGGTCGAGTACATTCAGACCGACATCTGGGTGCGCTTCCAGAAAATGCGCGGGCATGAATGCTGGTATGTCTGTGCCGACGACACACATGGCACGCCGATCATGCTGCGTGCCGAGCAGGAGGGAATGACCCCGGAGGCGCTGATCGAACGCGTCCATGGCGAGCACGCGCGCGACTTCGCCGGTTTCCACGTCGGTTTCGACAACTACTACACGACGCATTCCGAGGAGACCCGCGCCTGCGCCAACGAAATCTACGCGCGCCTGCAGGCGGCGGGTCTGATCGAGACACGCACCATCGAGCAGTATTACGACCCGCTCAGGCAGATGTTCCTGCCGGATCGCTTCATCAAGGGCGAGTGCCCGAAGTGCGGCGCGCACGACCAGTATGGTGACAACTGCGAGAGCTGTGGCTCGGCGTACACCGCCAGCGAACTGAAAAACCCCTATTCGGCGGTTTCCGGCGCCAGGCCGGAGCTGCGGCAATCGGAACATTTCTTCTTCAGGCTGTCCGACCCACGCTGCCAGGCTTTTCTACGGCGCTGGACACAGCGTGAGGGCCGATTACAGCACGAAGCGTCCAACAAGCTGCAAGAGTGGCTGGGCAGCGAGGGCGAGAACCGGCTCACCGACTGGGACATCTCGCGCGATTCGCCGTATTTCGGCTTTGAAATCCCCGACGCTCCCGGCAAGTACTTTTACGTCTGGCTCGACGCGCCAATCGGCTACATGGGCGCTTTCAGGAATCTCTGCGCCAGGAACGGCCTCGATTTCGACGCTTACTGGCGGCCGGACTCGACCGCCGAACTGTATCACTTCATCGGCAAGGACATCCTTTACTTTCATGCGCTGTTCTGGCCAGCGGAGCTCGAACATGCCGGCTACCGTACTCCCAGCAAGGTCTTCGCGCATGGTTTCCTGACCGTCGATGGCGCCAAGATGTCCAAGTCGCGTGGCACCTTCATCACCGCCGAAAGCTATCTGGCGCAAGGCCTAGACCCCGAATGGCTGCGCTACTACTACGCGGCCAAACTCTCGGGTTCGATGGAAGACATCGACCTCAACCTCGACGATTTCATCGCGCGTGTCAATTCCGACCTGGTCGGAAAATTCGTCAACATCGCCAGCCGCTCGGCCGGATTCATCGTCAAACGCTTCGCCGGCCAGCTCTGCACCTGCGATGAATCGCTGCCGGCGATCCAGGCCATCCGCGAACGACGGACGGTGATCGCGGATCATTATGAAGCGCGCGAATTCGGCAAGGCGATCCGCGAGATCATGGCCCTGACCGACCTCGCCAATCAGTATGTCGACAGTGTCAAACCCTGGGAGCTGGCCCGGCATGAAGGTCGCGCAAACGAATTGCAGGCCGCCTGCAGCAACGCCCTGAACCTCTTCCGCCTGTTCGCGATCCTGCTCAAACCGGTCTTGCCGGCACTCAGCGCCAAGGCCGAAGCTTTTCTCAACGTCGCCCCGTTGGTCTGGGAAGACAGCCGCACGGTCCTTGCCGCCGGACATGCCATCAGGGCTTATCAGCACCTGCTGACACGCGTCGACAAGAAACAGGTCGAGGCGCTACTGGCCGCCAACCGCGAATCGCTGACGGCAACTTCGCAAACCAGCCCACAGAGGCCTGCCGAGCAGCAGGAGAAAGCGGCCGCCGGCGCCGTCGCACAGGCCGCCGTCGGAGCAAGCGCCGGGCCACACATCAGCATCGACGATTTCATGGGCGTCGACCTGCGTATTGCGCGCATCCGCGAAGCCACTCCGGTTGAAGGCGCCGACAAGCTCGTTCGTCTGCTGCTCGACGTCGGCGCACTCGGCACCCGACAGGTCTTTGCCGGCATCAAGACCGCCTACGACCCGGCAACGCTGGTCGGCCGGCTGACCATGATGGTGGCCAACCTGGCGCCGCGCAAGATGAAGTTCGGCCTTTCGGAGGGAATGGTGCTGGCCGCTTCCGACCCGGATGGCCAGATGCCGGGCATCTTTCTGCTCTCGCCGGATGCCGGTGCCGAGCCCGGCATGCGCGTCAAGTAGTCCGGAATGGGCCGCTGACGGCCTCTGACCTCGGTTCGGAGGCCATCGTGAGAACTCCATCCGTGAAATAATGCCCAAGCAACGCTGCCGCTGATGGTCAACGGCAGTCTCTTCAATTCACACCCCATCAGGAATCCACATGACAAACACAGTGACACTCGGCGGCAAGCCGTTTCAGGTCAATGGCAGTTTCCCGCAAAAGGGCGAGGTAGCAGCAGCGTTTACGCTGGTCGGCAAGGATCTGGCCGATGTCTCGCTCAGCAGTTTTGCCGGCCAGCGCAAGATTCTCAACATCTTTCCGAGCATCGACACACCGACTTGTGCAACCTCGGTACGCAAGTTCAACGAAAAGGCCAGCGCACTGAGCAATACGGTTGTACTCTGCATTTCCGCCGACCTGCCCTTCGCACAGAGCCGTTTTTGCGGCGCCGAAGGTCTGGACAAGGTATTGACTTTGTCCTGCATGCGCGGTCGTGATTTTCTCGAAGCCTACGGCGTAGCCTTGAGCAACGGACCGCTGGCGGGACTGGCAGCGCGCGCGGTAGTGGTCCTCGATACCGATGATCGCGTACTGCACTGCCAGTTGGTTGCCGAGATCAAGGACGAGCCCGATTACGACGCCGCGCTGCAAGCGCTGGCCTGATCGACGAAACAGTCCAATGTCCGAGACCGGCAGCACCGAACCCGCCAAACAACGACAAGGCATCCAGTCGATTGAAGTCGGCACGCGCCTGCTGCGGGCGCTGGCAACCGGCAGGCGGGCGATGATGCTGCGCGACATCGCCCGCAACGCCGGCATGCCGGCCGCCAAGGCACACCGCTATCTGGTGAGCTTCATGCGCATGGGCCTGGTCGAACAGGATGCGAATACCGGCCGCTACGATCTCGGCGAGTTTGCGCTCGAACTTGGGCTCGCGAGTCTGGCCCGGCTCGATCCGGTGCGTCTGGCAGGACCTGTGCTGGACGACCTCTGCGAGCGTAGTGGCGAAACGGTGGCACTCGCCATGTGGGGCAATCACGGCGCGACCTGTGTGCGCTGGGTCGAAGCCGGCGGTCCGGTCACCATTACCCTGCGAACCGGCGTCGTGCTGCCGCTGACTTCGTCAGCGACCGGTCTGGCTTTCGCAGCTTTCTATCGCTCGCCGTATCTCAAAAAAAGGCTGGACGCTGAAGTGCGGGCAACTGCCGAGGCAAGGAAGGCGCAACCGGAAGCGGTACTCGCAGCGCTCATGGAGCAACTCGAGGAGATCCGCGGCCACGGCATTTCGCGCGCTTCGGGTAGTGTCACTCCGGGAATCAATGGCTTCAGCGCTCCGGTCTTCGATCACAGCGGCCGCATGGTCGCTGCGATCACCTCGCTGGGCATCATCGGGAACTTCGACATCGACTGGGAAAGCCCGATCGCACAGAGCACGCGCGAAGCGGCCGCGACGCTTTCCCGGCGGCTCGGCCACGGCAGCGTCGATGCCGCCAATGCACACAACCTTTCGTGACTGCCGGCCTGCCTGCGCGGCCTGCTGCATCGCGCCCTCAATCACCACCGCGATGCCGGGCCACCCCAGGGGCAAACCGGCTGGCGAACGCTGCGCGAATCTGACCGAAGACTTGCGCTGTGGCTTGTGGGGTCGCCCCGAGCGGCCGTCATGCTGCGCCGGACTGCAGCCCTCCGTCGAGATGTGCGGCGACCATCGACAACAGGCGATCGCCTGGCTGGCCGCATTGGAACAGGCAACCCGACCCTGAGTGCTAGAATGCCGCTTTTTGTCGAAAGCCCCCTGTGGACCTGTTGCTCCTGCTGAAAGCGCTGATTCTTGGTTTCGTCGAAGGCTTCACCGAGTTCCTGCCGGTATCATCGACCGGCCACTTGATCCTCGCTGGCGACCTGCTCGCTTTCAACGACGAGCGCGGCAAGCTGTTCGAGATCGTCATCCAGTCGGGCGCGATCCTGGCCGTGTGCTGGGAGTATCGCGCGAAGCTTTCGCAGGTACTGCTCGGACTGACCAGCGAACGTGCCGCGCAGCGTTTTGCGCTCAATCTGCTGGTGGCTTTCCTGCCGCTGGCGATCATCGGCCTGCTGTTCGGCAAGGCGATCAAGGCGCATCTGTTCAACGCCCCGGTCGTGGCGCTGGCCTTCATCGTGGGCGGTTTCATCATTCTCTGGGCCGAGCGGCGCGAACATCGCATTCGCGTCGAATCGGTCGATGATCTGTCGCTGACCGACGCCTTCAAACTCGGCTGCGCACAGGCATTGGCATTGATTCCCGGCACCTCGCGATCAGGAGCGACAATCATTGGTGGCCTGTTCTTCGGCCTGTCGCGCCGTGCAGCAACCGAGTTTTCGTTTTTCCTGGCGATTCCGACGCTGATCATCGCCACCCTCTACCAGCTCTACAAGGAACGCGCACTGCTCTCCTTCGACGACCTGGGGATGTGGATCGTCGGTTTTCTGGCCGCCTTCATCTCGGCATTCTGGGCGGTGCGCGGGCTGCTTCGCTACATCAGTACGCACGACTTCTCGATTTTCGCCTGGTACCGCATCGTATTCGGCATCGTCGTGCTGGTCACCTGGCATTACCACTGGGTTTCCTGGACCCACTGAAGTGGCAAGTCCGAACATTCTTTATCTGCACGGCTTCTGTTCGTCACCAGCATCCTGGAAAGCCAGGCTGCTCGGCGAACGCCTGGCTGCCATCGGTCTCGGCGACCGTTTCCGGTGCCCGCAGTTGTCGCCGGTGCCGCTGGCGGCGATCGCCAGTGTCGAAGCGCTGTTGACCGGCAACGACGGCCCGACGACGCTCGTCGGCAGTTCGCTGGGAGGCTTCTATGCGAGCTGGCTGGCCGAAAAGCACGACCTGCGCGCAGTCCTGATCAACCCGGCAGTGATGGCACCGTTGCTGCTTGACGGACTGGTCGGCACGCACAGCAACTTCCATACCGGCGAAACCTTCGAGTTCACGCCGGCGCATGTCGACCAACTGCGCGCGCTCGACACCTCGCTCGTCACGGCTGCGCGCTATCTGTTGCTGGTCGAAACCGGAGACGAGGTGCTCGACTACCGTCAGGCAGTCGCGCGCTATGCCGGCAGTCGCCAGATCGTTCTTGCCGGGGGCGATCACAGCTTTACACGCTTCCCTGAGCTTGTACCGCAAATCATTGAATTCTGTGGGTTATAATCGCTGCAATGCATGTTCTATTCGAAGAAGAGGGGGCCTTCAAGACAGCCACCATTGTGACCGACAACGAGACCTCGTTGCAGGTCGAATCGGCCTCTGGCAAGCGCATCAAAATCAAGTCGGCAAACGTCCTGTTACGCTACAACGAACCGGCAGCGACGGGACTGCTCGATCAGGCGGAGGCTCTGGCTGCCGATATCGAGCCCGATTTTCTCTGGGAGTGTGTCGGTGACGGCGAGTTTTCTTTTTCTGATTTTGCCAACGAGTACTTCGGCCACATCGCCACGGCGCTTGAAGCCACTGCGCTCCTGCTGGCCCTGCATGCGGCGCCGATCTATTTTCATCGCAAGGGCAAAGGTCGTTTCCGCAAGGCCCCGACCGAAATTCTCCAGGCTGCCCTCGCCGGCCTCGAAAGGAAACGCCAGCAAGCCCTGACTATCGAGCGCATGGTCGGAGAACTCAAGGCCTTCTCATTGCCACCCGAGTTTTTGCCCATCCTCAACCAATTGCTCTACAAGCCCGACCGCAACCGCGGCGAGACCAAGGCACTCGAAGCCGCGTGCAGTGAAACGGGCTTGTCGGCAGCACAGTTGCTCGAAAAGTGTGGCGGCATCCGTTCGGCACACGACTATCACCTGCAGCATTTCCTGCTCGAACAGTTCCCGCACGGTACGGCTTTCCCTGCGACGGCAACTCCGGTACTGCCGGTCGCTCTGCCGCGTGCCGACGTGCAGGCCTTTTCGATCGACGACGCGACAACGACCGAAATCGACGACGCATTCTCCCTGCAGACGCTGCCTGCTCTGGGCTGGCGGGTCGGAATCCACATCGCAGCGCCGTCGCTGGGGTTCCCACCAGGGTCGCCCCTGGACCACATCGCGCGCGCAAGGCTGTCGACGGTCTACCTGCCCGGCAGCAAGATCACCATGCTACCGGATACGGTTCTGGACTCCTTTACCCTCTCGCGTGGCCGCGACTGCCCGGCCATTTCGCTGTACCTCACGGTCAGCCCCGAGTTCGAGATTACGGCCCACGAGTCGCGCATCGAGAGGGTTCCGGTGGTCGCCAACCTTCGCCACCACGACATCGAACCGCTGTTCAACGAGCAGACGATTGCCGAGGGTCTGCCCGAGTTTCCCTTCCGTGATCAACTGCTGACCCTCTGGCACCTCGCCAACGCCTGCGAAGGCCGACGCGGCAAGCCTTCGGCGGTGCAGGGCCACTTCGACTACAACTTCCGGGTCGACGGCGATCTCGGCGATGCCGAATCCTGCCGAATCGAGATTTCCGCACGCAAGCGTGGCAGCCCGCTCGACAAATTGGTCGCCGAGTTGATGATTGTCGCCAACAGCACCTGGGGCGGACTGCTGGCCGCCAGGGGCGTGCCCGCAATCTATCGCGTACAGACCGGCGGCAAGGTGCGCATGAGCACTTCGCCGCAGCCGCACGAGGGCCTCGGGGTAAAACAGTACGCCTGGTCGTCGTCGCCGCTGCGTCGTTATGTCGACCTGATCAACCAGTGGCAGTTGATCGCCAGCCTGCGGGGAGAGACCCCACCGTTCGCGGCACGTTCCGACGCCCTCTTCACAGCACTGCGCGATTTCGAGCTGACCTACAGCGCCTACGCTGAATTCCAGCGCAACATGGAACGGTACTGGTGCCTGCGCTGGCTGCGCCAACAAGAAATCGACCGCATCGAAGCAACGGTCGGCCGCGAAAATCTCGTCAGGCTTGACCATCTGCCACTGGTACAGCGGGTGCCTTCGGTACCGGAACTCAAATCCGGCCAGCGTATCCGACTGCGTATCGAGTCGATCGACTATCTGACCCTGGCACTTGACTGCCGCTACCTCGAAACCGTCGCCGTGGCAAAAGCCGATACCGGAAATGCCGCAGAGGAGACACTGGAGGTCGTGGAGGCGGTCGATTGAGGTGAGATCCGGGTCGCGTGAAATGGTGGTACGCTGGTTGGCAATGCATGCTCTGGGGCTGGCGTTCGCAGCCTCACTGCTGCTGCATGGCCTGCTACTGTCGCTGCACTTCCGTTTCCCGGATGCCTCGCGCGCTTTCAAGAACCACGCCCTCGACATCATTCTGGTCAATAGCCGTTCAGCCCGCGCCCCTGCCGACGCGCAGGTGCAGGCGCAGGCCAACCTCGACAATGGCGGCAACACCGAACAGGATCGTCGCGCCAGGACGCCCTTGCCGGCCGCACCCAGACATCAGGAGGGTAACGACCTCGAACACTCGCAAAAGCGCGCCCAGGCCCTTGAAGCGCATCAACAGCGACTGGTGACGCAAAGGGAGAGCAGAACCACTGTCGCAGTGCAAACCGAGAAGGAAGCGCAGCCTGAGCCAGTGTCCAATGTCAGCGGTCGCGACCTGGCGCAAAGCGCCCTGGCGATGGCACGTCTCGAAGGCGAGATCGCCAAGGAACTCGAGGACTACAACAAGCGGCCGCGCAAGAGATTCATCGGCACCAGCGCAGTGGAGTACCGCGATGCACAATACCTCGATGAATGGCGGCGCAAGATCGAGCGCGTCGGCACGCTCAATTACCCGGAAGCAGCACGGGGCAAACTGTACGGCAACTTGGTCATGACGGTGACTCTCAGGAGCGACGGTACAGTCGCCGGAGTCGAGATCAACCGTTCGTCCGGGTACCAGATTCTTGACGACGCAGCGCGGCGAATCGTTGCCATAGCTGCACCGTTCGCCGAATTCCCACCCGCCATCCGGCACGATACCGATATTCTGACGTTCACCCGCACCTTCAACTTCACCCAGCGCGACAGCCTGGAAACCAAGGCCGGCAAGCGATGAGCACTTGTCAGTGCGTATTCGGCAAGCCGCTTGATCACCTCAAACCAGCGACTAACCATGCTGCCTTCGCCAGGGGGAGGGACAGCATGCGCGCTGCGGCCACAAAGGTCGTCGCAGCCAGATGAGTATCGTGCTGCGGTGGGCGAAGCGGCTGCTTCTCGGCTGCGTCGCGCTGCTGCTGCTCTACCAGTTCTGGCTGTTTGGCTGGGTCCTGTGGTGGAACTGGGTCAACCCGGACACCACCCGCTTCATGGACATTCGCTTTGGAGAGTTGCGGGTCAAGGAACCGCAGGCGCAACTGCAGAAGCAATGGGTCAGCTACGAGCGCATCTCGATGAATCTCAAACGTGCGATCATCGCCGCCGAAGACGCCAAGTTTGTCGACCACGAAGGCTTCGACTGGGAAGGCATCCAGCACGCCATCGAAAGGAATCAGCAAAAGGGGCGAGTCGTCGCCGGCGGATCAACGATCTCGCAGCAACTCGCCAAGAACCTCTTTCTGACACCTGCCAAGACCCCCTGGCGCAAGGCTGAAGAGGCAGTCATCACGCTGATGCTGGAATCCATATGGAGCAAGCAACGGATCCTCGAGGTTTATCTCAACGTCATCGAGTGGGGCAACGGCGTTTTCGGCGCCGAAGCCGCGGCGCGTCATTACTACGGCGTTTCCGCCTCGCAGCTTTCACCCGAACAAGCTGCGAGGCTGGCCGGAATAGTCCCCAGCCCGCGCTTTTATGACCGTCACCGCAACGCACCGGGATTGGCCAGAAAAACCGCCATCATCCTGGCGCGGATGCGCTCTGCCGATCTGCCCTGACGTCGTGCAGCGTGACGAAACCGATGCTTAATGAAAGTCGCGTCAGCGACTCACGAATCTCCCCTCTTCACTCGCGGGAGAGGGGTCGGGGGAGAGGGGAAACGGTCATGACTTTCATGACCTGGGGTTCCTGGAAAAGTCATGACCGTTAGCTGGCACGCGATCAACAGGCCTGCGATACTAATCATGTTTCTGCAATGCCGCCCTGATTTATTGCTGGCGACCCATCAAGGAGTGACCATCTCATGAAGCTTCGGACCATTTTTCTGCTGCTTATCCTCGGCACCATCGCGGCATTTTCTTTGCTCAACTGGAACGCCTTCATCACCCCGACGACACTTTCCCTGGGACTCACCGAAATCCAGGCCCCACTGGGAGTGATCATGCTCGGCGTGGTGGCGTTTCTCACCGCTTTCTTTCTCGTCTTTGTTGTTTACATGCAAGCCTCGGCGATATTCGATTCCCGGCGTCATGCCCAGGAACTACAGGTCAACCGCGAACTGGCTGACAAAGCCGAGGCCTCACGCTTCACCGAACTGCACAATTTTCTTGAGACCGAATTGGAGAAACTGGGGAGCAACCGCGATGCCCGATGGTCGTCGGCAACAGATCATCAGGCCGTCCTGGACAGACTCGATCGTCTCGAAAAGGATCTGTTTCTCGCCGTCGAGCAGTCAGGAAACAGTCTCGCCGCAAGTATCGGCGAACTCGAGGATCGCCTCGAAAGAAGCGCACTACTGTCCCGTCAGCCGGGCAAGTAATGTCAATAACTCATGACCGTTCAACGAGGAATACCCAGCGCAAGCAGGTCGTCATCGCGGAACAGGCAGGCGATCCTGCCTGGAGGAGCGCTGTGCATCCGAGTCGGTGGCCGCACGCCCTCCTCGCCGCTGCTTGGCGGGAGGGGGAGGAGGAGGGAGGGAGAGGGGAGCCTGGCGGTGACCTACTTTCACACATGAAGTATGCACTATCATCGGCGTACCTTCGTTTCACGGTCCTGTTCGGGATGGGAAGGGGTGGGTCCAAAGGGCTATGGCCGCCAAGCGTAAAGGGTTTTCCCGCCGGGAGGGCGGGGATCTGGAAGAAGGGCCGTCCGAGAAGAACGACGGTGGTGATTGAATCGAACGAGATGGGGAGTTGCTGCTTGAGTGACTGCTCAAGGTTATAGGATCAAGCCGCACGGGCCATTAGTACTGGTTAGCTTAACGCATTGCTGCGCTTCCACACCCAGCCTATCAACGTGGTGGTCTACCACGACCCTTTAGGGGGATCAAGTCCCCGGGGAAATCTCATCTTAAGGCGAGTTTCACGCTTAGATGCTTTCAGCGTTTATCTCTTCCGAACTTAGCTACCCGGCAATACGACTGGCGTCATAACCGGTACACCAGAGGTTCGTCCACTCCGGTCCTCTCGTACTAGGAGCAGCCCCCTTCAAATTTCCAGCGCCCACGGCAGATAGGGACCAAACTGTCTCACGACGTTTTA
>WBZT01003183.1_pt1 | contig 10917 bp, 10 predicted proteins | sample 5204241 | NCBI WGS metagenome assembly WBZT01 (sample SAMN12344358, study PRJNA552823) | activated sludge metagenome | biome: Activated sludge suspended growth; feature: Nitrification reactor; material: Wastewater; isolation source: activated sludge from nitrification reactor of wastewater...
GCTGGGTCGCCGCCAGACGGCGGATCACGTTGGGTACGCCTTGCCGTCGCCAAGATGCTTGGGCTTGAGCATCGGCGTCTCGTGGGCGTGCAGCACCACGTGGCGACGCAGTTCGTCATCCAGCGCCTTTACCATCGGCTGCAGTTGCGCGCCGCACGCACCGACCCACTGTGCCAGCGTCGAGCGGGCAACAGTAAGTCTGATGCTCTTTGCGCATTCAGATGAATGCATTACGCCCATACGAAATCCGAAATCAGCTCGGCCGCGCACAGCAGATGGCAGTTGTCTATGGCTGTAAATGCGCTTCCCGCAGAGCCATGTCCTCTCTCAGAATACGCTGGATCTCCAGTATCGCGGCCGCGCTCTGTTGCACGCTGTGCCCCGAAATAATGACTTTCTCGGACTGTGCGCCGGGAAGATGTGCGCTGCGATAAGGCACAAGACCGTCATCGGAATCATCGAGGGCCACTTCGGAATTGGCTTGGGCCACGATCGAGTGATAGCGCACCTGGGATGAGATGGGAAAGCCCGCCGCCGTACGCACGAACGGATCGTTTTCGTCGAGATTGTTCACGCTATTGGGAATGGTTGCCAGGCTTTCACGGCTGCTGGCGGCCGCATTGGGTGTCAGTGTATGGGCGAGTTCTTCGAGCACCGTAATGGGAAAGCGGATAAATCCCGCCATCCAGCGCCCCAGGCGTCCACCCGCGACCGATGTGCCCCGATGAGGCGCCGCGATGAAGATGGCACTGCTGACATTCGGGAAGGGCTCGAAGCGCAACATGGGATCAATGCGCCTGATCTGCTGCGGCGTCAACCGACTGTGATCCGCAGCCAATTGCACCAGCGATTGATCGGTTGACGACACCATCAACCGCGCGATGACCCCGCCCATGCTATGCCCCACCAGCACGAGGTCGGACGACGCCGGCGCTTGGCCGGATGGGTCGAAATGCGTCAGCGTATCCCCGAGCGCCCTGCGAATCATGGCGTGGTTCAACGCGACTGGCATGTTGGTCGGGTAGTAGACCTGCCAGATCTGGTAATGCTGGCGCAGGGCCTCATCGCCCAGGATTTCGTTGGCGAGTTCCACCCAGGCTTCAGGGCTGCTGGCCAGTCCGTGCAGCATGACGATGATCCGCCTGTTCGGATCGTAGGGCTGCATCAAGTAGACGTGCGGGCGGTCGATGCCACCCTCGCGCCCGAGCAGGCTGCGCAGCGACTGGCGGTTGAAATTGGCACGGGCCAGCCATACGCCATAGCCGGCCGTGAAATTGGCCGCCAGCGGCACACGTTGGCCGCGCAGCATAATGGCCGATTCCACATAGGGGTCATGCACCGTCAGACGGGCTGTACGAGCATGCAGCACGCTGTCCAAGTTGTCTCCGTCGGGATGCAGCAGAACCGTCATGGACGGCGCGGGCATCTCGCTCCAGGGCAGCGGTTGCTGATCATGTTTTGCCGCTGGGCGACCACCCCGAGTTGGGGCGGCGCTCAGGGACTCGTCCGGAATGACCGCCACAAGCTCGGCGCCAAAGCCGTCGCGCCGGTAGAGGCTACGCAATCCACGGAAAGACAGGGACGAGGCTGGCAGGAGTTCGGCTGGCACCGCCGTACTGCCCGGTAAGCGCGCGCCGCGCATATCCAGCTTCAGTTCCCAGCCTGCAATGTTCCAACTGGTCTGGTCGGACAACTGCGTCGGCATTTGTTGCCGAACTTCGAACATGCCGGTGGCCGCATGCTCGACGGCATAGTTATACCAATCCCGCACTTGGGTCTGGCGATCCTCGAAGGCCCGCTCTCCCGGAGTATGGTCACCAAGGAACAGATAAGCATAGGCATAGCGAATCGTCTCAAGCCAGGCGGCTTGCTGCGCTGAACCGGGCTTCATGGCCTGAGCCTGCGCCAGCCATAGTTCGGACAGTGCAGCCAGGCGTCTATCCGTGGCAACCCCCGTCGCTCTCCCGGAGTATGGTCACCAAGGAACAGATAAGCATAGGCATAGCGAATCGTCTCAAGCCAGGCGGCTTGCTGCGCTGAACCGGGCTTCATGGCCTGAACGCCGGTGGACGCCATGGAAAAGCTCGACGTCGAGCTGGCGAAATCGGAACTCGAAGAAGAGTAAGGCCTAGGAGGGCCGGCGAAAGCGCTTCGGTATCCGACGCGTGGCTGCTGGTTTTCGCGTCATGCCGTCGGCTTCACCGGAGTCGGCATCCCCGGCGGACGGTGCCAGCGATATGGCGGAGCGCGCTGCCGATCCTGCCTTGGATCCTCGCTTTGGCGGTATCCGCTTTGCTGCCTTCTTCAAACCGGTAACGCGGCGGCCGAACAGCTTTTCTTCCGCCAGCATCGGATCGAGCGGCCGGTCCCATTCAAGCATCAGCAGTGCCAGCAGCATCTTCTCGAACTCGGCGGCGAACAGCGGCGTGACGGTCTCCGGGTCGGGAATGAAATGGCGGTCAGCGATCAGGCTGAACTGCACCGCATCGTTGTAGCTGAGGATGGAGACGCCGACGCCGATGTCGCCCGACTGCGGCACCCAGAACATGCACTGATCGAGCCGGTTGCCGGCAAGGTACAGCGGCTGTTTCGGCCCCGGGACATTGGTCATCACGGTGCTGGCCTTGGCCGCCAGCATGTCGAGGAAGGCCTGCTGCGCCAGCTTGGGCGCCAGGCCGACCGCGGCGAGGACACCCAGGGTCAGGGGCGGCTGGAAGGAATGCTTGAGTTCGTCCATGCGCTCGCGCACCAGGAACAGCCGTGCGAAGGGATTGGCTTCCCAGATCGGCAGCGAGAGCGTGACGAGGCCGAAGCGGTTGCCCAGCGTGCCTTCGTCGCGTGCCGAGCGCAGGTTGACCGGGACCATGGCGCGTATCTCGACGCCATCCACGGCTTCCCCCTTCTGCTGGAGGTAGGCGCGAAAGGCTCCGGCCACGGCCGATAGCAACACGTCGTTGACGGAACAGCCGAGGGCCTTGCCGAGGGTCTTGACTTCGGCGAGGGGCATCGGCTCGGCCCAGGCCACGCGCTTCACGGTGCCGGTGTGGCCCTTCAGGCTGGTGGGGGAGTCGGGCGGCATCGCCAGCAGCTTGGCGAGCTCGGCAAGCAGGCCGATGCCGTACTGGCCATAGGTCTGCAGGCGGTCCGGGTCCTGTGCCAGCGTCATGGCTTGATGACCCAGATCGCTGCCGGCATGGACGGCGGTACCCAGGGTTTCGACCAGGGTTTCCAGCAGGCCGCGGGAGGGCTCGTCGGCGTCGAACTCATCCTCCTCGTCCGGGTCCTGCGCCCCTTGCGGCGGGGCATCCGGCGATTCGTCGGTGAGCGAGAGGACCACGCCGACCAGCGCTATGCCGTCGGCAATGCTGTGGTGGATGCGCACCACCATGGCCGAGCCGCCTTCGTAATCCTCGATCAGCTCGAAGCGCCACAGCGGCTTGCCGGGATTGAGGGGTTGCACCGCGAGTTCGCTGGCCAGGGCCTGCAGGCCTGCCTTGCCGGAGCCCTTGGGCAGGGCGCGTCGGCGCAGATGGGCGTCGAGGTCGAAATCGGGATCGTCCTCCCAGAAGGCGCCGCCGACTTCCTGCACCGCGCACTGGCGAAAACGGCGGTAGCGGCCCAGCAGGCGATCCGCGATGGTGGCGCGCAAACGCGCAAAATCCATGCGTTGGGCGAAGACCATGACGCCGACGATCATCATCAGGTTGGTCGGTCGGTCCATGCGCAACCAGGCCGTATCAACGGCGGACATTCTTTCGCGTCGGGGCATTTAGGCGTTCCCGAAATATTGAAGCCATATAATAGACCAGCCCATAGCGGGCGACCATTTCTTCCTTTACGGTGACGACGACATGAGCAATCTCAAGAAGAAGTTCGAAGCGGCGGCGGCCGATTCCAAGAAGCTCTCCGAGCGCCCTTCCAACGACGTGCTGTTGCAGCTCTACGCGCTTTACAAGCAGGGCAGTGAGGGCGACGTGGAAGGCAAGCGTCCCGGCTTCACCGACATGGTCGGTCGTGCCAAGTATGACGCGTGGGCGGCGATCAAGGGCACCGATTCGGAGGATGCCATGCAGCAATACATCGATCTGGTGAAATCGCTGAAGGGCTGACTTTCATGGCGCTGGCGCTCGGTGTCGCCGTGCCGCCAGCGCCGACTTCCGGCCCGGGCCTAGGCCGGGCCGAAGTTCTCGTCGCAAAAGCGGTTGATCTCGTGTTCGATGCGCGGCTTTAGCGCCGAGAGCAGGAAGCCGAGCTTGACGTAGACCTCGATCTCCTTCTTGCCGACTTCAATATGGCCCTCGACGCCGAGCCGGTGGAAGGTGAGCGTGTGCCCATCCCACTCGTGGTCGAGGCTGAATTCCTCACCCAGTTCCTCGGCAATCTTCTCGGCGCCCTTGAGCGCCTTTTTCAGCGTGGTGTGGTGCGGGCGGACGACACGGATCTCGCTCATGTGCCGCTCCTCACGCCTTTTCGTCGCGCAGCTGGCGGCGCAGGATCTTGCCGACGTTGGTCTTCGGCAGCTCGGTGCGGAACGCGATGTGGCGCGGCACCTTGTAGGCCGTCAGGTTGGCACGGCAATGCTCGATCAGCGAGTCTTCGCTCAGGTCCGGGTCGCGCTTGACGACATAGATCTTCACCGCCTCGCCGGTCTTGGGATCGGGCACGCCCACCGCCGCCGATTCGAGTACGCCGGGGTGCAGCGCCAGCACGTCCTCGATCTCGTTGGGATAGACATTGAAGCCGGAGACCAGGATCATGTCCTTCTTGCGGTCGACGATCTTGACGAAGCCGGTCGGTTCCATCACCGCGACGTCGCCGGTGCGCAGGAAACCGTCGCTCATGATCACCTTGGCGGTTTCCTCGGGCCGGTTCCAGTAGCCCTTCATCACCTGCGGGCCGCGGATGCACAACTCGCCCGCCTCGCCGATCGACAGTTCCTTGCCATCATCGTCGCGGATCGAGACTTCGGTGGAGGAGATCGGCAGGCCGATGCAGCCGTTGTATTCCTCGAGGTCGACCGGGTTGATGGTCGCCGCCGGCGACGTCTCGGTCAGGCCGTAGGCTTCGAGCAGCGTGACGCCGGTGATCTCCTTCCAGCGCTCGGCCACCGCGCGCTGCACCGCCATGCCGCCACCCAGGGTCAGGCGCAGGTTCGAGAGATCGATCCTGGCGAACTCGGGGTTGTTCACCATGGCGTTGAACAGCGTGTTCACGCCGGTGATGGTGGTGAAGGGATATTTCGAAATTTCCTTGACGAAGCCGGGAATGTCGCGCGGGTTGGTGATCAGCACGTTGGTGGCGCCGATCTTGAAGAAGGTCAGGCAGTTCGCCGTCAGGGCGAAGATGTGATAGAGCGGCAGCGCGGTGATGATGATCTCGTGGTCCTTGAGGAAGGGCCGGATCCAGGCGTGCGACTGCTGCAGGTTGGCGATGATGTTGCGGTGGGTCAGCATCGCGCCCTTCGACACGCCGGTGGTGCCGCCGGTGTATTGCAGGAAGGCGATGTCCTCATGGCCGACGTCGGCCGGCTTCAGCGGGTGGCGGCCGCCCTCGATCAGGGCATCGCGCAGCTCGATGGCGTTGGCGATCTGCCAGGCCGGCACCATCTTCTTGACGTGCTTGACCACCAGGTTGACGATCATGCGCTTGGGAAAGTCGAGCAGGTCGCCCAGCTGGGTCACGATCACATGCTTGACCGGCGTGCGGGCGACGACTTTCTCGAGCACGCTGGCGAAGTTCTCGACAATGACGATGGCTTCGGCGCCGGAATCCTTGAGCTGATGCTCCAGCTCACGCTCGGTGTACAGCGGGTTGCAGTTCACCACCGTGTAGCCGGCGCGCAGCGCGCCGTAGAGGCAGACCGGGTACTGCAACAGGTTGGGCATCATCAGTGCGATGCGGCTGCCGCGCGGCAGCTTGAGCACCGACTGGCAATAGGCGCCGAAGTTGGCCGAGAGCTTCTCCAGCTCGGCGTAGGTCAGCGCCTTGTCCATGTTGATATAGGCCTTGCGCGTGGCGTACTGCTTCGCGCTTTTCTCGAACAGGTCGCCGATCGACTTGAACTCGTCGAGGTCGACTTCGGCCGGCACGGTGGCAGGGTAATGCTTGAGCCAGATCTTTTCCATGGTGCGCTCCTCGTCTGTGTTTTGGCCCATTCTAAACACTTGCGCGGGGGCGGCTACAATCCGGCTACCGCCAAGCGCAGGAGCCGCCGATGGGTGCATTCCACTATGCTTTCCCGATTACCGACATCGCCGGTGCGCGCGACTTTTACGTCGGCCGGCTGGGCTGTGCCGAGGGGCGCAGCACCGCGCACTGGATCGATTTCGAACTCTTTGGCCACCAGCTTTCCGCCCACCTCGGTACGCCGTCGGGTGCTGCCTGCATGGGCCTGGTCGACGGCCACGAAGTGCCGATTCCCCACTTCGGCGCGATCTTGCCGCCCGACGAATTCTGGCGCTTTGCCGAACGCCTGCAGCAGCAGGGCATCCGTTTCCTGATGGAGCCGACCCTGCGCTTTGTTGGCAAGCCGGGTGAGCAGGCGACGATGTTCTTCCTCGACCCGGACGGCAACGCGCTGGAGTTCAAGGCCTTCACGCGCGCCGACGAGGTGTTCGCCCGCCAGGCCTGAGTGCCATGCCTCCGGCAAAGCCGGAGACGGTATCCCCGGCGGACGGCGCCGGCGCCGCGGCGGGCGTCAGCCGGTGGGGACCGAGGCGACCGGGTGCCGCGGCGGCGGTCCGTCGGCGAGTATCTCGAGAAAGCGCGAATCCGCCGCCACCCATGGCTCGTCCCGGAACCTGCGATACAGGTCGAGTACCGGCTGTATTACATCGAGGCGCGGCTCATTGCCCTGGTAAGGACGGTTCAGGACGACGGAGAAATAGCCGTCGCGGCGGAAGGGGTTGCCACAGGGGCCCGGCGTCAGGAACCAGACCGTGTAGTTGATGCCGCCTCCCTGACAGGACACCGGTTCCGCCGAGAACAGAACCTGGCTGACCGCGCCGAGCGACAGATGGCAATGGTGATCGTCGAAGGCGCCGATCTGCCAGGAGACATGTCCCTGTTCGACATAGCGGTGCAGTCCGTCGAGCTTTTCGGTCTTGAATTCGATCAAGGTTCGCTCGCGGTAGATTACCAACGAGGAGTCGCGAAGCGCCAGGGCCATTTCCAGCAGCGGGATACAGGGCGGCTCGGTGCCGGCAGCCGCTGCCGCGGCACCGACCGGCGGACAAAGCAGGGCGCCCAATTCGCGCCAGTCGCCGTCGCTGCGGCCCGCGGCCTGGCGCAGGATTTCCAGCAACTGGGGCGCGATCGTGGATTCGGGCACGCTTGGTTCGACCTCGAATTCCACCAGGTCGGGGCGGGCTTCCGCATGGCGCCGTGCCAGGGCGAAGAAGCGGCTGACTTGCGCGGCATTCAGGGATTCGCGGTCGTAGGGGCAGGAAAGCATCAGCGAAACCACCCAATGGTCGGAAGGCGAGCCACCGGGTCCGAGAACCAGCAGGCGCGCCTCGAAGGACGGCTTGAAATCGAAGCAGACGCTGGGGGCGACCACATAGCGGACGTGATGCACGCGGCCCAGGTCGATGTGCAAGTGGTGCTCGGCGCCGTCCAGGCGCAGTTCGCGCACGCCGGCAAAGCAGCCGCCGTAGATTGGCGGCAACAGGCGTCCGCGCCCGGCGGGCAGAATCTCGCTGATTGCGCCTTGCGACCAGCGGCCGCAGGCGACAGTGATGTCCGGCTCCTGCAGCCAGTCTTCGATCACGTCGTGGAAGAACTGGCTCAACTCGGGAAGGGCCTCGACGGCCGGGAGGGGATCGCGGGATGTCAACTCTTCCTCCGAAAATGAAACGCGCGTCTGAAGCCTAATGTGATCGGGATGTTGGGTCCAACACGAATTTCCTATCGGATTTATCGGAAAAGGCTATGCCGACGCCGGGTGCGCGGCGGCACCGCGGCCGGGCGCGAATTCAAGCCTTGGCGGAGGCGCGCCGCGCCGTCCCCGGCTTGCGGCCGCGAAAGGCCATGGCCATCTCGAAGGCGGCGCGGGTGAAAGTCAGCACCTCGGCGAACTCCGCATCGCTCAGCTTGCGCGCTTCGTCATCGGCGCGATAGATGTTGGCGAACTCGCGCTCGCGCGCCGACTGGATCAGCAGCTTGCCGACGCCGAGGTTTTCCAGCGCGCGCCAGACATCCGGATTCGAGGCGCGGGTGAACTTCATGACGAAGCCGATCGGGTCATTGCGCCCCAGTACCGCTGCGAGGCGTAGCACGATCTCGAAGGGGACGGCGATGCGGCCGTTTTCCCAGGCCTCGATCAGGGAAGGGTCCTTGAGGTTGATCGCCGTCCCGACTTCCGTAATGGTCAGGCCCGCGGCCTGGCGCAAGCGTTTCAGGGCAGCACCGGTACGCGCCCAGACGCCCGGTTCGGCGAGGCTGGGCATCACGGCCTTGAGCACGTCGGCGGCGGCTTCCATGGTCCGGCCCTGGCTCAGCGCGCGCGCCACCCCGGCTGCGGTCTTGAGGCTCGCCGCCGCGCCCACGGTGGCGGCGCCGGCGTCGAGCACCTTGCCGGCCATCGCCCGCATCTGGTCCACCAGGCCGTTGTCGACGACCACCGGTTCGACCTTGCGCGCGCGGGCGGTGGCAGCCTTGCGCGGGGTGGTCTTTGATTTGGGCGTGGCGGATGCGGCCATGGTGCTTCCTCGGTCGGCGCGCGGACGGGTTGCCGCGCCCGCTACTTTAACGAAAGACGGCACCGGCCGTGCTAGGCTTTCCGCATGGCAATCGAACTCATCATCGGCGGTGCCCGTTCGGGCAAGAGCGCCCTGGCGGAGCGGCGCGCAATCGACTCCGGGCTGGCAGTCACTTACCTCGCCACGGCCACGGCGGGCGACCAGGAAATGGCCGCGCGCATCGCCCACCATCGGCAGCGCCGTCCGCCGCATTGGCAAACGGCGGAAGAACCGGTGGAGCTTGCCGCGGCGCTGCACGCCCATGCCGGCGCCGATCGGCTGCTGCTGGTCGATTGCCTCACGCTGTGGCTGTCCAACCTGATGCTCGGGCCGGGCCTCGAACCGGAGCGCAGCCAGTTGCTGGATAGTCTGGATAGGCTGCCCGGACGCATCATCCTGGTTAGCAACGAAGTTGGCTGGGGCATCGTCCCGATCAACGAACTGGCGCGGCGCTTCGCCGACGAACAGGGGCTCCTGAACCAGGAAGTCGCGGCGCGCAGCGCCCGGGTCACGCTGGTGGCGGCGGGGTTGCCGCTGGAGTTGAAGGGGGATGCGATCAGTCTAGGAGACGGTAGCGCTACGGGTTGAAAGTCGGCGCTGGCGGCACGGCGATTTTCGCGGGCGCTCGGCCGGACGGACGCAGGGTGCCGCCTCATGGGCTTCCGCCCTGCGGGTGCCCTTGCTGCGGGGCCGCGCCAGGCCGCCGGCGAAACTAGCCGCTGCCGATGAAGCCGGCAGCGTCGTCGGACAGCGCCGACGGACGACCCCTGGCACGACTCCTCGCTGCGGCGTCCGCCAAATCGTCGGCCCCCAGCATCCGTCCGACCTTTGGCTGCGACAGGGGAGTGGCTGCCATCGGCCAACGGCAGCCCGTGGATCTTACGAAGTTAGGGCGGCTTCAGACTGGGAAGAGACAGTCAGGTTTCGGCGATATCGGGCAGGTCCGCACCCTAAGCGAAGGCAGCCTCATTGGGCTAAGCAGGCACCTAGACGTTCAACAACCGTTGGTCGGGATACTTCACGGCACGAACTCGCAGCGCGACGCACGTTACACCCACTACGCTAGCTCAAGAATAGGCAGCGCGGATCTACATGCGGATAGGCTATAGTTTCATGCCAGTGAGCATTGTATGAAAATTGGGAGGCAGTATGGCGGAGTTCGTTTCGGATTGTCCTCGGTGCGGCGCAAGGCACACCACATTCGACGTCCTTGGAAATGCAGTGACGGGTGCAAATGGATGGCAGATCATTTCGGAGACCTACAGCGTTTGTCGTCAGTGCCATCGAGGTACGATTTTTCTGCTTCGTGCTATTGAGAACGGCTTTGCGAAGCACGTCAAAGACTCTTACTTTGGCACCATCAGCGGTTCTCTAACTGGAAACGGATGGATTAGGGTCGACGGTTACGTCAGTATTAAAGATGCTGAAGCTGTATCGCCTCCGGAGCATTTGCCAAAGGATATTGAAAGTGTATTTTGCGAAGGAGCAAGGTGTTTTGCAGTTGGTTGTTGCAATGCCGCTGGAACGATGTTCCGGCTATGTGTTGATCTAGCGACCAAGGCATTACGGATAGGAAATTCAACCGCATGAGGCCAAGTATGGCACGAGTTTTGGGCCTCGAAACACGTTCGGCCAAGGAAGGTTGAGCGCTCGCTTGCCGCTCAATGGCAAGAGCTTGGGAGGCAGTATGCATTTGGGCCTGGCGCGCGCGCAGCTGCTTCCCCGCAGCGATGGATACCGCCGCTTCACTGGGTCACCAATTGACGCGCTGGTCTACCTCGTAATCGGGTGCGGGTTGAGCTGCCAGATCCCAATCCGGCTCGCCTTGCGCACCATCATCCACCGGCGCGTCGCAGCCCTCCCACAGCGGTGGCCCGCGTGCCGGGGTGATGTGCGGGGGGGCAGACTCCACCCCGATGTGGTTCAGGATGTGGCGGATTTCGGCGCTGTGGGTGATGAAGGCAATGATGCGCATCTGCCCACCGCACATGGGGCACAGCAGCGGAAATGCCTCGTAGATGCGGGCAATCAGCACCGCCCACAAGTAATGCGCCGCTCGCTTCGGGCGTGCTTCAGGTTCGGGTGTGGGTGTGGCCGCGTTGCCCGGCGCCGCCACCCCAGGTACGCCCGCGCCAGGTTGTGCAGTCTCCACCGTGGCTGGTTGCGACGCAGCAGGCTG
>WBZT01003184.1_pt1 | contig 10904 bp, 8 predicted proteins | sample 5204241 | NCBI WGS metagenome assembly WBZT01 (sample SAMN12344358, study PRJNA552823) | activated sludge metagenome | biome: Activated sludge suspended growth; feature: Nitrification reactor; material: Wastewater; isolation source: activated sludge from nitrification reactor of wastewater treatment...
ACTGCTGTGGTTTCTGCAGGGCAGCACCAACATTGCCTACCTGAAGGAACATGGCGTTTCCATCTGGGATGAGTGGGCGGATGCCAACGGTAACCTCGGCCCGGTGTATGGCTACCAGTGGCGCAACTGGCCCAAGCCGGATGGTACGCACATAGACCAGATCAGCCAGGTGGTGGAAATGATCAGGAAGAACCCGGATTCGCGCCGCCTGATTGTTTCTGCCTGGAACGTGGCGGATGTGGATCAGATGAAACTACCACCTTGCCATGCCTTCTTCCAGTTCTACGTGGCAGATGGAAAACTGTCCTGCCAGCTCTATCAGCGTAGTGCCGATATTTTCCTTGGCGTGCCGTTCAATATTGCCTCTTACGCCTTGCTCACCATGATGGTGGCGCAGGTGTGTGGTCTGAAGTTGGGTGACTTTGTGCATACCCTGGGCGACGCCCACATTTACTCCAACCACATGGAGCAGACGCGTGAGCAGCTTTCTCGACAGCCGCGCGCCCTGCCAACCATGCGCATCAATCCCGAGGTGAAGGATATTTTCTCCTTCAAGTTCGAGGATTTCACGCTGGAAAATTACGATCCGCACCCCGCGATCAAGGCGCCAGTCGCCGTCTGAGCTTGGCCTGACGTGGTAAAATGGTCGCCCATCGCCCGGGTGGTGAAATAGGTAGACACAAGGGACTTAAAATCCCTCGCTGCGAAAGCGGCGTACCGGTTCGATTCCGGTCCCGGGCACCACTCTTATTTAAGAGATTATGTTGGTGGCGGCAAGGAAAAACGTGCCTTGCTTTGTATCACCTGACGCTCAAATTCTTCTACTGGTACTGGTTTGCCATACAGATACCCCTGATACGCCAGACATCCGTAGTGGCTTAGCAGATCGCGCTGTTCACTGGTCTCCACGCCCTCGGCAATCACATTCAACCCCAGGTTATTGGCCATGCCGATAATGGTTTGCACAATGACGGCATCGCCGCTGTCGGTGACAATATCACGCACAAAGGATTGATCTATCTTGAGCTGGTTGAGCGGCAGGCGTTTGAGGTAATTCAGGGACGAATAACCTGTGCCGAAGTCATCCATGGAAAAGCGGATGCCCAGCAGTTTCAGGGCTTCCATTTTTTCTATGGTGTCGGTGACGCTGTCCAGCACCAGGCTCTCGGTCAATTCCAGTTTGAGGTGAGATGCCTTGATTCCGGTTTCCTCCAGGGTTTTGCATACGGTCTGGACAAAATCAGGTTGCCTGAACTGGCGGGCGCTGACATTCACGGCGAGTCCCAAGTCCTGGGTCAAGGGGTTGTTTTCCCATGTCTTGAGTTGTTTGCAGGCTGTGCGCAAGACCCAGTCGCCGATGGGCAGGATCAACCCGGATTCTTCGGCCAGGTGGATAAATTTGTCAGGCGAAGTGATTCCGTATTGGGGGTGTAGCCACCTAAGCAGGACTTCAGCGCCCAGTACACGATGATCGCGATCCACCTGTATCTGGTAATACAGCATCAACTGCTGGTTGGGCAACGCCTGACGTAACTGAGACTCCATGGTCAGGCGTAATTCAAGTGTGGCCTGCATGTGTGGGTCATAAAAACGCAGCGTGTTGCGGCCGGCATTTTTGGCCTGATACATGGCGGCGTCAGCATGGCGGAGTATTTCATCACCCGAGAGCTCACTTTCCATGAACAGGCAAATTCCTATGCTCAGCGAGCTATGGTGCTCGAATCCGGCAAGTTGACAGGGTAGCCTGGTGGTTTCCAATACTTTTTCCGCAATCCTGTCAGCAGTGCTGATGGCTACGGCTTCTTCCGAGCCAATGTCTTCCAACATAATGACAAACTCATCACCGCCCAGCCGAGCAACGGTATCTTCCTGGCGGACACAGGCTCTCAGTCTTTTGGCAATCTCTAACAGCAGCAGGTCGCCGGTAGCGTGGCCCTTGGTGTCATTGATGACCTTGAAATTGTCCAGGTCGATCAGTAGTACTGCACCATACTGGCGGCTACGTGTGCTGGTACTCAACGCCTGCTCAAGCCGATCCAGCAGCAGGCGTCGGTTGGGCAGGTCGGTTAAGGGGTCGTAGAACGCCAGGCGGTGGATGGCCTCTTCAGCTTCCTTGTGCTGGCTCAGATCGGTAAAGGCACCCACATAGTGGTTGATTTGGCCATCGGGGTCAGTGACTGCTGTGATGGTCAGCCACTTCGGGTAAATCTGGCCATTCTTGCGCCTGTCCCAGACCTCTCCTTGCCAGAACTTGTCACGCTTCAGCACTTCCCACATACGCTGGTAAAAGTTGCGGTCATGCCGGCCGGATTTGAGTATGGCCGTGGTTTTTCCAATCACTTCTTCCGGGCTGTATCCGGTCATGCGAGAGAAGGCCTTGTTGACACGCAATATGCGGTTATGGGCATCGGTGATGACAATGCCTTCCTGTGATTCCAGTGCCGTATTGGCAATACGCAGGTCGCGCTCCGTCAATTTGGTATCGGTGATGTCCCGGCTGATGACCAGCATGGCTTTTCTGGCGCCATTGCTGTGGAATAACGGGACTCTCCGCACATCAAAGTACTGTGGCACACCGTTTTTGTCGAACAGCCGATCTTCTGCAACCACAATATCGGCCGCATCCCAGGCGGCATCATCGTCTTCGCGGCATTTCTCGAACATGATGGCCATTTCCGGCAACAGGGCGGCCAGTTGAACATCATTTTTGCCTTGCCAGGGGATATTGCCAAGGTGAAAAAGCTGCTGCGCCAGCGCATTGGCGATCACCCAGCGCCCATCTCCATCCTTGAGAAAAATGGCTTCGGGAAGAGTGTTCAGCAGCAATGCGAGTTGTTTGCCGAAAATACGGAACTGGCTCTCGCTGCTCGCCCATGCCGATAAGGTGTCTATGACCGGGCTTTTCATTTTGCGTCTGTCAAAATGAAACTAGATAATGCCGCAGCCAGGGACAGGCGTTTTACAGCCGGTGTCAAAACAACGTGAGCAGGGGCTGTCAGCCGTTTTGATAGCGCCATGTTCGACGCTGATATAACTGTCAAAAATGCCGGAATCGAAGAGCTGGTGTACCACTCTGTTGCAATTCGACAGATGGACCTGGAAGCCGCTTGGCGCCTGCTCAGACAGCAGGATCATGGCGCCGACGGCGCACGAGTTACAGGAGTCAACCTTTTCCATGTGTACATCCACCCGGCGCAGCCCATTCTCCTTAAGTTTGGCTTTGGCCTTCAACAGCATTTCCCGGGCTGTATCAAAATCAAAAATTCCGCTGACGGTCACTTGTAACAAGTCACCTTGTTCTTTTAAATTAATCACGATGCACCTCACGAGTCACTTAACAATTAAAAGTGATGCGAGACCGGTGATTGGATGACTGCGGGGGAAATAAAACTGCCCCGAAGCATGGCGCATCCATCGTTGAGATGGCGTCATCGTTAATCCCGTACCCGGCATCTTTGCCGTTTGGTAATCAACGAGGCATGTTCGGGGCCTCTATGCCTGAATGCCGGGGTCTCGAGCGATTCAGGCGCAACGTGAAATCTGATTGTTGCTTGGGCTGATTCTGATACTAAATTTGCTGGATGACAAGTCTATTTCTTGGTCATTGAGGAGTCCCCCCCCCCCGGACATCAAGATTAAGTGATTCTCGTGAGCTCACAATGACGGACGCCAGATGGGCAAGCTTGATTTGCTGGTTGCGTGCGGCGCGGCGCAACAGTTCAAGCGCATCGTGTTGATTCAGCCTGTGCTGATCCATGATGATGCCAATTGCCACACTAATGGTACGGTCAGCGTCTAATGCTTCCTGTAGCTGCTGGTTGCCCTGGCGTAGCTTCCTGAGGTCATGTGCACGGGAGAGCCCGGCCTGGATAGTGGGGATGAGCTGTGTGATGTCAACCGGCTTGACAAGATAACCTACAGCGCCCAATTCGCTGGCTTTGGCAACAATGTTCTCGTCTGCGTGCGCGGTGAGCATGATGAAGGGGATTTGCCCAAGCTGCTGCAGGCGATCTGTCAGTGTTAACCCTTCACGATCCGGCATATGCACATCCAGAATCACCATGTCTGGCAGTTCGTGTTGTTCCAGCAGGGCTTCAGCGTCGGTGACGGATTCAGCCTTGCTGACACGGTAGCCTACGCGCTCCAGGCCGCTGGCGAGGGTGGCGAGAACCAGTCGGTCATCGTCCACCATGAGGATATGGGGGGGGGCTGTTGTAATTTCTGTGTTCATAGCGTGCGTTTAAATAATAACGGGGGATGATAATTCCAGTGAAGTGATCACGCTGTTCTTTTGTTGCTGCCACGACAGTTTGACCCCTTGGCTCGGCAACAGGGTGGTGACCAGTTGCAACCCTGTGCCCAGCCCTTTGCGTTGATCAAAATCGAATGCCTCACCCAAACTCCCCTGATTGGTGATATGTATGGTCGGGGTCTTGCTCGCGGCTTGGATTTCCAGTTCTAATTCGACCGGGCTCGCAGGCTGCCCATGCTTGACGGCATTGGTGATCAGTTCATTGAGGATAAGGGCCAGCGGTACCGCCTCATTTTCATTAATCATAAGATGGCAACCCATGCTGCCAGCTGATTCACATGCGTCGGTTTTGCAGGGTGGGGTACGGTACAGGATGGGGCTTTTCCACAGCACCTGATTGTTGTTGGCTATTGGTTTAATCAGTGTACATAAGTTGATCGGGTCAGTGCCCAGGTTCATTTTAATGCCGTGAATCAGGGCAATGCTTTGTACTTGGCCAATCGCCTCGGTAATCGGCGTTGCCGTTGCCGGGTGTTTCTCGGCAAACAGCCGCAACACCCCGGTAATGCCTTGCAGATTGTTCTTGATGCGGTGGTGAACTTCCCGGATCAGCGCTTCACGGTGACTTTTCTCCTGAGCCAGCCGCTCTGCCTCGGCGCGCTTGCGGTCAGTCAGGTCAATGAATATTGCTTCCGGATGTTGCACACCATTGATTTCAACCAGGCTGGGACGGACTTCTATATCAATGATTTTGCCGGATTTTGACAGGACTTTTGTTTCCAGCGGTGTTGTGTTGCCTGTGGTTACGCTGCCAAAGTGTTCCCTGATTTTTGGAAGTTCCGATTCGGGGTGGATGTCCATCACGGTGAGTCCGTGGATTTCGTCCTTGGTGTAACCCAGTAAGTGTTCTCCTGCCAGGTTGATCTGTTCCAGATGGCCCTCCATATTGGCTACTAAAATAGTATCGCGTGCCTTGTCCATCAGGTTCTTGTAACGGGTTTCGCTTTCATGCAGGGCGTTGTACAGCATGATCTGTGAGGTAATGTCTTCAACAATGCCGCGCATGCGTACCGGCATCCCCCGGCTGTCGCGCTCTGTTTGACCTACTGAGCGCATCCATCTGATATCACCCTTTTTGCCTTGGATCCGGTAGGTCACGTCGTATGGTATGCCCAGTTCAAGATGGTTTTTGGTTGCATCCATCACCTTGTGGCGGTCTTCCGGGATGATCACCTTGAGAAAGTCTGCCCAGGAAGGGTTTTTGGTGGCGGGGAATCCCATGATCTGGGAGCAGTTTTCCGACCAGAATTGTTTTTTCTGGATCAGGTCAGATTCCCATGCGCCGATGCCGCCATAGAGCTGGCTGAGCCGGTGGCGCTCTTCGCTGTCACGGAGCTTTTGTGCAATCCGGTCGCGTTCGTTGAACATTACGGCAATAAACTGGCTGCACAAAGTCATCACAACGCCGATCAGCCATAGATCCCACCCATACTGCAAATGGCTGTGTGTGTCGCGCATGAATTCGTGGGTTGCCAGGATGCTAAACATATAGATGACAACCGCGGTGATGGCGGTACCCCGTTGCCCCAGCCTTGCTGCAGCCCAGATAAAAAATAGCACCAGCAACAGCACACCGTCAGAACGACTGAATAAATAAATGTACTGGGATTGGGTAGTGGCGATGACAGCGATAACGCTGGCAAGGAGGGCAACTGTTTCCTTGGGGCGTTGCAGCATCAGGCTGGTTCTAGCGGGACGCGACACTATCATCAGCATTAAGGGTGTAAAGGTCACGACGCCAATAAAATCCGACATCCACCAATCCAGGAACAGATGTGGAAACTTTTCATACGGGATACCGCTGGCGAATGCAAAAGCCGGTGCACCGATCAGTGCGCCAACCAGTGCGCCAATCAGCCCACCGCAAAATATCAGCAGACTAATATCACGTGTGCGCTTAAGCTGGTTGTCGAAGTGAGTCAGCCGGGATAACAGAAAGGCGCCAGTCACTGGCCCAAGTGTGTTGCCCAAGGCGGTTACCAAGCCGACGGGCCAAGGGTCATGAGCCAGAAATGCACCGGCCAGTGCGCCAAGATAAATGCCCAGCCATTGGCGTAACCCGAAAAGCAGCAAATATCCTAATGCCATCCCGCCGGGTAGCCAGATGAGGTCGCCCACATTCTGGTAGGTGGATATTTTGAGTGAGGCCAGATGCAGCACGGGATATGCCAGCATCATCGCCAGCAAGCGGAAACAGTCCCTGGGCTGGTAAATCCGCACAATCTTTGAGAGTGGATTAGTCATGATTGCTTGAAAAGTATGCAATTCTTTTTATCGCGGCAGAGATGGATGAGAGTGGTCTTTAATATGGAGTGTCTATTGGTCTTAAGTCTATATGTTGCAGATATGTGCATCCTAAATCAACAGCGATGCCATCGCAATCAATATCAATAGGGTAGCTACACAATAAGTAATGCGTTTAAGATTGGTGCAGGAATTGGCGAAAAATAGAGCCAACATCACCTGGCATGGACGCGCAAATCTGAGTGACTTCATCCATGTGGATATAAAATGAATATTCCGTGATTGCAGGGTCTTCTTTACCTGTCATGCTGAATCCCATCGCCCAGGTGGCTATTTGCAGTTCACTGCTTTCCTGCCTGAGCAGCACCTCTACATTTTTGTGCCGTATATCTTTTGATATTTTGGCGAACAGGGCTTCAACGGTTTGTTTCTGTCGGGCTTCTATGAGTTGGATGAAGCGGTTCTGTGAGTAAAGCAGCAAGCCGGAAATACCTTTTGCGCGATTGTTTTTGTCGGCCTTGAGCAGAATATCCAGCAGGAGTTGATCCGTAACCTCGGTTGTAGCGTGGCTGGTGTATATGAGTTGAAAACAATTCATGGGCAACCACGACTGTTACTGGCTTAGAACCTTGACTAGTTCCCAGGATTTCATTCCTAGGGCGGTTGCGATTTTTTCTATGGTCTCCAGGCTGGGCTTGCGTTTGCCCCGTTCCAGCATGGAGATATAAGTCCTATCCAATCCCGCAATACTGGAAAGATTTTCCTGTGACAATCCCCTTGCTTGCCTGAGCGCCTTCAAAGAGTCGGCTAACTGGTTTTTATTTGGCATGATCCCCTGCACAATCTTTAATTGTTTAAGGATAACTAACCCCAGCATCCCTAATTTATTAGCTTTCTCAGGTTATGGGATACGCAATTATCAAACAACAGACAATAGTCTTAATTGTTGATCTGGGTCAGTAAAAGAAGACTTGACTTGCAATTAGTAGATATGTCAGCAGTAGCCGGAGGTAAGCCCAAAATGTTTTAATAAAAGTGGTGTTTGGTATCAACTCTGAATAGACTATCCCTGTCTTATGACCACTTTTCAGGAGTTCCCATGCGCTATTTATTGGCAATGCTTTCTTTTCTTCTGGCAACTTCAGCCTCCGCACTGGATTTGGCCAGCCTTAGCAACAAAGACGCCACCGGCGGCCTCAAGGATGCGCTGATCCAGGCAGCCGGGAGCGCGGTAGGCAAACTGGGCGTTGCCGATGGGTTTATGGGCAATCCCAAGGTCAAGATTCCCTTGCCGGATTCGCTAAAAAAAGTGGAAAAGGGCATGCGCATGTTCGGCATGGGGCAGCAAGCGGATGAGCTGGTGCTGCGCATGAACCGTGCTGCTGAAGCTGCGGTGCCGGAAGCGAAGACCTTGCTGGTGGATGCGGTGAAGAAAATGAGCGTGGCGGATGCCAAGGCCATTTTGACGGGCGGTGACGATGCCGCCACGCAGTACTTCAAGAAAACCACCGCTGCTCCGCTGGCAAAGAAGTTCCTGCCTATCGTGCAGGAGGCTACTGCCGATGTGCAACTCGCTCAGCAGTACAACCAGTTTGCGGAGATGGGCGCGAAATTCGGGGTGGTGAAAAAAGACCAGGCCAACCTGGAGCAATACGTCACCCAAAAAACGCTGGATGGCCTCTACACCATGATGGCGGAGGAAGAAAAAGCCATACGCAAGGATCCACTGGGGGCGAGCACCAGCCTCATTAAAAAAGTCTTTGGCGCGCTGTCGAATTAACATCACCCTCTTGAAATTTCCCGGACAGGCCACAAATAGTGCCTGTCCTTTTGTTTTTCCATGAGAGAGAACCCATGAGCACACAAACCGCTGAAAAAGAAACCCTGGGCTTTCAGGCCGAAGTTAAGCAACTGCTGCATTTGATGATCCACTCCTTGTATTCCAACAAGGAGATTTTTTTACGTGAACTGATTTCCAATGCTTCTGATGCCGCTGACAAGCTGCGTTTTGAGGCGCTTTCCGACGCTGCGCTGTTCGAGAACGATAGTGAGCTGAAGATACGCGTGAGCTATGACAAGGATGCGCGCACGCTGACCATTTCCGACAACGGCATCGGCATGAATCGCCAGGAAGTGATTGATAACATCGGCACCATTGCCAAGTCTGGCACTCGCGAATTTTTCGCCCAGCTTTCCGGCGACCAGAAAAAAGATGCCGCGCTGATCGGCCAGTTTGGCGTGGGCTTTTATTCCGCATTTATCGTGGCTGACAAGGTCACGCTCACCACTCGCCGTGCCGGGCTGACTGCCGAACATGGCGTGCGCTGGGAATCCGCCGGGGCCGGTGACTACACGCTGGAAACCGTAGTAAAAGCCACGCGCGGCACCGAGATTGTGCTGCACCTGAAAGAGGGTGAGGACGAATTCCTCTCCGACTGGAAAATCAAGTCCACCATCCGTAAGTATTCCGACCACATCACCCTGCCCATCGTGATGAAGAAATCCGAGTGGAAGGACGGCGCCGAAGTGCCGACCGACGAGGATGAAACCGTCAACAAGGCCTCCGCATTGTGGGCGCGCTCCAAGAGCGATATTTCCGACGACGAATACAACGAGTTCTACAAGCACGTGGCGCACGACTTCGAGCCACCGCTGGCCTGGACGCACAGCCGCATGGAAGGCAAGCAGGAATACATTTCGCTGCTGTATTTGCCCGCCAAGGCGCCGTTTGACCTGTATGACCGCGAGCGCCGCCACGGCATCAAACTCTATGTGAAGCGCGTGTTCATCATGGACGATGCCGAGCAACTGATGCCGCAGTATTTGAGATTCGTGCGCGGGGTGATTGACTCCAGCGACCTGCCGCTCAACGTGTCGCGCGAAATCCTGCAACACTCCAAGGATATCGACGCCATGAAGGCCGGCTCGGTGAAAAAGGTGCTGGGTCTGCTGGAAGATATGGCGGAAAACGAGCCCGATAAATACGCCGGTTTCTGGAAGGAGTTCGGCCGTGTCATGAAGGAGGGCCCGGCCGAGGACTTCGCCAACAAGGACAAAATCGCTGGCTTGTTGCGGTTTGCTTCTACCCATGCTGATACTGAGGAACAGACCGTTTCCCTCAAGGATTACATTGCCCGCATGAAGGATGGCCAGGAAAAGATTTATTACGTCACTGCCGACACTTTTGCTGCCGCCAAGAACAGCCCGCACCTGGAGATTTTCCGCAAGAAGGGCATCGAGGTGCTGTTGCTCTCCGACCGCGTGGATGAATGGCTGGTGAGTAGCCTGAATGCCTTTGATGGCAAAGACCTGCAATCCGTGGCCAAGGGTGATCTTGACCTAGGCAAGCTGGAAGACGAAGCCGAGAAGGAAGAGCAGAAAAAAGCCGAAGACGAATTCAAGCCGCTCACCGAGCGCATCCAGGGTGTGTTGGGCGACAAGGTCAAGGAAGTGCGCGTGACGCACCGCCTGACTGATTCCCCCGCGTGCCTGGTGGCGGGTGCTTTTGACCTGAGCGGTAACCTGGAGCGCCTGCTAAAGTCTGCCGGACACCAGGCGCCCTCCAGCAAGCCCACACTGGAAATCAACCCGACACATGGGCTGGTACAGAAACTCAAGGATCAATCGGATGAGGGCCGGTTTGCCGATTGGGCCAACCTGCTGTTCGACCAGGCCTTACTGGCGGAAGGTGGCCAACTGGAAGACCCTGCCAGTTTTGTGAAGCGCCTGAATGCGTTGCTGGCAACTGGCGCCTGAATGTCCGGGGTAAATAAAAAAACGGCTGGATTTCCAGCCGTTTTTTTATGGGTGTTTTTTCCTGAAATCGGCCATGAAGTCCGCCAGTTTTTCTACAGCGGGCAAGGTGACGGCGTTGTAAAGGGAGGCGCGAATACCCCCGATTGAGCGGTGGCCTGCCAGCCCGGAAAAACCGGCTGCCTCGGCTTCATGAATAAACATTTTTTCCAGTGCCGGGGATGCCAGGTTGAAAGTCACGTTCATTTGTGAGCGGTCTGCGACTGACGCCCGGCCCTGGTAGTAACCTGCACTGCTGTCCAGCACGTCATACAGGCAGCGCGCTTTTTGCTGGTTGATGGCTTCCATGGCCTGTACGCCGCCAATTTCCTGCATCAGCCAGCGTGTCACCAGCAGTACAACGTAAATGGCGAATACAGGCGGGGTGTTGTAAGCAGAGTGGGCTTCCACCTGGTTGCGGTAATCCAGGAATCCGGGCAGGTTGTCAGGTACGTCATTCAACAGGTCATCCCTGACCACCACCACGGTGACCCCGGCCGGGCCGATATTTTTCTGGGCATGTGCGTAGATCAAGGAAACGTTCTGCATCGCATGG
>WBZT01003185.1_pt1 | contig 10898 bp, 6 predicted proteins | sample 5204241 | NCBI WGS metagenome assembly WBZT01 (sample SAMN12344358, study PRJNA552823) | activated sludge metagenome | biome: Activated sludge suspended growth; feature: Nitrification reactor; material: Wastewater; isolation source: activated sludge from nitrification reactor of wastewater treatment...
GCCGCCAAGAGCATCACAGCAAAAACCCGCACGCGCACGAAGCGGCCTGGCCTTGCGGCACCGGAAGACCGCCTGCGCTTCATCGCCGAAGCCGCCTATTTCAAGGCCGAGCAACGCGGCTTTGCCGAGGGCGGCGAATTGGGGGACTGGGTCGAGGCGGAGGCGGAAATCGACGCCCTGCTGAATTCCCGCGGCGCCGGCTAGACCGGCGCCAGAACCACCGCCGCGAGAGGCGGCAGGGTGAGTTCAAGGCAGGCGGGGAAGCCGTGATGCGCTTCGGCCCGCGCCTGGACGCCGCCGCCGTTGCCCATGTCGCTGCCGCCGTAGTAGCTTGAATCGCTGTTGAACGCCTCGCGGTAAGCGCCGGCCCGCGGCACGCCGATGCGATAGCCGCGACGGGGCACCGGCGTGAAGTTCAGCGCCACCATGACAAAGGAACCGTCCTGCGCGAAGCGCAGATAGCTAAGCACCGACTGATCCGCATCATGGCAATCGCTCCAGGCGAACCCATTGGCTTCGAAATCCAGCTCGTGCAGGGCCGGCGTGGCGCAGTACAGCCGGTTGAGATCGCGCGCCAGGCGCTGAATGCCGGCGTGCGGCGCGTGCTGCAGCAGCCACCAGTCGAGTTCGCCACCGGCGTACCACTCGCCGCGCTGTCCCAACTCGCTGCCCATGAAGTTGAGTTTCTTGCCCGGCGAGGTCATCTGGTAGGCCAGCAACAGGCGCGCGTTGGCGAATTTCTGCCAGTCGTCGCCGGGCATCTTGCCGAAGAGCGAACCCTTGCCGTGCACCACCTCGTCGTGCGACAAGGGCAGGACGAAATTCTCGGTGTAGGCGTAGAGCTGGCCGAAGGTAAGCTGATTGTGGTGGAAGCGCCGATGCACCGGATCGTGGGCCAGGTAGGCGAGGGTGTCGTTCATCCAGCCCATGTTCCATTTCATCGAGAAGCCCAGTCCGCCCAGGTGCGTCGGCCGCGACACCATCGGCCAGGCGGTGGACTCCTCGGCGACGGTCAGCGCGCCGGGGAACTCGCCATGCACCATCACGTTCAACTGGCGCAGGAAATCGATCGCTTCGAGGTTCTCGCGCCCGCCGTAGCGGTTGGGCAGCCATTCGCCGGCCTTGCGCGAATAGTCGAGGTAGAGCATGGAAGCGACGGCGTCGACGCGCAAGCCGTCGATATGGAACTCGGACAGCCAGTAGTGGGCGCTGGAGAGGAGAAAGCTCCGCACCTCATTGCGGCCGTAGTTGAAGACGTGGGTACCCCAGTCGGGGTGGCGCTTCAGCCGCGGGTCCTCGTGCTCGTAGAGCGAACTGCCGTCGAAATGCGCCAGCGCGAAATCGTCCTCGGGAAAGTGCCCTGGCGCCCAGTCGAGGAGCACGCCGATGCCAGCCCGGTGGCAGGCGTCGATGAAGAAGCGCAGGTCGTCCGCGCTGCCGAAGCGCCGCGTAGCGGCAAAATAGCCGGTGGTCTGGTAGCCCCACGACTCGTCGAGCGGATGTTCGGAAACCGGCAGCAATTCGATGTGCGTGTAGCCCATGTCGAGCACGTAGGGCAGCAGATGCTCGGCCAGTTCGCGGTAGCTATAAAAGCGGCCGCCGGGGTGGCGCTTCCAGGAGCCGGCGTGCAGCTCGTAGATCGAGACGGGCGCATGCAGCCAGTCCCATTGTGCCCGCTGCGCCAGCCAGTCCTCGTCGCCCCAGGCATGTGCCGGCGCGGCGGGAACGCAGGTCGCGGTGGCCGGCCGCAGCTCGAAGCGCTGGCCGTAGGGGTCGGTCTTGACGAACACCGTACCGGTGGCGCGATTGCGGATCTCGTACTTGTAGAGCGCATCCGCCGTCAGTCCGGGTATAAACAGCTCCCACACGCCGGAAGCGCCCAGCGAGGCCATCGGGTGGCTGCGGCCATCCCAGCCGTTGAACTCGCCGACGACCGAAACGCGCTCGGCGTTCGGCGCCCAGACGCGGAAACAGGCGCCGCTCACGCCCCGGCGCGCCTCGAGGCGGGCGCCGAGCAGACGATAGGCTTGATAATTCCGGCCTTCGCTGAAAAGATAGAGGTCGTGGGGGGTCGCCATCGGCGGGAAAGCGTAGGGGTCATGACAGCGCAACGAAGTCCCGCTGCCCGCGACGTGCAGCACGTAAGGGTCGGCGGGCAACTCGGCGCCGCGCCATTCGAAAACCCCGGCCGGATCGACGCGGGCAAATGCTTCCGTGCCGGCCGGCGTTTCCAGGGCAACGGCGACCGCCCCGGGACGGAACACGCGAATACGCCAGCCCCGTTCGTCGCGGGCCGGGCCGAGGCAGGCGAACGGGTCGTACTCCCGCGCAAGCAGCAGTCGACTCCACGGCCTTGCGGCGGCAGGTCGGTCATTAACGGATGGCTTGGCAGTCATAGTCGCATCTGAAAGGGCAAGCTCATGCAAGAAGGCAAGGACGTGCTGCGCCAGGTTTACTCCACCACGCGGGGCGGCCAGGGCCTGCGCTTCGTCAGCCAGCTCACCCGCGATTCCTTTGCGCTGGTGCTGGCCGGCGGGCGCGGCAGCCGCCTCAAGCAACTCACCGACTGGCGCTCCAAGCCGGCCGTGCCCTTCGGCGGCAAGTTCAGGATCATTGATTTTACGCTATCCAACTGCGTTAACTCTGGCATCCGCCGCATCGGCGTCGCCACCCAGTACAAGTCACAGAGCCTGATCCATCACCTGCAGCGCGGCTGGAGCTTCCTCGACGGCCGCCTCAACGAGTTCATCGATCTGCTGCCGGCCCAGCAGCAGATGGGCGAGGACTGGTACAAGGGCACTGCCGACGCGGCGTTCCAGAACCTCGACATGCTGCGCCGCAATCATCCCAAGTACATCCTCGTCCTCTCCGGCGACCATGTCTACAAGATGGATTACGGCCGCATGCTGGCCTTCCATGTCGCCGAGCAGGCCGACATGACCGTGGCCTGCATGGAAGTGCCGCGCGAGGAAGCCAGCGCCTTCGGCGTCATGAGCGCGGGGGAGGACTGGCGCGTCACCCGCTTTGCCGAGAAACCGAGGGATCCCGAGCCCGTCCCCGGCAAGCCGGATCGCGCCCTGGTCAGCATGGGCGTGTATGTCTTCAACGCCGGCTTCCTCTTCGAGCAGCTGATCCGCGACAGCGACGACCCTACTTCCTCCCATGACTTCGGCAAGGACATCTTTCCGCACATCGTGCAGCGCTACCGCGTCTTCGCCCACGATTTCGCCGAGAGCTGCGTCGGCTGCGAGGAAGGGGTGCCCTACTGGCGCGACGTCGGCACGCTGGATGCCTATTGGGAAGCCAACATGGACATCATCCGCGTCACGCCGGAACTCAACCTCTACGACGAAACCTGGCCGATCTGGACCTATCAGGAGCAGCTGCCGCCGGCGAAGTTCGTCTTCGACGACGAGGATCGCCGCGGCATGGCCATCGATTCCATGGTCTCGGGCAACTGCATCATCAGCGGCGCCGTCGTGCGCCGCTCGCTGCTCTTCTCCGGCGTGCGTGTCGAGGAGCGCAGCGTGGTCGAGGATTCGGTGATCCTGCCCAAGGTGCAGATCGGCCGCAACGCGATCATCAAGCGCGCCATCCTCGACAAGCGCTGCCGCATCCCGGACGGCATGCGGATCGGCGTCGACCGCGAGGAGGACGCGCGCCGCTTCCACGTCACCGAAAAGGGCATCACGCTGGTCACGCCGGAGATGCTCGGCCAGCAGGTGCACCGGGTCCGCTAGACCTCCGCGGAGACCGTCATGGACACGCAACGCAGGGTGGAACTGGCCTTCCTCTGGCACATGCACCAGCCGGATTACCGCGACCACGCCACGGGCGAATTCCGCCGGCCGTGGACCTACCTGCACACCCTCAAGGACTATACCGACATGGCGGCCCACCTGGAGCGGCACCCGCAGGTGCGCGCCGTGGTGAACTTCGTGCCGGTGCTGCTCGACCAGATCGAGGACTACGTGCGGCAGTTCGACGCCGGCACTTTCCGCGACCCGCTGCTGCGCCTGCTGGCGCGCGAATCCCTCGACCGCCTGGAAGCGGCAGAGCGCACGCAGATCCTCGGCACCTGCCTGCCCGGCAACCATGCACGCATGGTGGCGCCCTATCCGCGCTTTGAGCGCCTGCACAATCTCTTCCAGCCGATCGCCGGACAAGGTGTCACCGCCACCGCCTATCTGTCGGGTGCCTTCTTCGCCGACCTGCTGGTCTGGTACCACTTGGTGTGGACCGGCGAGACCGAGCGCCGGCGCCAGCCGCTGCTGGCGGAATTGATGGCCAAAGGCGAAGGCTTCAGCCTCGACGACCGCCGCCGCCTGCTGGCACTGATGGGCGAAACGATGCGCGGTCTCATCCCGCGCTACCGCGCGCTGGCCGAGCGCGGCCAGGTCGAGCTGTCGGCAACGCCGGACACGCACCCGCTGGCGCCGCTCCTGCTCGACTTCGCCTCGGCGCGCGAAGCGCAGCCCGACCTCGCCTTGCCGGCATCGCACTTCTATCCGGGCGGCCGTTCGCGCGTCGAGCGGCACATCGCGCTGGCGCGCGACAGCCATGCGCGGCGCTTCGGCCGGCCGCCGGCCGGCATGTGGCCAGCCGAAGGCGCCGTGTCGACCGCCTTCCTGCAGCAGCTGGCCGCCCAGGGCTGCCGCTGGACGGCTTCGAGCCAGGGCGTGCTCGCCAACTGCCTGCGCCGCAAGCATGTCGATTCGCCGAAAAGTCATCTCTACCACCCCTGGCGCCTCGAGGCAGCACCCGGCCTCGCCCTGTTCTTCCGCGACGAGAAGCTGTCCGACCTGATCGGATTCGACTACGCCAAGTGGCACGGCCGCGACGCCGCCCAGCATTTCGTCGACCAGCTCGCGCGCATCCGAGACGAGGCGCCGGCCGGCGAGACGCCGCTGGTCTGCGTCATGCTCGACGGCGAAAACGCCTGGGAGCACTACCCCTACAACGCCTATTACTTCTTCGAGGACCTCTACGGCCTGCTCGCCGCCCAATCCTGGCTCGCCACCACCACCGTGGACGACTGGCTGGCGCGCCATCCGGAACGCGCCGGCGCACTGCCCGCACTGGTGGCCGGCAGCTGGGTATACGGCACCTTCTCCACGTGGATCGGCGATCCGGACAAGAACCGCGCCTGGGACCTGCTCTGCGCCGCCAAGCAGGCGTATGATCTGGTCATGGATAGCGGGCGGCTCGACGAGGCCGCGCAGCGCGCAGCCGAAGCGCAGCTGGCGGTGTGCGAGGGATCGGACTGGTTCTGGTGGTTCGGCGACTACAACCCGCGCGAGGCGGTGGAAAGTTTCGATGCGCTGTTCCGCGCCAACCTCGCCTACCTCTACCGTCTGCTGCAACTGCCCGAGCCGCCGCAACTCGCGGTGCCGCTCTCCAGCGGCGGCGGTTCGCCCGAAGGGGGCGGATCAATGCGCCGCGCCAGCTAAACAAGGGGAAGCATGGCCCAACCGATATCCCTTCTGCTGGGCGTGCACGCCCATCAACCGGTCGGCAACTTCTCCGCCGTGCTGGAGGAGGCGCACGAACGCTGCTATCGCCCCTTCCTGCGCACCCTGCACCGTTACCCGGACTTCCGTTTTGCCGCGCACTTCTCCGGCTGGCTGCTCGACTGGCTCCTGCAGCATCACCCGCAGGACATGGCCCTGCTCAAGGAAATGGCGGCGCGCGGCCAGGTCGAGCTGTTCGGCGCCGGCGATTGCGAACCGGTGCTGGCCGCGATACCGCATCGCGACCGCGTCGGCCAGCTGAATGCCCTGACGGACAAGCTTCAGCGCCGCTTCGGCGCCCCCGTCGAGGGCGCCTGGCTGACCGAGCGCGTCTACGTCCCGACCGTGGTGCCCGCGCTCGCGGACTGCGGCATGAAGTACGTGACGGTGGACGACTACCATTTCCTGTGCACCGGAAAGACGGCCGAGGAACTCGACGGCTTCTACACCACCGAGGAGGACGGCCGCCGCATCGACCTCTTCCCCATCTCGGAGCAGCTGCGCTACCGCCTGCCCTTCTCCCCCGCCGCGGAGGCGGTCGCCTATCTCGAAAGCCTCGCGCGCGAAGGGCATCATGCCGCCGTCTACTTCGACGACATCGAGAAATTCGGCATCTGGCCGGAGACCTACGAGTGGGTGTACGAGAAGGGCTGGCTCGACCGCTTCATCGAGGGCGTGCTCGCATCAGGGCTCATCCGCACCGAGACCTACCGCGATTTCCATGCCCGCAGCGCCACGCGCGGCATCATCTACCTGCCCACCACCTCGTACATCGAGATGAACGAGTGGACGCTGCCGGCACAGGCGGCGGCGGTCTACGACGGGCTGGTCGGGCGCGAGAAGCGCGAAGGGCGCTATGACAGCACCCGGCCCTTCGTGCGCGGCGGCATCTGGACCAACTTCTTCATGCGCTATCCTGAGTCCAACTGGATGCACAAACGCATGCTGGGACTGTCCGACCGGCTGGCGGCGCTGCCGGCCGGCGGGCGCACGGCTGCGCTCACCGAGCATCTCTACCGTGCCCAGGCCAACGACGCCTACTGGCACGGCCTCTTCGGCGGCCTCTACCTGCCGCACCTGCGGCGCGAGGTCTACGGCAACCTGCTCGCCCTAGAGGCGGCACTCGATGCCGTCGCGCCGCGCCCGCCGCTCGCCGTCGGCGATCCGGATTGCGATGGCGTGCGCGAACTCTTCCTCGGCAACGCCGAGGTGCAGGCGGTGGTGAAGCTCGATGCCCATGCCGCCCTGTGCGAACTCGACGCCTATGGCCTGGCACAGAATTTCGGCGACGTGCTGACTCAGCGCGCCGAACACTACTATCTCAAGCTCGGCGCTGCGCCCCAGGAAGCCGGCGGCGGCGAAGGCATCGCCTCCGCCCACGACCGCGTCGCCTTCAAGGATGTCATCGGCGCGTCCGACGTCGTACCGGATGCGCGGCCACGCCGCCTGTTCCTCGATGCCTGGCACCGTCCCGATGGGGAAACCGTCTGGCCGCAATACACAGCGGGGGCCTTCAAGGCGCCGCTGATGAGCGCCGCCTTCAGCGCCCCCCTCGACGGCGGCGAGGTGGCGAAAACCATCATGCTGGCCGGACACGCGCTGCAGGTGACCTACCGGCTGCGCAATGTTCCCGGCGGCCGCTTCTCGGTCCAGCTGAATCTCGCCATGCCCAGTTGCGACGGCTACTCGGGCCGCTACATCCTCGCCGACGGCAGCATCCCCTGCGGCTTCGGCCAGGCGCTGGAACTCGCCGTGTCGCAGGAACTGACTTTGGACGACCGCTTCCTCGGCGGCGGGTTGCGGCTGACGGCAAGCCGCCCCGTCGACATCGCGGCGCGACCGCATTACACCGTCTCGCAATCCGAGGCCGGCTTCGAGAAGATCATGCAGGCGGCCTGTTTGACCCTGTCCTGGCCAGTCGACGCCGTGTCGCAGGAACTGACTTTCTCTCTCGAGATCGTCGCCGACGACAATTAGATGCCCGCCATGCGGCTGCTCGGCACACTCCTCGTCGGTCTTGTCCTCGGCTATGTCGCGCTCGCCGCACTGCTGTTCATCTTCCAGTCGCGCTTCATCTATTTTCCCGAGATGGGGCGCGAGGACCGCGCCACGCCGGCGCAATTGCAGCTGCCCTTCGAGGAAGTGCGCATCGCGACTCCCGACGGCGAGGTTCTTCATGGCTGGTTCGTGCCGGCGCCGCAGGCGCGCGCCACGGTGCTGTTCCTGCACGGCAACGCCGGCAGCATCGCCCATCGGCTCGACTGGTTGCCGATGTTCCAGCGGCTGCGCCTGTCAGCCCTGTTGATTGACTACCGCGGCTATGGCGCCTCGACCGGCCGCCCCACCGAAGCCGGCACCTACACCGACGCCGAGGCGGCCTGGCGGCACCTGACCGAAGACCGGCGCATTCCGCCCGGTCGCATCGTGATATTCGGCGAATCGCTCGGCGGCGCAGTGGCCGCGCACCTTGCCGCCCGCGTCAATCCGGCCGCGCTAGTGCTGCACTCGGCCTTCACTTCCGCCCCCGATCTCGCCGCCGACCTGTATCCCTTCCTGCCGGTGCGCCTGCTCATCCGCTTCGCCTACGACACGCTCGGCGCCGTGAGGGAATCGCACTGCCCGCTGCTGGTGGCGCACAGCCCGCAGGACGAGATCGTTCCGGCAGCCCACGGCCGCCGGCTGTACGAGGCCGCCACCGGCCAGAAGCAGTGGACCGAGCTGGCCGGTTCGCACAACGACGGTTTTCTGTTCATGCGCCCCGAATGGGTGCAACAGTTCGACGCGTTTTTGCAACGCCATCTACCTGCCTGAACGGCGGTGGTAAGATTGACGCAAGCGCGTCACAAGGAGGGAGGCCACATCATGTCTGACATTGTCAAACTGCTCGGCGACGAAGCCGACAAGCTCCTCAAGCACGAATGCCGCGGCATCCCGAAGGCGCGGCTGCATCTGCCCGGCGCGGATTTCGTCGATCGGGTCGTCGCCCAGTCCGACCGCAAGCCGGCGGTGCTGCGCAATCTGCAGGCGCTGTTCGGCCACGGCCGGCTCGCCGGCACCGGCTACCTGTCGCTGCTGCCGGTGGACCAGGGCATCGAGCATTCCGCCGGCGCCTCCTTCGCGCCGAACCCGGATTTCTTCGATCCCGAGCGCATCGTGCAGCTGGCCATCGAGGGCGGCTGCAACGGCGTCGCCTCGACGCTGGGCGTGCTCGGCGCCGTGTCGCGCAAGTACGCCCACAAGATCCCCTTCATCGTGAAGTTCAACCACAACGAGTTCCTCTCCTACCCGAACACCTACGACCAGACGCTGTTCGCCGATGTCGAGCAGGCCTTCGAGATGGGGGCCTGCGCGGTGGGGGCAACGGTGTATTTCGGCTCGCCGGAATCGCGCCGCCAGATCTGGGAGGTGTCGCAGATGTTCAAGCGCGCTCACGAGCTCGGCATGGCAACCATCCTCTGGTGCTATCTGCGCAACGGCGCCTTCAAGCAGGGCGACACGGACTACCACGTCTCGGCGGACATGTCCGGCCAGGCCAACCACCTCGGCGTCACCATCGAGGCGGACATCATCAAGCAGAAGATGGCGGAGAACAACGGCGGCTTCAACGCGCTGAAGTTCAGCAAGACCAGCTCGAAGGTGTACTCCGAGCTGACCACCGACCATCCGATCGATCTGGTGCGCTACCAGGTGGCCTGCTGCTACATGGGCCGCGCCGGCATGATCAACTCCGGCGGCGAATCGAAGGGCGCCGGCGACCTCGCCCAGGCGGTGCGCACCGCGGTGATCAACAAGCGTGCCGGTGGCATGGGCCTGATTTCCGGCCGCAAGGCCTTCCAGAAGCCGATGAAGGAAGGCGTCGAACTGCTCAACGCCATCCAGGACGTCTACCTCTCGAAGGATGTCACCATCGCCTGATCACTGACCATGCCCGGCACCCCCTTCCATCTCGAAGTCAATCCGCAGCTGCCGCCGCGCCTGGCGCGGCTGGAGGAGCTCGCCAACAATCTTTGGTACAGCTGGGACCGGCAGACGCGCACGCTGTTCGCCCGGCTGCACCCCAGCCTGTGGGGGGCGGTCGGCCACAGCCCGAAGGCCTTCCTCAAGCGCATCGACCAGCAGCGCCTGCTCGATGCCGCCGACGATCCGGTGTTCCTCGGCAATTACGCGCGCGTGCTGTCGGCCTACGACACCTACCACAACGAACCGGGCCGCACCAACGGCGCGCAACATCTGCGCCACACGGACCTCGTCGCCTACTTCTGCTTCGAGTTCGGCTTCCACGAGAGCCTGCCGATCTACTCGGGCGGCCTCGGCATCCTCGCCGGCGACCACTGCAAGGCGGCCAGCGACCTGCGCATGCCCTTCATCGCCGTCGGCCTGCTGTTCCGCCAGGGCTATTTCCACCAGACCATCGACAGCGAGGGCGCCCAGCACGCCATCTACCGCGACGCCGACTTCGACGACCTGCCGATTACGCCGGTCCTGCGCCCGGACGCCTCGGAGCTGCATGTCCAGGTCGAAATGCCCGATCGCCTGGTCGAGGTCAAGGTCTGGCAGGTGCGCGTCGGCCATGTCACCCTCTATCTGCTCGACACCGACCTGGAGGCGAACAACGCGCACGACCGGGACATCGCCCACCGCCTCTACGGCGGCGACCGCACCACGCGCATCGAACAGGAGATCATTCTCGGCGTCGGCGGCGTGAGGGCGCTGGTGGCAATGGGGCTCAAGCCGACGGTGTGGCACATCAACGAAGGCCACGCCGCCTTCATGATCCTGGAGCGGATACGGCACCTCACCACCCAGGGCATCGACATCGCCGCAGCCGTCGAGGCCGTGGCATCGCACACGGTGTTCACGACGCACACCGCGGTGCCGGCCGGGCACGACCATTTCAGCGAAGAAATGATCCGCCGCTACTTCGAGCATGCCTGCAAGGAACTGCAGGTGTCGACCGAGCAGTTGCTGGCGCTGGGCCGCGTGCCGGGCGGGCACGAATTCAACATGACTGCCCTGGCCATCCGCGGCTCGCGCTTCCACAACGGCGTCTCGCGCATCCATGGCGGCGTCTCGGCGCACATCCTGTCCAGCCTGTGGCCGCAGATCGAGGCCGACGACAATCCCGTCACCTACGTCACCAACGGCGTGCATGTGCCGACCTTCCTCTCCAACGAGTGGAATGAACTGTTCGACCGCTTCCTCGGGCCGGGCTGGAGCCAGCGCATCACCGACAAGAGCTGCTGGGAGGGTATCCACACCATTCCCGACCACCAGTTCTGGAGCGTGCACCAGTCGCTCAAGGCGCGCATGCTGCACCTGGTGCGCCATCGCGTCGCCATCCAGCACGCGCGCAACCACGGCTCGGAGGCGCACCTCGACCGCATGTTC
>WBZT01003189.1_pt1 | contig 10884 bp, 8 predicted proteins | sample 5204241 | NCBI WGS metagenome assembly WBZT01 (sample SAMN12344358, study PRJNA552823) | activated sludge metagenome | biome: Activated sludge suspended growth; feature: Nitrification reactor; material: Wastewater; isolation source: activated sludge from nitrification reactor of wastewater treatment...
GCTACGCTGGAGTCGTAGCCAAACAGGATGGGAGGTTCTGGGTCGCCGGTCGGCTGTTCTGTGATTGGTTTCTACGCCGCCATCAAGAAGATTCTACTGACAAAATATCTCTCACTCACCGTCTCGCGGAAGCCTTGGACAAGTTATCGGTAATCCAGAATGCTGAGACCGACTATGTAGAGCCTAAGGATATCCCGTTGGTTCTTCGTCTGGCCAAGCTGCGCCAGGAGCGTGTCATTGATGACTTGCAGAGAAAGTTGGCTTCAGTCAGTTCACCCTAACACTTAATAAAGAAGGAACTGATGTCAGAGTTATATAGCCTGGGTTATGCTGTTGTCGTTGGTGTTGGCCGCGATCTGCCGGTCACCGTATCCGATGCGCAGGGCATCGCCAAGCTGCTGCGCGACCCATTCAGATGTGCTTACCCAACTGATCAGGTGCGGTTGCTGACCGAGAAAGAGGCGTGCCGAGAAGGGATTCTCACTTCGCTGGATTGGTTGGCGGGGGCTGCTGGCCCAGATGCTACTGCGATCGTGTACTTTTCTGGACATGGGTCCGAAATACCCGATTACTACCTCATTCCGAATGATTACCAGAAAGCCAATGTGGCAGGAACAACCATTTCCGGCAAGCTCTTCACTGAAAAGCTTCGAGCTATCAAGGCAAAAAAGCTGGTGGTCTTGCTTGATTGTTGTCATGCTGGCGGTCAAGCTGAAGCTAAGGAGCTTGAGACGAAGTCACCTTTGCCACCCCAAGTGATAGAGGAGCTTAGTAAGAGTGGCGGCCGTGTGATTATCGCATCGTCGCGCAAGAACGAAGTGTCTTGGACCGGAAGTCCATACAGCGTCTTTACAGGTGCATTACTTGAGGCACTGGCGGGATATGGCGCTTTCGAGCGCGATGGTTACGCCCGTCTCCTGGACTTAGCCATGTACGTTGGACGGATGGTGCCTAACCGCACCAAGGGTCAACAGAATCCGATCATTAAGGTGGCGAATCTAGAAGATAACTTTGCCCTAGCATACTACGCTGGTGGGTCGATAACACCGAAATTGCTCGATTGGGCAACGTGCGCGCCAGAAATCTCCATTGATCTTGATAAAGCCCAGTGGGCAAGTTGGCGAACCCAGTGGGCTAACTATCGTGAGAACCATATGCTGATCGAGGAGCGGATGGCCGAATACGTCGAATACACTGCGATTCCACTTCAGTTGATCAAGAGCAAACGTCAGGTCGAAGCAAAGATCGCGGAACTTGAAGCGAAACTTCGAGTAGCTAGCTGACCGAGATCGATCAAGTACCGAACGATAACATTCTGAATTTATAGGATCAGGCGCGCACCACTCCTTCGCTGAGGCATTATTACCAAGTTGAACGCAGCCAGCGCGAAGAAGTAGTGCCAGGGTTCGTCCGGCGCAGTCCGGCGCAGTCAGGGGGCCGTGGAAGTGTGGGACCAACGCCATCGCCGCCTTCGGTCGTGTACCCGAAAGTCGATCGCTCGCCCGGTGAGGTAAGCTGAAAAAGAGGACGCCAACATTTCTAGATTTAGAGATGGAGGTGAACCCTGATCCCGACTCAAACTGGTCCGATCCAATTTGACTGGGATTGCGGGAACGAGTCGCGACGAGTGACTGGAGAGGACCGAGGCGGCGGCAGCCCGAGCGAGTCAGGCTGCGCCAAGTCGATTATGCATTGAAAGGTCGGTGGAAAAAGGGCTGGATGGGAAAGAGGAGACCATGGGAGTGTCGGCCTCTTCAGCCAACCCCTGAGAGCAGCGACTTGATCAACCGTTCTCGCAACAGTTGCGCCGCCTCGAAAATTTCCTGGGCGGTTTCCACGTACAGCGGCCCGGCTTCGCGATAGATGCTGCCTTGGTTGCCCACCAGGCGAACCGCTACCCGGGTTTTTTGCACCATTTTGGTTTGCTGCTGGTCCCAAATCAGCGCTTTGTCGGCGGTAATGGCTAACGACATGGTCGTATCCTCTCGGTTTGTGTGATCGGAACCGGCTCGACACTCCAGCCTTCGAGCCGGTCGACGCACAGGCGTCAAACAGAGAGAAGCACTATTCATACCAACAAATAAAGGGGCCGAGCCCGCAATGGTGGGCGGGTCCGGCCGGCTTCAGAACTTGAACTCGTCGATCAGCAACTGCATCTGCAACAGTGTCTGCGTGTTGATGTTCTGGATGCGGAAGCCGGTGTCGTAGAAATCGGGATTGATGTCTCGACCGCTCCACAGGCTTTCCGCCTCCAGCGGGATGCGTTGTCGCGAATTGCCTTCCCTGGGAACATCCACCCATAACCGGAAAACTTGGTTGACCGGGATGGGACGATCGCTGACCAGTCGCATGCCTCCCTTGTTGATATCGACAATGTGGCCCAACAACACTTGATCGTCCTGATTGTAGACACGCAAATACATCACCAGATACCAGCGTTTGAGCTGGCGTTTTTCGGCTCCGGGCGGATCGGGAGGACTCATGACAACCTCTTGGCCTGTTTGCGTTGCCGTTGCGCCACTTGCGGTAAGCGTCCGCGGAGCGCGCAGGCCGTTGGAGGAAAAGACCGTGCCTGGTCGAGCGTGACGTTCATCGTCGGGAGTTTCAGGCCGGTACGGCTGGATTCAAGCTGTAAGTGGCCGTCAAACTGGCTTGATCCAACACATGTCCGGCGATCGCGGCGAGCACGTCGGGGCCGGTGAATTCGCCCTCCACCGGACAGCGTTCCACATCGAGCGCGTACAGCGTGAAGATGTAATGGTGCACGATGCTGTCGTTCCAGGGCGGGCATGGGCCGTCGTAACCGAAGTAGCGACCCGCCATCGCCGGGTCGCTGGCAAACCATTCCCGATAGTTGTTGATGCCCTGGCGAGTGCCGCGCGGGCCATCCGGCCCCGGCTTGCCGCCGGGCGCGATGCCTTCGGAGAATTCGCCAGCCAGAATCTGCGCGGGTTCAGGGAGCAGGTCCACCAGTATCCAGTGATGGAAATCGGTGCGCGGCAGACTGGCCGGAACCTCCCGCCCTTCCTGATTGACGTCGTCCGCCTGAGTCGGTACGTCCGGGTCGTGGCAGATCAGCACCAGTGAGCGGGTTTCCGGCGGCAGGTCGCTCCACTGGAGCGGTGGGTTGGTGTTGGACCCAAGCACGACGTGCTGCTGGGGGTCGGCAACGCCGAAGGCGAATTCGGCGGGGATCGGTTGATGATCGCGCAGGACGGGGCTAGTCAGTTTCATGCACTCTTTCCTCAATCGGAGCGTGGCCGGGAGTGGTATCGACGCGTCGGCGGCGAGGGGCGCGACCGATGCGTCAGGAGCCGGAATTGCTCTGGCATTCGACCGGTCAGGGTGGCGGTATTCGCTTGACCGGTCTTCGCCGTTCTTAAAGAATTGCCATGGCTCACGAACTATCCGGGCAACAGGTTTGCTTTTTTATCGATCTATGATAACGCATACAACATAGCACGTTAATTCGCGATGCCGGCAAATGGAATTTACCGTCGCCGCCGCGAAGTCGCCACGGAAGCCATGGTGGCGGCGACGATCCAGACGGATGCTGGACTGGCGAGCCGATCCGGCATTTTGAACGTGGTTTCCGCACCAGAGGATGGAGGTCGATTGGACCCATGAGCGATCGAAACGCGCGTGGTGGACTCACGAGGAACGCGTTCCCGGATGGCGATGGCGTTGGACCCGAAACCGAGGAACGGCTGGAAGGCAGCCCGCCGGCGGCGACGGCCTCTCCGAAGCTGCCCGGCGATGCTCGATCAGTCGGTTATTCGCGGCGGGCACCGTTCAGGACGACGCTGCACATGGTGGGGTTGTTGCTGGTTCTGTTCAGCACCACCATGCTGCCGCCGATCGCGGTGGCATGGTGGTACGACGATCGCCATGTCGTGATGCCGTTCGCGGAAACCCTGGCCGCGACCTTGGGGCTGGGCTTGCTGTGCTGGTTGCCGGTATGCCGATTCAAGGTCGATCTGCGCAACCGCGACGGCTTCGTGGTGGTGGTGGCGTTCTGGGTGTTGCTGTCGCTGCTGGGCACCTTGCCGTTCATGCTGGCGGAACAACCGGATATCTCGTTCCTGGACGCTTGGTTCGAAACCACTTCCGGTCTGACCACCACCGGCGCCACCATCCTGTCCGACCTCGACGCCCTGCCCAAGGCGATCCTATATTACCGGGCGCAAATGCACTTTTTCGGCGGCATGGGCATCGTGGTGCTGGCGGTGGCCTTATTGCCGATGCTGGGAATCGGCGGGATGCAGCTTTACAAGGCCGAGACGCCGGGGCCGATGAAGGACGAGAAGCTGACCCCGCGCATCACCGAGACCGCCAAGAACCTTTGGTTCATTTATGTAAGCCTGAACGTGGTCTGCGCGCTGGCGTTCTGGGCGGCCGGGATGAGCCCGTTCGACGCGGTTTGCCATGCCTTTACCACCATTGCGCTGGGTGGTTTTTCCACCCACGACGCCAGCATCGGCTATTACCAGAATCCGCTCATCGAACTGATCGCGGGGACCTTCGCGCTGATCGCGGCGGTCAATTTCGCCCTGTATTTTCTGGCGTGGCGCCGGGGCAGTGTCAGGATGGTTTTTCGGGACGCCGAATTTCGCTTTTTCTTGACGGTGGTCGGCGGGATCGTCGCGATCGCTTGCGCCTATCTTTACTTCGACGACAAGTTTCCGTTTTGGGAAGCGTTGCAGCACGGCTATTTCCAGAGCGTGATGATCGTCACCGGCAACGGTTTGACCACCGCCGGTTACTCGGCCGACTGGCCGGTTTTCGTGCCGCTGCTGTTGCTGCTGGGCAGTTTTTTCGGCGGTTGCGTCGGTTCGACCTGCGGCGGCATCAAGGCGATCCGGTTTCTGCTGCTATACAAGCAAAGCCTGCGCGAGGCCCGATTGCTGATCCGGCCCACCGCGCAAATCGCGGTCAAGGTGGGTGGCCATCCCGTTTCCGATCGAGTGATGCAAGCGGTGTGGGGGTTTTACTATCTCTATATCTTCTGTTATTGCGCACTGTCGCTGGCGCTGACCGCGACCGGCGTGGATCTGGTGACAGCGTTCGGTTCGGCGGCGGCCGGCTTGAACAACATGGGCGTGGGTCTGGGGGATACCGCCTCCAACTTCAGTCCCTTGAACGACACCGCCACCTTCTTGCTGGTGCTGTCGATGGTGGTCGGCCGGCTGGAGATCTTTCCACTGTTGTTATTATGTCTGCCAGACTTTTGGAAGTGAGTGGGTATGTGTCGAGTCTCGCGAGATTATGTCGATATCCGCGGAGTCGTCGTTTACTGGAATCGCGGCGGTTCTTGCACGAGTTGATTCCTGATTGGAAATTGGTATCAATGAATAAAATTTTCGGTGACAAAATTGGGATAGCCGTGGCGACTGCGCTGATGGCCCTGTTTTATAGCGCCGCCGACGCAAGCGCGGCGCGGGAGCCGGTAGCCATCACGATCGCCACTGGCCGGGTCGGTGGCCTCTACCACCCGCTGGGCGGCGCCATTTGTAACCTCATCAACGAGGACCATGACGAGCATGGCCTGAGCTGTACGGTCGGAATCACCAATGGATCCATCGATAACATTGAATCTCTGCGCAAGGGTGACGTTGCTCTCGCCATGGCGCAGTCGGACTGGCAGCATGATGCGTTCAAGGGGTCTGGGTCGTTCAAGGCGGCTGGCCCGTTTACGGATTTACGTTCGGTGTTTGCGGTGTACGTGGAGAATTTCACGGTTGTGGCACGCGGCGATAAGCACTTCAAGACCTTTGAGGATCTCAAGGGCCAACGGGTATTCATGGGCAAACCGGGTTCCGGCCGACGCCTGACGATGCAGGTGGTCATGAAGGCTTACGGTTGGACGCCGGAGGCGGTGACCGACGTTACCGAGTTCAAGGCGGCGAACCTCGCTCAGGCCTTGTGTGACCATGAGTTCGATGCGTTTATCTACACCATCGGCCATCCGAATCCCATTGTTAAGGAGGCCACGACAACCTGCAACGCGGAAATCCTGCCGGTCGTTGGGCCGGGCATTGACAAACTGATCAAGGAACGACCGTTCTATATAGCCTCGGTCATTCCCGGCGGTCTCTACCCCGGCCATTCACGAGAGATTTCCACTCTGGGGCTAGTGGCGACGCTGGTCACCCGGGCCGAGATCCAACCAGAAATCATCTATCAAGTTGCCAAGGCGTTTTTCGAAAATCTCGACAAGCTGCAAGAAGCTTCCCCCATTTTTTCCTCCTTGAGCCGACAGGACATGTTCAAAGCCGGCTTGACCGCACCGCTACATGAAGGCGTGGTGAAATATCGCTCGGAACTTGATGCGAAGTGATGCTTGATCTTTCCACACCACCGAAAAGCGCGCGGGGCAACCCGGCCATGATCCCTCATTCCGGCTTGAGATCCCTGGTTTGGGCGTTATTCCTCGTTCTCGTTGGGATCGTTCCGGCGGCGGGAGCCCAGTCCGGCTTTGGCGCCTTCGATGATCCCTTTCCACTGCGGGCGGCCGACACCTCAAGTCCGCGCGACACACTGCGCAGCTTCATTGTCGGTTTCAACGAAGGTCTGGGTGCGTGGGAAAAGGGTGAGCCCATGACCCACGTACTTCGGCCGATGCTGCGGGCCGCGGAGACCTTTGATTTCAGCGAGCTTCCCAACTGGGCGCGGCGTGGAACCATGTCGGTCAAGATGGCGCAGCTCAAGGAAATCCTCGACCGGGTCGAATTGCCATCCCATGACCAGATTCCGGGCGATGAAGAGGTGGCCCAGGGAAACATCACCCGCTGGGTCATTCCGAATACCAAAATCGAGATCGTCAAGGTGCCAGAGGGACCGAGGGCGGGGCAATTCTTGTTTGCTCGGGAAACCGTGGCGCAACTCGAAAACTACTATGAGCTGGCCAAGGATCTGCCCTATAAGAAAGGCGCTTCCATCAATCTTTACAATGAGATTCGTTATAGCCCCGGTCTCTGGTTGCCGAAAGCCTTTCCTGATGCCTTGCCCAACTGGATGAAGTGGATCGTCTTTGACCAAGGCGTTTGGCAATGGATGGCATTGCTGATCGTGTTGGTCGTTGCTTTATTCATCGTCCGGTTTTTGTATCGATTGGGGGTTTGGTGGGACGGCCGTCAAAAAAGCGCCTGGCGACAATGGGGAACACCCGCCGCTCTCCTTGGTGTGTTTGTGGTGGCCGATATGGCACTTTCAGTCGCTTATCGCGGTATCGGCTTGCTTGAGTTTCCATATAAGATTTTGTCGTTGGTGGTGGTGGCCATCCAAATTCTGAGCCTCTCCTGGTTGACGCTGATCGTTGCCGGGCGACTGGCCGACGGGTTTTCCCAGCGTTCGACGGGACCGGTGGAGAAGCGCCGGCTTGACGCCGCTCTGTTGCGGGTGCTTTTTCGTCTGGCCAGTCTTTTGATACTGGTATATTTGGGAGTCTATGCGATCGATTATGTTGGCATTCCCATCGCACCCCTGATTGCCGGGCTGGGCGTCAGCGGGTTGGCCATCGCCCTCGCGGTGCGCCCGACCCTGGAAAATATCATTGGTGGTCTGACCCTGTTCGCCGATCGGCCGGTGCGGGTGGGGGATTTCTGCGCCTACGGCGACAAAATCGGCACCGTCGAGGTCATCGGTCTGCGGTCGACGCGGATCCGTTCGCTGGATCGAACGGTCGTCACCATCCCCAACGCCGAGTTCTCGCAGATGCAGTTGGTTAACTACGCGCGTCGCGACATGATGTTGTACAAATTCATGCTCGGCTTGCGCTACGAGACGACCCCCGATCAGCTTCGCTACGTGCTTGCCAAGGTTCGCGAGATGCTGCTCGGCCATCCGAAGGTTACCCCTGATCCGGCCCGTATCCGGTTCTTGGAATTCGGTGCCTATTCCTTGGATCTCGAAGTCTTTGCTTATGTGGATTCGCAAGATTGGGGGCAGTACCTCGCCATTCGCGAGGACCTGAACCTGCGCATCATGGATATCGTCGCCGAAGCGGGAACCGGCTTCGCCTTTCCTTCCCAAACCGCTTACTTGGCGAAAGATACTGGTCTTGACGCCCAACGTGGGGAAGAGGCGGCCAACCAAGTCGAATTCTGGCGAGCCCGAGGCAAGCTGCCATTTCCCGAGTTCGAGGAAGAAGAGCGCGAGCGGCTTGAGAATCTGCTCGACTATCCGTCCAAGGGTTCGCCCGACTACCATCCGCGGGTCTAGTCGATTCCACTGGTGCTGCTATGCCAGCCAGATTTCTGGAAGTGAGTGGGTATGGAAAAAGTGGAGTATGTCGGTGAACTGCCGCTGGCGATGACTGAACAGGCGCGTTGGGTCGGCCAGCGGCGAGCGCCGGTCAGAACGGCGCTGTACATGGTCGGGTTGTTGACGATTCTGTTCAGTGCGACTCTGCTGCCGCCGATGGGGGTGGCGTGGTGGTACGACGGCATGACGGTGGTGATGCCGTTTGCAAAGGCGTTGGGGGCCATGCTGGCCCTGGGGCTTTTGTGCTGGCTGCCGGTGTGTCGGTTCAAGGTCGATCTGCGCAACCGCGATGGCTTCGTGGTGGTGGTGGCGTTCTGGGTGCTGTTGTCGCTGTTGGGCGCGCTGCCGTTCATGCTGACGGAACATCCGCACATGCGCTTGGTGGACGCGGTGTTCGAAACCGCCTCCGGCCTGACCACCACCGGCGCCACCGTCCTGTCCGACTTGGACAAGTTGCCCAAGGCCATCGTGTATTACCGAGCGCAACTGAATTTTCTGGGCGGCATGGGCATCGTGGTGCTGGCGGTGGCCTTGCTGCCGATGCTGGGAATCGGCGGGATGCAGCTCTACAAGGCCGAGACGCCGGGGCCGATGAAGGACGAGAAGCTGACCCCGCGCATCACCGAAACCGCCAAGAACCTCTGGTTCATCTACGTGGGTCTGAACGTGGTCTGCACGCTGGCGTTCTGGGCGGCGGGAATGAGTTTTTTCGACGCGATCTGCCATAGTTTCGCGACCCTGGCGCTCGGCGGTTTTTCCACTCACGACGCCAGCATCGGCTATTTTCACAGTGCCCCGATCGAACTGATTGCTGGCTTCTTCTCTCTGGTGGCGGCGGTCAACTTCGCCCTGTTCTTCCTGGCGTGGCGCTCCCGTAGCTTGACGGTGGTGTTTCGCGATGCCGAATTCCAGTTCTGCATGGTGGTCATGGCCGGGATCATCGCGCTCACCTGCGGTTATCTGTATATCTTCGGCAAATTTCCGCTGTGGGAATCGATTTATCACGGTTTTTTCCAGACGGCTTCGATCATCACCGACAATGGTCTCGTCACCACCGGCTATCCGGGGGACTGGCCGTTCGTCGTACCGCTGTTGCTGCTGCTGGGCAGCTTTTTCGGCGGTTGCGTCGGTTCGACCTGCGGCGGCATCAAGGCATTCCGCTTCCTGCTGCTGTTCAAGCAGAGTCTGCGCGAGGCCCGATTGCTGGTGCGACCCACCGCGCAAATCGCGGTCAAGGTCGGTAACCGACCGATGCCGGACCGGGTGATGCAAGCGGTGTGGGGGTTTTATTTCCTGTATATCCTCAGCTACTGCTTTTTCTCCTTCGCGCTGGCGATGACCGGCGTGGATCTGGTGACGGCGTTCGGCTCGGTGGCGGGTTGCCTGAACAACATGGGGGTGGGATTGGGCGAGACGGCGGTCGGTTTTGGCCCGCTGAACGATGCCGCCACCTGGTTACTGTCGGCGTCAATGGTGGTTGGGCGGTTGGAGGTCTTCCCGCTGTTGTTGCTGTTCCTGCCAGATTTTTGGAAATGAGCATGAGCGAGCAGGCGGAGCGCCCGGAGGCGGAATCAAGGTCGACCTTGGAAGAATCCCCCGGTTTTGCTCCGCCACGGCCCGAAACCGGCTGGAATCCGTGGCAAGCCCGTCAGCGGCGGGCACCGATCAAGACGACGCTGTACATGGTCGGGGTGCTGATGGTCCTGTTCAGCGCCACCCTGCTACCGCCGATCGCGGTGGCGTGGTGGTACGACGGCATGTCGGTGGTGATGCCGTTCGCGGAAACTCTGGCCGCCACCCTGGGGCTGGGCTTGCTGTGCTGGCTGCCGGTATGTCGGTTCAAGGTCGATCTGCGCAACCGTGACGGCTTCGTGGTGGTGGTGGCGTTTTGGGTGCTGTTGTCGCTTCTGGGCGCGATACCGTTCGTGTTGGCCGAACATCCGCACATGCGTTTGGTGGACGCGGTGTTCGAGACCGCTTCCGGGCTGACCACCACCGGCGCCACCATCCTGTCCGACCTCGACGCCCTGCCCAAGGCGATCCTGTATTACCGAGCGCAATTGAATCTGTTGGGCGGCATGGGAGTGGTGGTGCTGGCGGTGGCGCTGTTGCCGATGCTGGGCGTCGGCGGGATGCAGCTCTACAAGGCGGAGACGCCGGGACCGATGAAGGACGAGAAGCTGACCCCGCGCATCACCGAGACCGCCAAGAACTTGTGGGTGATCTACTTCGGCTTGAATGTTGCTTGCGCTTTGTCGTTCTGGGTGGCCGGCATGAGTCCGTTCGATGCGGTTTGCCACAGTTTCTCCACCCTGGCGCTGGGCGGTTTTTCCACTCACGACGCCAGCATCGGTTATTTCCATAGTTTACCGATCGAGTTGGTCTCGGGTGTTTTCACGCTGATCGCGGCGGTCAATTTCGCCCTGTACTTCATGGCGTGGCGCCGACGCAGCCTCTGGCTGGTGTTTCAGGACGCGGAGTTCCAATTCTTTCTGGTGGTGATCGGCGGGATCGTTGCGCTGACCTGCGCTTACCTGTATTTCAGCGACACCTTTCCATTGGTGGACTCGCTGGTACACGGGTTTTTCCAGAGTCTTTCGATCGTGACCAGCAACGGCCATA
>WBZT01003190.1_pt1 | contig 10884 bp, 8 predicted proteins | sample 5204241 | NCBI WGS metagenome assembly WBZT01 (sample SAMN12344358, study PRJNA552823) | activated sludge metagenome | biome: Activated sludge suspended growth; feature: Nitrification reactor; material: Wastewater; isolation source: activated sludge from nitrification reactor of wastewater treatment...
GCCAGGTCTGCACGTGCTTGCGGAAGAAGCGCTCCTGCTGCGGCAGCGTGCATACCGCGGCGTCGTCGCCGGCGATGAGATAGCGCATCACCTCGAGCACGTAGGCGACGTGGTCCTCGGTTTCCAGCGCATCGACCGCGCGCGTGAGCCCCAGCGGCGCCAGGTCGGCGCGCAGTTGCGCGAGCGGCTTTTCGTTGAGGTAGCCGCTCAGGTAGTACGAGCCGTACGCGAACACCTCGGGCTTGCCGATCGCCACGAAGAGCGCCGCGTGCTCTGCCGCCGCCGCCTCGGGCGTCGTTTCGCGCAGCACGGCCGCCAGCGCCTGCCACGCGGCGCCGAGCGCGCCGCCGGACTGCGGTGCGTGCACCGCCGGGGCACGAAACCGCGCCAGCAGCGCGGCATCGGGCGGCGCATGCCACAGCCGCGCGAGCAGGCCGTACAGCTCGGCGCGCGCCAGCTCGTCCTCGTCGCCGTTCGCCGCCAGCGCAACGCGCTCGGGTTGTGCACTCATGCCCTCAGCGATCGGTGATGCGGACTTCGTTGCGCTGGGTGTGCATGTCGATGACGCGGCAGTCGCTGCACATCTTCAGCCGCTCGGCGGCGGCGCCCTGGAAGGCGCTGTGGCCGGCCAGCTTGGCGATCATGTTCTCGATCGCGCGCAGCGTGCCGAACGGCTTGTGGCAGCGCACGCAGCGATAGGGCTGCATCTCGGCGAGAACGCGCAGGCGGCGGCGCGCCTTGCCCTCGTCGGCCAGCCACAGCCGCGGCTCGAGCGTGATCGCGTCTTCGGGGCAGGTGCTCACGCACAGCCCGCACTGCACGCAGTTCTTCTCGATGAAGCGCAGCTGCAGTTGTTCCGGGTTGTCGGCCAGCGCCGCGGCCGGACAGGCGCCGACGCACGAGAGGCACAGCGTGCAGCGCCCCACGTCGACGACGACGCTGCCCAGCGGCGCGCCGGCGGGCAGCGCCAGCACGTCCGCCCGCCGGCGCGCGTGAGCGAGCAGATGCTCGAGCGCCAGCTCGAGCGTGCTGCGCTTGTCGGCCAGCGCGCGGAAGGTGGCGGCGGCGGCGACGCCTTCGGCGCTCGGCGCGCCGAGCGCCTCGTCGAGCGCGGGCAGGTCGCGCGCGTCGCGCGTCTCGATCAGGCGCAGATGCTCGCCGCCGTAGCCCAGGCCGCTCATGAGCGCCTGCGCCACGGCCATCTGCTCGCGCAGCGCCGCGCGGTATTCGGGCGCTTCCTCCGCGGTGGCCAGCACCCAGACCTGGCGCGCCCCCTGCGCGAGGGCGGCGAGCCACAGATCGAGTCCGATGCTGGCGGTGTGCCACACGGCCAGCGGCAGCACGCGCGCGGGCACGCCGTTCAGATCGCGATCGAGCCGCGCGGCGCGGCCGAGGTCTTCGATCATCTGCCGGCCGGCACCTTCGCTGTGGATCAGCAGCGCCGCGTCGCGGCCACCGGCACGCGCATGCGTGGCGAGCAGCGTGTGGATGCGTCGGCCCTGCTCGAGCGGATCGGGGCAGGCGTAGGTCAGCGCGCCGGTCGGGCACACCGTGGTGCAGGCGCCGCAGCCGACGCAAAGATGCGGCTCGACGAACACGCCGCCGCCTTCGCCGAGCGCGCGGCCCTTGCGCGAGGCGTCGCTGCGGATCGCGCGCGCCGAGCAGACCTCGATGCAGGCATCGCAGCCGATCTGCTCGTTGCGGCTGTGCGCGCACAGCTGCTGCCGGTACGCGAGGAAGCGCGGCTTGTCGAACTCGCCTTGCAGCTCGCGCAGCTCGAGCACGGCGCGCATCAGCGCGCGCTCGTCGGCGCCGACGTGGAAGTAGCCCTGCGGCGGCTGGTGCATCGTGAATGCCGGCTGCGGCCGCAGGTCGAGCACGAGGTCGACGCGTTGCCTGTGCGCGAGCGGTGCACGCTCGAAGTCGATCGCGCCGGCCGCCTCGCACACGCGCACGCATTCGCGGTGGCTGCGGCAGCGCGCGAGATCGATCTGGTAGCCGAAGTCGATCGCCCCCTCGGGGCAGGCGTCGATGCAGGCGTTGCAGCGCGTGCACAGATCGAGGTCGATCGGGTTGTCGCTCGTCCACTCGACGTCGAAGGCGCCCAGCCAGCCCTGCACGCGGCTCGGGCGCCCGACGTGCACGGCGCGCTCGCGACGCTGCGCCAGCGCGCCGCCGCCGTCGACCAGCAGGCTCACGTCCAGGCGGTCGGCCAGCATCGTGGCCGCGCGCTCGGCCGCGTCGGCCGGCCCGATGACCAGACAGCGGCCCTCGGAACGAAAACTCACCTTGGGCACCGGCTCGGGTGCGGGCAGCTGCGCCAGCGCGATCAGCGCCGCGATCTTGGGGCCGGCCGCAGCCGCGTCGCGCGACCAGCCGGCGGTCTCGCGGATGTTGACGAAGCGGATGGGGCGCTGCGCCACGCCGGGCGCGCCTTCGGTGGCCTCGTTCAACTCGACGAACAGGCGCTGCTCCTGCGTGCAGGCCACGAGCAGTTCGCCATTGGTGCATTCGAGCGCCGCGCGCTGGAAGGCGCGCGCCTCGCGGCGGCACAGCGTGCTGTGCACGGTCGCAACGCCGTCGCTGCTCGCGCCGGGCGTGGCGTGCAGCGCGCGCGCCAGCGCCGCGCCGTCCAGCGCCATCGTGTGGTTGCAGTCGCAGATCAGGGTCTTCATCGGCAGGCGGCAGGGTACGCGAAAGCACGATCGCCGCGTTCGAGCGCCCATGCAGCGGCCGCGGATTATGGAGACGCTAGACTGGGCCGGTGCACGCATCGACGACGAAGCCCTCCTCGCGCCCGGGAATCCAGGTCGCGGTGCTGATGGAGCGCGTGGCGGCGCCCAACCGCTGGGAAGACTGGCACTTCGACGTGCTCGACGTGGTGCCCGACGAGGGTGCGTTCGGCGGTGCCGCGCGCTGCCTGCACGACGACGGCCGGCGTTCGCAGTGGCTGCATCCGGGTTACCGGCTCGAGCTGTACGCCGACGAGTGCAAGGGCTACTTCCTCAACCTCACTTCGGGCCATCCGGTCTGGTTCGTCGTCTGGCGCCACGACGAGAACGACGCGTCGCGGGCCGCGCCGCTGACGGTGAGCGTGTCGTACATCGAGGCCGACCGCTGGATGGCGGCCGGCGAGCACGTCGACAGCGTGCCCCTGGCCGACGCGTTGTGCGAATGGCTGCGCGTATTCACGAACGAGAATTTCAGGCCCGAGCCGCCGCGCCGCAATCGTGGGGCGTCTTTCCTCAGCCCGAAGGAGCGCGACGAGCTGATGCGGCGCGAGACGGAGCCGCGGCCGTGAGCGGCGCCGCCGACGACGGCTTCCTCGCGCGCTGGTCGCGGCGCAAGGGCCAGGCGGCGCGCGGCATCACGCCGCCGGCGCAGGAGCCGCCGCCGGCGTCACCCGGCCAGGCCGCGGCGCCCGCGCCGGCCGTCGCACCTGCCGCCGCCTCAGGCTCGCGCATCGCGGGCGCGGCTGCCGCGCAGCCGACGACTGCGGCGCCCGATTCGACGCTGGCCGCCGCACCGGCACCGGCACCGACCCTGAACGACGTCGCCGAACTCACGCCCGCGTCCGATTTCACCCGCTTCGTCGCGCGCGACGTCGATGCGAGCGTCAAGAACGCAGCGCTGAAGAAGCTCTTCGCCGATCCGCACTTCAACGTGATGGACGGCCTGGACACCTATATCGACGACTACAACCGCAGCGAGCCGATGCCGCGTGCGCTGCTGCGCCAGACGATGCAGGCGCGCGTGCTCGGCCTGCTGGACGACGAGCTCGAGGCGCAGCCGGCGCAGCAAGCACCGACGCCGAGCGCCGCCACGACGGCTGCGCCCGCACCGGTGCGCATCGAGACGACCGCGCTGCCTCAGGATGCGCCGTCGGCCAAGGCGCAGGCGTCGACAGGGCCTGCGCAGACGCCGGCACCGCCGCCGGAACATCCCGGCTAGGCGCGTGGGCTGCGCCGGCCGGCGCGACGCGTTCGGGCCGAGATGGCGGAAGAGCGTGGGAGTCGAACCCACCTGGAACCGCTGTGCGGCCCCACCCGGTTTTGCAGACCGGACGCCCCACCGGGGAACGATCCTCTTCCTGGGTCAGCCATGCGCCGGGCCGCCGAACAGGTCGCGCGCATGGCGCCGTATCTTGCGGCCCTCGGGGTCGCGCCTGGTGAAGCCGACCTGATCGAAGAACTCTACCAGCGGCACCGACAGGTGCCGGCTCATGCCGGTGGCCTCGCGCAGGGCCTTGACGTTCAGGCGCTGGTGCGGGTCGTCGTGCGCGAGCTGCTCGGCGCGCTCGGCGAGCTGCACCAGGTGCCTGGGCTGCACGAAGTACTCGGCGCCGATCGCGTACAGGCGGCCCATGCGCACGAGCTTGTCGAGCAGCCGCAGCATCTGCTCGCGGTGCAGCGTGCGGTCGCGCGCCAGCATGTCGCTCAACTTGGGCGGCTGCATGCCGCCCTCGTCGAGCCAGGGCCGAAGCCGTTCCCACAACTTCTGCTCGGCGGGCAGCAGCGCCACCTCGTGGCCGGGCACCAGGACATACGGGCCGCTGCGCTGCAGCGTGACGGTGGCGATCGCGTCGCGCAGCAGCAGCGAGAACACGGCCGCCGGCGGCCGCGCAGGCAGTTGATGCTGCAACTGCTCGGGCGTGAGGCCGGGGCTGTCGGGTTTGCGGCGGTGATGTGCGGCCAGCGTGCCGCGCATCGCCGCCGCGTGGCGCGCGAGCTGCGCGGCAGTGAACGCGCGTGCGGCGCTGCCTTCGCCCAGCAAGCGGTGCGGCGCGGCGGCGAGCACCGCCGCGCGTGCCTCGGGCAGCAGATTCCTGGCCACGAAGAAGCGTTCGAGGTCGATGCCGGCTGCCGGCTCCTGCGCCAGCAGGGCCGCGAGGGCGGCCTGCGGCGTCGGCAGCTCCTGCGCCGCCAGCGCGGCCAGCCGTGCGGCGCGCCGCCGGCGCGAAGGCGGCGCGAACGGATCGACGACGACGCCGCCGCCCAGCGTGCGCGTGGCCGACTGATCGCGCACGATGAAGCGGTCGCCGTGCAGCGCACCGATCTCGCGCTCGAGCGCGAGCTGCGCCCATGCGCTGGCGCCCGGCGCGAGCGGCTGGCCTTCGAGCAGCGCGACGCGCGCGCCGACATCGGTCGCACCCAGATGCAGGTGCACCGGTGTCCAGTGCGCCAGCGGCCCCGCTTCGCCGGCGAGCAGGCGCAGCCGCACGTCCAGGCGCCGGGTCGGGGCATGCACGGCCTCGGCGACGATCCAGTCGCCGCGCGCGATGTCGCCCTTGTCGAGGCCGGCAGCGGCCAGGTTGAGCGCCAGGCGCTCGCCGGCATGGCCGCTGGCGGCTTCGCTGTGGTGCGCATGCAGGCCACGCACGCGCACCGGCAGCCCGCCCGGACTGACCCGCAGCCGATCGCCCACGGCGACGCGCCCCGCGACCGCGGTGCCGGTGACCACCGTGCCGATCCCCGCCAGCGTGAAGCAGCGGTCGACGGCGAGACGGAAGTGCGCGTCCTCGCGCGCGGCGGCAGACACGCTGCGTGCGCCCAGCAGATGCGCGCGCAGCGCCTCGATGCCCTGGCCGGTGGTGCTGGATACCGCCAGCACCTCGGCGCCGGCCAGCGTCGTTGTGGCCAGCAGCGCATGCATCTCGGCGCCGACCGCGGCCAGGCGCGCGGCAGACACCCGATCGCACTTGGTCAGCACGACGACGCCACGGGCCAGGCCCAGCAGGTCGACGATCGCCAGGTGCTCGCGCGTCTGCGGCATCGGCCCGTCGTCGGCGGCGACGACGAGCATCGCATAGTCGATGCCGGTGGCGCCGGCCAGCATGTTGCGCACCAGCTTCTCGTGCCCGGGGACGTCGACGAAGCCGAGCACGCTGCCGTCGTCCAGCGTCTGGTACGCGAAGCCGAGGTCGATCGTGATGCCGCGCGTCTTCTCCTCGGCCAGGCGATCGCCGTCGACGCCCGTCAGGGCCCTGACGAGCGAGGTCTTGCCGTGGTCGATGTGACCTGCGGTGCCGATGATCAAGATCGAGGCGCGATCCAGATGCGATCGCGACGGGGATGCGCGGGGCCGGCATCGTAGCGGCTGCGGCGCAACCCCTGCGGCGCATCGCCGCAGGCATGGCGTAGGGGTAAATGACGATTGCCACAACGCGAGCATGTTCAACGAGCTGCCCCTGCACAGCGCCACCGTATGCTGCAGCCTCATCGCGGCGTGCAACAGGAGTTTCGAAGATGCGCGAACGTGAAAACAAGGTGGCGCGGCGTGCCCTGCTGGCAGGCACCGGAACCGCCGGTGCACTGGCCGCAGCCGCCGCGTTGATGCCGGGCGGCGAGCGCCAGGGCGGCACCACCAGGGACACCGTGAGCACGGCCACCGAGGATGCATCGGGCGGCTACCGCCTCACCGAGCACATCCGCAAGTACTACCGCGCCGCTCGCGTGTGACGCGTGTGAAAGGCGTGTGAGGCATCCGGGCCCCCCTCCCACTCGAAGCAGGAGGCATCCATGTTGTTGAGCAAACGGTCGGCGGGAGGCGAGGGCACGGCGCCCAGCGCGCTCGTCGCCAGCCTGGCGCGCGGCGTGGCGCGAGCAATACCGACGATGGACCGGCGCACCTTCCTGCGCCGCTCCGGCCTCGGCGTGGGTGCGGGCCTCGCGGCCAGCGAACTGATGCTGGTGCGCAAGGCCGATGCCGCCGATCCGGCCGCCGCAGCCGCGGCCGGCGCCAAGGTCGAGGTCAAGCGCACCGTGTGCGGCCACTGCTCGGTCGGCTGCGCGCTCGACGCCTACGTCGAGAACGGCGTGTGGGTGCGCCAGGAGCCGGTGTTCGACTCGCCGCTGAACATGGGCGGCCACTGCGCCAAGGGCGCGGCGGTGCGCGACAACGGCCGCGGCGAGTTCCGCCTCAAGTACCCGATGAAGCTGGTCAACGGCAAGTACCAGCGCATCGGCTGGGACGAGGCGCTCGCCGAAGTCAGCGCCAAGATGCTCGAGCTGCGCAAGCAAAGCGGCCCCGATTCCATCTTCGTCGTCGGCTCGTCCAAGCACAACAACGAGCAGTCGTATCTGCTGCGCAAGTGGATGAGCCTGTGGGGCAGCAACAACTGCGACCACCAGGCACGAATATGCCACTCCACTACTGTCGCCGGTGTGGCGAATACGTGGGGTTACGGTGCGATGACGAATTCGTACAACGACATGCAGAACACCAAGGCCGCGCTCTACATGGGCTCGAACGCGGCCGAGGCGCATCCGGTGTCGCTGGTGCACATGCTGCACGCCAAGGAACGCGGCGCCAAGATGATCGTGGTGGACCCGCGCTTCACGCGCACGGCCGCCAAGGCCGACGAGTACGTGCGCATCCGCTCGGGCTCGGACATCGCGTTCGTGTTCGGGCTGCTGTACCACATCTTCAACAACGGCTGGGAGGACAGGAAGTACATCGACGACCGCGTCTACGGCATGGACAAGGTGCGCGAGGACGTGATGGCCAAGTGGACCCCGGACAAGGTCCAGGAGGTCTGCGGCGTCGACGAGGCCACCTGCCTGAAGGTGGCGCGCATCATGGCCGAGAACCGGCCGAGCACGGTCGTCTGGTGCATGGGCCAGACGCAGCACTCGATCGGCAACGCGATCGTGCGCGCGTCGTGCATCCTGCAGCTGGCGCTGGGCAACATCGGCGTCTCGGGCGGCGGCGCCAACATCTTCCGCGGCCACGACAACGTGCAGGGCGCCACCGACATCGGCCCCAACCCCGACTCGCTGCCGGGCTACTACGGCCTGGCCGAAGGTGCGTTCAAGCACTTCGCGTCGGTGTGGAACGTCGACTTCGAGTGGATCAAGAACCGCTACGCGCCGGGCATGATGACCAAGCCCGGCATGACGGTCTCGCGCTGGTTCGACGGCGTGCTCGAGAACAACGATCTCATCGACCAGGACAGCAACCTGCGCGGCCTGATCTACTGGGGCCATGCGCCGAACTCGCAGTCGCGCGGGCTCGACCTCAAGCGCGGGCTCGACAAGCTCGACCTGCTGGTCGTCATCGACCCGTTCCCCTCGGCGACGGCGGCGGTGGCGGCGATGCCGCCGGCCCGGCCCGAGGAGGCCAACGCGAACCGCGTCGTCTACCTGCTGCCCGCGTGCACGCAGTACGAGACCTCAGGCTCGCTCACCGCCAGCAACCGTTCGCTGCAGTGGCGCGAGCGCGTGATCGAGCCGCTGTTCGAGGCGCGCTCCGACCACATGATCATGTACCAGCTGGCCGACAAGCTCGGCTTTGCCAAGGAGCTGACCAGGAACTACAAGCTGCAGAAGGTCAAGGGCATGGACGAGCCGGTGCCCGAGGACATCCTGCGCGAGATCAACGCCAGCCACTGGACCATCGGCTACACGGGCCAGAGCCCCGAGCGGCTGAAGGCGCACATGCGCAACATGCACGTCTTCGACGTCGTCACGCTGCGCGCGCGCGGCGGCGTCGACAAGGAGACCGGCTACAAGCTCGACGGCGACTACTTCGGGCTGCCCTGGCCGTGCTACGGCACGCCCGAGATCAAGCACCCGGGCTCGCCCAACCTGTACATGACCTCGCGCTCGCTGATGGACGGCGGCGGCAACTTCCGCGCCAACTTCGGCGTCGAGCGCGACGGCGTGTCGCTGCTGGCGGGCGACGGCTCGCACTCCAAGGGCGCCGAGATCACCACCGGCTATCCCGAGTTCGACCACATCCTGCTCAAGAAGCTCGGCTGGTGGGGCGATCTCACCGAGGCCGAGCAGAAGGCGGCCGAGGGCAAGAACTGGAAGACCGACCTGTCGGGCGGCATCCAGCGCGTGGCGATGGCGCACGGCTGCCACCCGTTCGGCAACGCCAAGGCGCGCGCGCTGGTCTGGAACTTCCCCGACCCGATCCCGCAGCACCGCGAGCCGATCTACTCGACGCGGCCCGAGCTCGTCGACAAGTATCCGACGCACGACGACAAGAAGGTGTTCTGGCGGCTGCCGACGCTGTTCCGCTCGATGCAGGAGAAGAACCGCGACGTCGGCAAGGACTACCCGCTCATCATGACCACCGGCCGTCTCGTCGAGTTCGAGGGCGGCGGCGACGAGACGCGCTCCAACCCCTGGCTGGCCGAGCTGCAGCAGCACATGTTCGTCGAGATCAACCCGGTTGCCGCCAACGACCGCGGCATCCGCGACGGCGAATACGTGTGGGTGCACTCGCCCTCGGGCGCGCGGCTCAGGGTGCGCGCGCTCGTCACCGAGCGCGTCGACCGCGGCACGGTCTTCATGCCGTACCACTTCGCGGGCCGCTGGCAGGGCGAGGACATCTCGAAGTACTACCCCGAGGGTGCCAAGCCGGTGGTCGGCGGCGAGTCGGCCAACACCGCCACCACCTACGGCTACGACGCGGTCACCATGATGCAGGAGACCAAGACGAGCGTCTGCCAGATCGAGAAGGCAGCCTGAGGAGCGCACGATGGCCCGAATGAAGTTCATCTGCGACGCCGAGCGCTGCATCGAATGCAACGGCTGCGCCACCGCCTGCAAGGCCGAGCACGACGTGCCCTGGGGGGTGAACCGCCGTCGCGTCGTGACGATGAACGACGGCGTGCCGGGCGAGCGCAGCATCTCGGTGGCCTGCATGCACTGCAGCGACGCGCCGTGCATGGCGGTGTGCCCGGTCGACTGCTTCTACCGCACCGACGAGGGCCTCGTGCTGCACGACAAGGACGTGTGCATCGGCTGCGGCTACTGCAGCTACGCCTGCCCGTTCGGCGCGCCGCAGTACCCGAGCAACGGCGCCTGGGGCCTGCGCGGCAAGATGGACAAGTGCACCTTCTGCGCCGGCGGCCCCGAGCCCAACTTCTCGGCAGCCGAGCTCGAGAAGTACGGCCGCAACCGCCTCGCCGAGGGCAAGCTGCCGCTGTGCGCCGAGGTCTGCTCGACGAAGGCGCTGCTGGCCGGTGACGGCGACGAGATCGCCGACATCTTCCGCACCCGCGTGCTCGTGCGCGGCAAGGGCAGCGAGGTCTGGGGCTGGGGCACGGCCTACGGCAAGCCCGCCGCCGGCAGCGGCGGCGAGGCGAGGAAGGAGGGCACGAAATCGTGAACGCCGTCCGATCGACGTTGGCCGCCGCGGCGGCTCTGGCCGCGGTGTTCGGGCTGTCTGCCTGCGGCGAAAAGCCGCAGACCGCGCACACGCCCAAGACCGATACGCGGCCCTTCGAGGGGCCGGCCACGGCCTACACCGCACCGGGATGGACGCCGGGCAACGAGGCCAGCTGGGCGTCCGAGCTGCAGATGCGCACGCAGGGGCAGAACGAATACGTGCGCATCGGCCAGCAGCCGACGGTGCAGCGCTGAGCCTGTGTAGAGACGAATCACGCGCGAGGAGGCTCACGCATGCGCACCATCCGCAGTCTGCTCGCCGCCGGCGCGGCCGCGCTGGCGCTCGCCGGCATCGCCCAGGCACAGGCTCCGGCCGCACCGCCGCCCGGCATCCTGGCCGATGGCGCGCCGGCCGGGTTCGTGGCGCCGGCGCTGCCCAAGCCGGACGACACCAACGCCGAGCGCGCCAGGAGCCAGCCCGGGAACAACGCGCCTTTGTGGCGCGCCGTGCGCGGCGTGGGCGGGCAGGGCGGCTACAGCTCGCTGCCGGCCACCGAGGCCAACGTGCTGATCCAGTCGTTCGTCAAGTACCCGGGCGCGCCCTACGTCAGTGCCGGCGAGGCCTGGAGGCAGGTGCGCAACCGCTGGATCATCCCGTACGGCGGCTCCTTGTTCCTGCTCGTGCTGGCGGCGATCGCGCTGTTCTATTTCGCGCGCGGCCCGCTCGGCGGCCGCCTGCGCGACACCGGGCGCACGATCGAGCGCT
>WBZT01003191.1_pt1 | contig 10883 bp, 9 predicted proteins | sample 5204241 | NCBI WGS metagenome assembly WBZT01 (sample SAMN12344358, study PRJNA552823) | activated sludge metagenome | biome: Activated sludge suspended growth; feature: Nitrification reactor; material: Wastewater; isolation source: activated sludge from nitrification reactor of wastewater treatment...
CCACGAACAGGCAGACCACGCTCGGATGCACCGCCAGACGACGTCGGACCACGAAGTGGTGCCGGTCGACCCCACCCATCCTCATGTGAGAGAACTGGCCACGGGCGGGACACCTGTGAAGTCGAAGAGCGCTCCCGTGCCTGACGGTCCAGCCCTTGAAGCCCACGCCCATGAAGCCCACGCCCATGAAGCCCACGCCCAAGGAGCCCACGCCCAAGGAGCCCACGCCCAAGGAGCCCACGCCCAAGGAGCCCGGGCCTATGAGGCGAAGGCCCCAGTGGCTGGTGGCGGTGCCCGTCGCCCCCGAAGAGGTGGGCGCACCAGGGGGCGGAACCCATCGAACGCTCGTCCGAGCAGCACATCGTCGAGCCCGGCACGGCACGGCAATCGCTCTCCCCGCCCGGCTCCTCGCTCCTGACACCGCGGCACCAGTGCCCCAGAAGGCGCGACGAGGTGCTCGCGGCGACACTACGATGAGGGCGGCCAGCCCACCCGACGAGGGAGCCGGTGAACTGCGCATGACCGACCTTTCCTACTGTGAAGAGTCCTCCCAATGGGAGGAGTCCTCCCAATGGGATGAGTCCTCCCATCTCGACCCCTCGTGGTATCGCGCCGCTGCTGTTCGTGGCGGGGCCGTCCATCAGCGCGGGGGACACTCACCCACGTTCCAGGTAGCAGAGGCCACGTGTGTGGGGTGCCAGTCGTGATCGGCGCGCGCACCATTGCACTGGTCGCGACTGCGGTGCTCATCGCTGGATGCTCGTCAGGAGTCCCCGCGGCCCAGCGGGAATCCGGGCAGGCAGTAACCACTCTGGATCCTGCGGCATTGCGACTGGATGTCCAGCGCACCGACATCGGGACCGGCACCATGGCTTGGGCCGAAGTCGGCAGCGGTGAGCCCCTGATCCTGCTCAACGGCACGGCATCCCCAATGGCGGAATGGGACCCGGCGTTCCTGGCGGCACTCGCGGCCCGACACCGCGTGCTCGTGCTGGACTATCCCGGCCTGGGCGGATCCACGAGATTGCCCGGACGTTTGACCTTCGACAAGCTGGCGGACGCGATGGTGCGGTGGATGGCGGCCATCGACCTCGACCGGGCGACAGTCTTGGGGTGGTCCATGGGGACATTCGTCGCGCAGCGCATGGCGGTGCGATATCCCGAAGCAGTTGCTCGCCTGATCCTCGTGGGCGGGAACCCCGGCGGTGATCGCGCAGTACTGGGACCTCCGTGGGTGCAGCGAGCCGACAGCGACCCCAACTACACGATCGAGACCTATCTGCGCACCAACTACCCGCACACCCGCTGCGCTCAGCGCGCGGGCAAGGCGTTCCTCGCCCGCCAGGAGGCCGCGGTCGAGTCGGGCCGCTACCCCCCGGACCGGGTCCCGACCCGCACCTATGACGCGATGGTGGCAGCGGAGGACCCGTGGTTGCGGTCGAACCGGAACCTGCGGCAACTGTCGCAACTCGATGTTCCGTCGCTCGTGATGGTCGGTGCGGGGGACGTCATCACGCCGCCGGCCAATAGCCGTGTCCTTGCAGGGGCACTCGAAGGGTCGGTCGACCGTGACATCACCGGCGCCGGCCACTCCGTCCTGTTCCAAGAACCGGAACTCAGCGCATCACTGATCGGTGGATTCATGGTCGGCGGGTTGGACCCCGGCCGCACCCGCGTCTCAGGGAAGTGCGGCTGATCGTTCAGGCGAGTCGACGCGAGCGGCGCCTGCGTACGACCACGACAGTCACGACGACGGCAGCTGTCACCGCGAGTCCGATTCCGATCGCGGGGGCGAACCGGCGCGCCGCCGCGTCGGCCTTCTCAGCGGCGAGCAGCAGATTGTCGGTGCCCGCGAGGAGCGAGTCCGCCTTGTCGAGCCCGGCGCGGGCGCTGGCCAGATCGGCCCTCAGTTGTTCGACCTCTTCGCGGCCGATCTGCAGTTCCTGCGTCAACTTCATGTGCGTCCTCCGGTCACAGATCTGCTGCGGCGAGTTCCGCCGCCACAAACCCATGATCGCGTACCGGCCGCAGAATCCGATCCTCGAGGAGCGGATCCGGCGCGTTGAGCCCAGCCGCCAAGCGGCCCGAGCGGACCTCGACGATCCCCGCGATCGCCAATGCCAGCGACGGGTCGATGTAGCGCAGTCGTGTGGGTTCGGGAAGAGCGAAGTTCAAAGGCTTCTTCGCGTTCAGAACGCGGCCTTCGGCAACCCTCTCACCAAACTCATCGGCAACGCCCATGTTGGCGAGCAAGGCATCGCCTTCGTTCAGCTCGGTGGCGTACTCGGACATCACCCCCGGTACACCGGTGGCAGTGACCACGCACCATGCGGCGGCGAGACTTGCTCGGACTGCCGAGCGATCCTCCCGGTCGATCCAGCCGAACGTGGAGTCACTGCCTGACACGCTGTCGACGATGGTCGCGATGGCGCCGCTCTGGTGCACGCGGTGGGCGATCCCGCGACCCACCTTGCCGCCTCCGATGATCACGATGCTGCGATCACGCAGGTCCGCGAAGCCGGCCGCGGCCATGGCGCGCACGAATCCGTCACCGGTGCCCAGGGAGTTCTCGATCAGCTTGATCCGACCGGCATCGACCAGGAACACGGGTTGGGGACATCGCCGGTACGGCTCGACACCGGACTGGGTGAGTTCCACGTAGCCGTAGGTGCTCGAGACATCGGCGTGGATGCCCGCGCAGTCGAGAACGACGTCGAAGGGACGCCCCTGGGGATCGGGCTTGACGACAGGGACCCCGAGCTCGGGCAGCTCGGCGACGACTTCCGGGTCGTGGGGGACGCGCGGGTCCGGGCTCACGACCAAGTCCGCGCCGGCACTCTGCATGGCCCACATCTGGGGCAGAACGTTGGTCCACACCGGAAAGCCGCTCAGCACCCGCACGCCGGTCAGTGGTCGGTCGCGCTCACCTGCCTCGATGAGCGCCCACAGAGCCGGGAACTCTCGCGGGTCGTAGGACGCCAGCACCGCGCGGCCCAGGGGGCCGGGCCTCATTTGCTCAGGTCCCGCTCCACACTGACGACTTGCTGGAACGTCGGACGGTTCTGGAACGGGAACGCACCGGGACGACTGATCGCGCTGGTCACCCGCGGCCGGTTCTTGTCGAAGCAGGACGGCTGCGGATCACTCGTGCAGGCACCCACTGCATACATCTCCTGTGGCGTGACGGTGAGCGCCGTACGCAGTGAATCGCGCAGATCCTGGCGGCACGCGGAACGGTCGCCGTCGCCGCAGAACACCTTGGGCCACGTGCCGGTCACACTGCCCGAGTCGGTCAACTTGCGCAGGTCATTCGAGACAAAGCCCCACCAGCCATCGGAGAAGCCGGGGGCGGCTGGTCGCTCGCGCGGGACAGCGCCCAGACCGATCACGGATTGGATCGCCTCGTAGGCCTCGGTTCCCAACTTGGTCTCGAAGATGCTCTGGACAAGTCGGGGCCACCAGGCATCCATGATCTCGATCGCCCGGTTGTGTTCGTAGCTGCCGTCCTGGTCCAGGTCACGGCGATGTCCGCCCGCGTCGCGCCACTGACGCAGCTGTGTGATGGCGTCCTGCAGCGCCGGGTCACCGGGGGAGCCGATCCGCTCCAGCAACAGGGGGAGCAAGGCGATGGCCCGGATGTCCTCGGTGGCTGGTTCGGACATGGACTGCACCAGGTCGGCCTTGGTCATCTTGCCTTTGTCGAGGTCCGCGTTGATCCGGCGTGAGATCAACTGCGAGCGGTAGATCGGCCCGTAGCCCCACTGCTCATCGGCCGCGGACCACCCGGGTGCCGGCTTGTTGTTCCACGACACCAGGACATCTGGGTTGATCGCCTTCGGATGCCGATCGAACTCCAAGGGGGTGAACGCCCCGGTCTTGGGGTCGAATCCCTTCCAGTCGTACTGACCGGTCCCGAGAACCGGGAAGTCCGGCGAGGTGCCGTTGGCTCGCTTCGGATAGGCCCCGGACAGGAAGTAGGCCGTGTCATCGGTGTCGGTGTATGCCCAGTTGAAAGTGAACTGGACGCCGGAAGCGGCGCGCTGGAAGCTCTTCGCGTCCTTGACCTTGTTCGGGTTGTTGAGATCGGAGAACCCGACGACCGAGTCGACCTCGCGGCCGTAGGTGCTTCGCGCGAGAACGAATGCCACTCGTTTGGTCTTGCCGTTGACCTTCACTTTGCCGTAGGCATCCACGATGCCGTGCACCGTGCGCCAGGAGGTCAGTTCCGCAGACCCCGCCGGAGTCTTGTCGATGACATTCGGGGTCCAGGAGTTGCGCCGGACCAACTTCTCCATGGGGCGACATTCGCCCTTGTACTTGTAGTGGTGCTTGTCGCCACCGCACAGGACTTCGGCGAAGGTGTCGACGTTGTCGGACCCCGCGGAGGTGGCGCTCCAGGCGTAGTCCCGACCGTGGCCCATCTGGACGAACAGGTTGACCCCGGCGAACGCGACGCCGCGGGCGTCGATACCCGGTCCGTGCAGTTCTTGTTCGACGAGGATCTGGGGCAGCCAGTACCCCACCTGTGGACCCATGACCGCCAGTGGATTACCCGTGCGGGAGTTCTTCGCCGACACCAACTCCCAGTTGGACATGTGGGGACGGGCACCGTTGTCGCCGCTGTCGAAGAGTGTCGGTTCGGCTCCGAGGTCCTGCATCTGGGCCGAGACCTCGGTCGCGACGATCTCGGCGTCCTCCACTGAGCCGGCGATCGGCAGCGCCAATCCCTTCTTCGCGAAGGAGTCCTCGGTCATGTAGGGGAACCGCTTCTTGATGGTCGTGGGTGCCCCGGGATCGTTCTTGGTGCGGAACCCTTTCCAGAGTTTCCGGCCCTGATCTTTGCCGAACCGCTTCTCCAGCGCACGCAACACGAGTGAGGAGTCCAGCGACCCGCCGCCCCCGCGGCCGAAGATGCCCCCGACAAGCGATGTTGTCGCGACGACATCTGTGGCGTCCCAATCGCGGAGCTCCTGTCCGATGAGGCTGTACTCGACCGGCATCAGGTCGGGGTTCTGGCGGGCTTCGGCGATGTAGGCGTTGATGCCGGCGACGAAGCTGTCGAGTTCCTTCATCGCGGACTTACCGAGGTCCTTCTTGGCTTGCTTGAGCTGGTTGTTCAGGTCCGTCTGTGAGTACGGGGCGAAACGCCATTGCTCGATGTCGGAGTTCAGGTTGCCGCCGCCGAGAAACGATGACAGGTCAGCGCGTCCGGTGTGCCGCAGGACATCCATCAAGAACAGGCGATCGGCGGCCCCCGCGTATCCAGCGCCGAACATGGTGTCGCGCCGGGTGGAGCCGTAGATGCGGGGCACCGCGTACTCGCGGTCGCGAACGATCGTGACGCCGTCGCGCGGGGTGATGGTGCTCAGCCGGTCGTCCGGACGAACGCCGAAGGTGGCGTCCTTGAAGAAGTCCGGGATCTGGCTGTCGGTCAGGGTGGGGGAGGCGTAGAGGAGGTTCTCGTACAGCGACTGCTGGTTGGCCCAGTACGGGGGAAGGGTGCCGTCCGTCAGGTACTGCTGGAACTCGGCCGCGGTGTCGACTCCGTCCGAACCGGGAGGCAGGACATTACGGAATCCGCCGGCGTCGTTTCGGCCGTAGCCCTCGGGGTCCGCTGCCAGGGCGGTTCCGGGTAGGGCCACCAGGGCGGCCGTGACGAGGGCGATGAGTCGTCGGTGCACGGCGATCCTTTCGGTCAGCTGAGCCGCTGGTACCACTGCAGGGCAAAGGAGCCCCGGACTTGACGAACGAAGTCAGCGCTGTCGGCAGAGCCTTCGTAGATGTCATGGAAGTACACGGTGGCCGCCAGGATATCGGTCATGTCCTTGTACATCTCGATATCGAACGTCGTGAGTACGGTCTCCATCTCGAAGACCATGAATTCGACCTGCGTCCGTGCGTCCCACGGGTCGAGACCACGAGCCGATGCGAAAGCAATCAGGCTGTTGCCCCCGTTGTCCCAGCGTCCTCCCTGGGACCACTGCGCCAGCCCGCGACCCGGGCCTCCGGACTGGACGGCAGTGGGGTCGACGCCGGACTCCTGTTGCAGGTTCCCGAGGATGCCGGCGATCGACTCCTCCGAGAACCCGTCCGCCTTGAGCATCTTCCAGACCACGTCCGCCGCGGGGCCGGTCGAGATCGGGGGACCTCCCGCGAGCGAGTCGGCCAAGGCGACCTTGTAGACGTCCTGGGCCTCGTCGTAGTCATCGTCGAGACGAACCAGTGCGGCCTCACCGATCCTCACGTCCCGCCGGGCGGCGGTCATGAAGTCCTCCGCTTCGGCGACGGACCGGCGAGCAGCCACCAGATCGTCGTGGGCGGCTTCGTACTCGGTCTGGGCGGCGTCGTACCCGGCGCGGGCGTCGTCGGCCACTCCGGTGGCGTCCTGTGCGAGGCGGACGGTGCGTTGGGCGTCGACGATTCCGGCATCGCTGAGGTTGTCGTACGTCATGTCGCGGCGGGCCATCTCGTGCAGGGCGGCAGGGCCGTCGGCGGCGAAGGTGGCGAATAGTTCGAGGTCGGTGTCCGACAACGCGTTGATGTAGGCGTTGCGGGCCATGCGGCGTAGTGCGCTTTCCGCAGCGAGAGCCGATTCGCGAGCCTTCGTCTCGGCCGCGGTGGCCGTGTGCGCGTCATCGGCGGCCTCCTCCGCGCGCTTCTTCGTCGCCCGGTCCACGGCCAGCGCGGCAGTGACCGCATTCTGTGCGTCGGTGAGTTGCCGAGTGGCGTCGCCGACGCGGGCCTCGGCGGCTGCGATCTCGGCTTCAGCAGCGCGATGCTGGGCTCGGATGTCGGCCAGTTGCTGCGCTGCGATGGACATCGGAACAGGGTCGGGGTCACTGCCGGCTGCCTGCGGAACTCCGGAGCCCAGAGTCAGACTCACCACGACTGCCCCCGCGGCGGCGCAGCGTGACAGTAGGCCCATGTTCCCATCATCGGCACACTTGAGGGCCCGCGACAGCCGAGTTGCGAATACCGGGTGGCAATTCCCGGATCAACCGGACATCTGAGCGAATGTCGCAGTGAAGTGCCGCAGGACCGGGGGCTCTTCGACGATGCGGTAGCCCGGCAGGTCGTGGGCCCTTGCCGCCACCTGCTCGCAGACCTCGATGACGTAGTCGATGTGGCTTTGGGTGTAGGTCCGCCGCGGAATTGCGAGCCGCACCAGGTCCAGTGCGGCGGGTTGTTCGCTGCCGTCGGGCCGGCGACCGAACATGACGGTGCCGATCTCGCAGCCGCGGACACCGCCGGCCTCGTAGAGTGCCACCGCGAGTGCTTGTCCGGGGTATTGCAGCGGGTCCAGGTGCGGCAGGAGTTCGCGAGCGTCGAGGTAGACCGCGTGCCCCCCGATGGGTTGGACGACCGGGATGCCTCGTTGCGCCAGCGCGTCACCGAGGTAGGCGGTGGATCGGATCCGGTAGCGCAGATAGTCGTGGTCGACAGCTTCGCGCAGGCCGACGGCAAGCGCTTCGAGGTCGCGTCCTGCCAGACCGCCGTACGTCGGGAATCCCTCCGTGAGGATGAGTAGGGCGCGACACTGCTGGGCCAGGGCGTCGTCGTTGACGGCCAGCCATCCGCCGATATTCCCCATCGGGTCCTTCTTGGCGCTCATGGTCATCCCGTCGGCGAGTCCGGCGATCTCGCGGACGATGTCGGACACCTCCCGATCACTTTGGCCCGGTTCCCGCTCCCGGATGAACCACGCATTCTCGGCGAAGCGGCATGCATCGAGGAACAGCGGCTTTCCGTGCCGGTGCGCCACCTCGCTCGTTTCCCGGATGTTCGCCAGGCTGACGGGCTGTCCGCCGCCTGAGTTGTTCGTGATGGTCAGCATCACGCACGGCACCGAGTCGCCCTGTTCGGACAGCAGCGCATCCAGTGCACTGACATCCATGTTGCCCTTGAAGGGATGGCGGGAGGCTGGGTCACGGCCCTGGGGAATGACCAGATCGACCGCGGCGGCTCCCGTGTACTCGACGTTTGCCCGCGTGGTGTCGAAGTGGGTGTTGTTCGGGATGATCCGACCGGGACCACCGAGCACGCCGAACAGGATCTTCTCGGCGGCCCGACCTTGATGGGTGGGGATGACGTGCTCGAAGGGGAACAGTTCTCGCACCCCGTCGCGGAACAACTCGAATGACGGCGACCCCGCGTACGACTCGTCGCCGTGCTGGATCGCCGCCCATTGGTCCCGGCTCATCGCTCCCGTCCCAGAGTCGGTCAGCAGGTCGATGATGACGTCTCGCGCGGGCAGATTGAACAGGTTGTAGCCCGCGGCCCGGATGGCCTCGGCGCGCTGCTCGGGCGTGGTCAGATGCAGCGGTTCGACCGAATGGATGCGGAAGGGTTCGATGATGGTTCGGAACTCCATGTCCGGACCGTACTGGTTCAGTGCCGCAGTTGCCCCCGGACCTCGGCGGCGGCGCGCAGACCCGACAGGATCGCTCCCTCGATGTAGCCGACCCAGCGGTCCGCTGTCTCCGTGCCGGCCCAGTGAATGGCCCCGACGGGCGTGCGCAGTGCTGGGCCGAACTGGGTCCACGCGCCGGGTGGCAGATGTGCGCCGTAGCAGCCCCGCGTGTGCGGTTCCGCGTTCCAGTCCCTGTCGACGTAGTCGAGCATGTCTGCCGCCCGGGGGCCGAAGTACCGCTGCAGTTCCGCCGTCACCAGCTCCCGGCGCACCGACACGTCGAATCGTGAGGCGGTGACGGCCTCGCTGCCCTCGAAGAAGCCCACGATCATCCCCGGGTACCCGGTGGGCGGCGTGTTGTCGAACACCACCTTGACGGGGCCCTGGTCGCTGGCTGCCTCCCCGGACAATCCATCGGCGCGCCAGAACGGCTGTTCGTAGATGGCGTGGAACTTGATGACCGACCCATGCGGCATGCGCTGCAGGAGTTGGGCTCGGTCAGCTGGAAGGACGGGGTCGTAGGTGATGCTGCCGGCGGTGGCTGGGGCCACCGTGACGATCACCGCGCTCGCGTCGATCGTGCGGGAGTCTGTCTCGACGAGTACCCCATGGTCGCGACGCTGGATGCGGCGGGCGGGATCGGAGAGCAGGACGCGGTCGCCCAGCCCTGCGGCAAGCCCGTCTGCCAACTGCATCATCCCGCCCACGACGCGATCCTGCTGGGCGCCGCCCCCGCTTGAGATCAGGGTCTCCAGGTTGGTGCCGGCGCGCGCGTAGAACAGCGCATGCAGTAACGAGATATTGGCCGCTTCGGTGGCGAAAACCGCTTCGGCTGCGACTCGGAAGAAGTCCCGACCCGCAGTGGTGCGAGCCGTGCGCACGATCCAGGTCTCGAAGGTCTGGCCGTCGAGTTCACTCGCCCGCGGGGTTCGCCACGGGTGGGTCGGATCGACCCGGGCTGCCAGTCGGTCGAACCGCCACTGCGCCTGCCCAACATCCGCCAGGGCGACGGCCGGCAGGCGTGGGACCCGACCGGCGTAGCGGGCGGATCGACCGCGGAACAGTAGCAACTTGTCCCCGACCACGTTCGTGGGCATCGTCGTGAGTCCCAGGCGATCGAGCAGGGCGTATGCCAGGTCCTGACCGGGGCCCAGCCACTGCCCACCGTGGTCGACCCAGGCGTCCGGGTAGCCGGAGAGCGGCTCGGTCTGCACGCGGCCACCCACACGATCTCGGGCTTCCACCACCAAGCACTCGATCCCCTCTGCCCGCAGCGCGTCAGCCGCGGTCAGACCCGAGATTCCCGCGCCGACCACCACCACCCCGGTGTCGAGATGTCGTGTCATGACGGGGGTCGCTCGGGCTGCTCCTGGGCGGCGACGGTGTCGCGCAACTCCTTGCGCTTGTGCACGAACCGGGACCGCAGACCGACGACCATGAACGGCAAGTAGGCGCCGATGAAGATCATGACCAGACCGAAGATGGTCCAGAAGTTGGTGAAGTCGGTGCCCGGTTCGTAGCGGTCGATCGCCACATTGAGCATCGACAACCACCATCCGCCGATGATGAGCACCGCACCGGCGAGGAAACCTCCGGCGCCGTACAGGAATGAGCCGAACTTCTCCATGGACTCACAGTAGGGGACTCAGACTAGGCGGAAAGGTGTCTGCAACCTCGCGGCATCGAACACCTACGCTGTCAGTCATGGCTCCCATCAAGGCCCCCGGCGAGGCCCTCCTGAAGGCCCTGGTCAAGGTCCCCGGCAAGGCTTCGGACGACTCCCGTCGATGACGCGTCCAACACAGGAAGCCGCGCGACCGCTGTCCGATCTGGTGCACCCGGGTTGGCTGCCCATCCTCGATCCGGTCGCCGAACGCATCGCCGCCATGGGCGACTTCCTGCGGGCCGAACTGGCGGCGGGACGCGGCTACCTGCCGGCGGGAGCCAATGTCCTGCGGGCATTCACCCGGGACCCGGCGGAAATCTCGGTCCTGCTGATCGGTCAGGACCCGTACCCGACACCGGGACATGCGGTCGGGTTGGCGTTCTCGGTCGCCGCCGACGTACGCCCACTGCCGCGCAGTCTGGTCAACATCTTCCGCGAGTACTGCTCTGATCTCGACGTCCCCTCTCCTACCACCGGGGATCTGAGCCCGTGGTTCGAGCGAGGGGTGCTGTTGCTCAACAGGGTGCTGACCGTTCGGCCGGGAGCACCTGGGTCACACCGTGGCAGGGGATGGGAGGACGTCACGGCGGCGGCCATCAGTGGCCTGGCTGCCCGGGACACGCCACTGGTTGCGATCCTCTGGGGGCGTGATGCGCAAAGCGCCCAACGTTTCCTCGGTGAGGTTCCGGTCATCGCCTCCGCGCACCCGAGCCCCTTGTCCGCCGATCGTGGCTTCTTCGGGTCTCGTCCGTTCAGTCGGGCCAACGATCTACTGGTGGCCGCAGGCGGCTCGGCTGTCGACTGGCG
>WBZT01003192.1_pt1 | contig 10874 bp, 10 predicted proteins | sample 5204241 | NCBI WGS metagenome assembly WBZT01 (sample SAMN12344358, study PRJNA552823) | activated sludge metagenome | biome: Activated sludge suspended growth; feature: Nitrification reactor; material: Wastewater; isolation source: activated sludge from nitrification reactor of wastewater...
ATGGCACAGATCGCCCGGACTGGACGGTCCCGCTGTTTCGCTATACCGCCAAGGTGAGCCGCCAGGTGCTCAGGTTCTTCAAACTCTGTTTCCTTAAACCAGCCTCGCCCGGGCTCTATGAACGCGAGCTAGAGCCCATGTTGAAGGCTTATCTATGACCTTAACCGGACACCGTTGCTTCTGCGATCCCCATAGCCCGTGGCAACTGGGCTCCTGCGAGAACACCAACGGGCTGCTGCGGCAGTACCTGCCGAAAGGCCCGGATCTCTCGGTCTACAGCCAGGAACAGCTTGATGCCATTGCCATTCGCCTTATCCAGTGACCTCAGGCGATATACAGCTACTTTCCACCGATCAGCGTCTACCCAGCCATGTTGGAACGTCTTAACCAGCCCGAAAACTCCATTCACTGATAAGTGTTGCAATTGATATTCGACTCCTCAGGTCTTTGCTGGTGTTGCAGCAGATCTTCAACATTCCGTAACCTGCCCTGGAGGGGTTGGGGTGCGCCTTGCGGCGATGGATTGGGGGAGGACCTGCGGAACCCGTAACTCACCACCTGTCGCGTCGCATCAGAGCTCTGGTGGTCCAGATCCTGCGTAGGGACCACACCGGTCCACTGCCTATCGAGGCCAACGCCACCGGACTGAATGGGTTCAGCGAAGGGGCATGGCAGGTCAGCGTTCACGGCGCTGACCAGCGCCTAACCTGGCTCTGGGTGTATCTGGCCATCGACGCTGATGCCCGGTAGGTCATCAGGTGGGGTTAGGACCACCGCCCAAACTGACAACGCGGTACTTGGGGATCTCTTGGACCAAATAGCGGGGCCGATAAATCAAACCGACGCCCATGGGGCTACGATACTCGCGAGGTGTAATACATCGCCGAGCAACGGCAGGCCACGTTGGTCGTTTGGCCCTAAGAGAAGGAGATCGCCTGGGATCCAGGACATCCGCGCACGCTGGGACCGGCCGCGTTTCAAGAGCAAGCGCTTGCGCAGAAGAAGCGTGACGCCGGGTATCGTCGGCGCAGCCTGGCTGAAAATTTAAGGTAACGACTCAAAGAACATTTCGGAGAAGCCCTCGCCTCACGCCCGTTAGGTGATCAGGTGAATGAGTTTATTGCGCGGATTGCCGCCATGATTCGGATGACCTACCTGGGGAACCCGAAGTCGGTCAAACTGGAGATCACACTGTCCTAACAAAATGGCGAAAAAGGAATCCTGCCCTACAGGTTCATATGCACCAACTCCACATATGGCCCGAGTAATGTCAGCGTGCAATTAGAGCGATCAACAACCGCCAGTCCGCTGCGCCGAAGCCAGCCTTAAGACTTAGACCGGCAAGCGCCTGCACCTACCTGCTCAGCGCCAACGCCTCGGGCAGTGCGTCACAGCGTGGCAGCAACGAGCCCTTTTCGCTGTCAGTAAGTTACTGAAGGAATAGTCTGCACCGGGTCGAGGTATTTTCGTTTACCCCGGTTCCTGCCCCGGCATCGACGATCGATCAGTAACTTACGTGCGCGGGGTCGGGCCGTGATTGAAAAGTCACCCCGGCCTTGCGGGGCGTGAAAAGAGGCGGCCGCCAAGAGATCATATCGTTGTCGAGACGATCTTTTGCATGAGGACCCCATGGCGACCATTGAACCGAGCTTGTTTGACTGGCAGGCGGTGGAAGCGCATAGCGAATTGGATCGCTTCTATTTGGCTTGGGATAATTTCCCGGATGCGCAGCTGCTGCAATACCTGGAGATCATGCGCGGGGCGGGCCGCGACGACTATCCGGTGGCGGCGATGTTGAATGCACTGATCGCCGGGGTGGTCTTCCAGCACCCCTCGGTGGCAGCGCTCTTGCGCGAACTGGCGCGCAACCCCGCGTTGGTGTAGGCGTGTGGCTTTGCGGTCTTGCCGATCCAACACCAGCCGGTGATACGGTTGGTGCGCAATGTGGTAACCGGGCACCTGCAGGCGGTGCTCGAGGCGCCTGCAGATCCGCGTTCCGCGGTGCCCACCAGCTGGAGCTTCTCGCGTTTCCTGGCCAACGTCATCGAATTGGTGGAGACGTTGGGGATGGTGACACAGATGATCGTGACCCTGCGCGAGCAGCTGATGGCGACGTTGCCGGATTTCGGCCGTCACCTCGTCGACGACGGCAAGGCCTTCGAGAGCCATAGTACCGGGCGGGTCAGTCGTACCACCGGGTTGAGTTCTGATCCGGATGCCGATTTGGGTAAGCACGAATCCGGCGGGGTCGACGCGCACACCGGCAAGGCCTGGAACAAGGTCTGTTCAGACGCAAGGTCATCGGGGCGTGCGAATATATGGGTTATCGCAGAACGATCCCCTGGTTCCACGTGGAACTCCGAAAATTAAATTCAAGAAAAAGGCGTCGAAGCGTGCGGGCATTCTGCCAATCCGAAAGTTTGCCGGCAATCAAACCCGAAATGGGAACCCATTTCAAGATCACGAGTATACAAGGCTCACAAAAGCATGGGCATCACAACATAGGTTTGGTCCGCGCGTCCGGCCCCACGCATCAGGGCGCTGCTGTTGGACTCAGCAAAGCGTATTTCCACACGCGGTTCATCAATGACACTCAATACATCAAGGAGATATCCAACATTAAATCCTATCGCCAATGGAGGGTCACTGTAATCGATTTCAATATTTTCTTCTGCCTCCTCTTGTTCAGGATTATGGGCCTGAAGAGTCAACTCATTCAGGCCAAAACCAAGGCGAATACCTTTAAATTTTTCATTCGACAAAATGGAGGTACGCAGCAAGGATTGTCGTAACGTATCGCGATCGATCACGGCAACTTTGTCCGCCATCAATGGAATAACACGTTCGTAATCGGGATAACGTCCATCAACAAGCTTGGACGTCAGCAAAGTCTCACCAACAACGGCCCGCAGAGTACGCGAAGATAAATCAAGTCGAATTGAATCACCGCCCGACTCGAGAAGCCGACTGAGTTCATGTACCGTTTTGCGTGGAATGATAACCTGAATGGGTTCCTCAATAGGTAGATCAACCAATTGCTCCAACATCGCCAAACGATGGCCATCAGTAGCTACAGAGGTGATACCACGATCTTGGACTCTTAAGAAAAGGCCGTTAAGATAGTACCTGACATCCTGATTAGCCATAGCAAAGGCCGTCTTATCAAACAATTCCTTAAGCATGGCTTGCTCGATTTCGATACTCTGATCACCATTGGAAGTTTCCATGAGAGGGTAATCCTCCGCCGGCAATGTACTAAGGTTAAATCGGCTCTTACCAGCAACAACAGTAGCACGCTGGTTTTGGGTTTTGAAACTAATCTCGGCGTCCTCAGGTACAGCCCTACAGATATCGAAGAACTTCCTGGCGGGAACCGTGATATCCCCCGATTCAATCACACTGGCAGCGAGACGAGCACGGATCTCAACCTCACGATCAGTTCCAGTAAAAGTCACAATGCCATCGTCGGCATGGACATGTATGTTGCCAAGTATGGGCAAAGTCTGGCGCCTTTCGACCACCCCACAAACCTTTGTCAGAACCTGTATCAATCGCTCGCGCTGTGTGCAAATATGCATAATGTTTGTATTTCTCTGTACTAAGCTGAGAGTGTTGTATTAGTCACTGCTTCATAGAAAAATTGGTGGAGACGGTGAATCAGAATGAAAGAATCCTCAACAGGTTCTTATAATCTTCTTCCACAGTTGAATCCTCTTCACGAAGGCTTTTGACCCTATTGGTGGCATGTAGGACCGTAGTATGATCACGACCACCGAATGCGCTTCCTATCTCAGGTAGACTGTGTTTAGTTAGCTCCCTAGACAAAGCCATGGCCACCTGGCGCGGACGAGTAATCCCGCGTGTACGTTTTGCAGACAATAAATCCAAAACACGAATTTTGTAATACTCGGCCACCGTCTTCTGGATATTTACGATACTCACCTGTCGATCTTGAGCAGCCAATATGTCACGCAGCGCATCCTTGGCAAAAGGAAGGTTAATAGGGACACCTGTAAACTGGGAATTGGCAACCAAACGTCGCAAGGCGCCTTCAAGTTCCCGAACATTAGATCGAATGGCCTTACCAACAAAGAATGCAACATCCTCTGGGAGTTCAACCCCAAACAGTCGGGCTTTGCTATAAAGGATTGCAACCCTCGTCTCGGTGTCCGGTGGATCAATCTGCACAGTTAGCCCCCAACCAAATCGGGATCGTAACCGATCATCCAAACCAGGGACCTCTTTGGGAAAGCAATCACTGGTCAGCACAATCTGTTGCCGAGAATCAAACAAAGCATTAAAGGTATGGAAAAACTCTTCTTGTGTGCGCTCCTTGCCAGCAAAGAATTGAACATCATCAATAAGCAAGGCATTGACATAGCGATAACGTTTCTTGAAGTCATCAATCCGGTTATGCTGTAGTGCCTTCACCATTTCTCCCACAAACCGATCTGAATGAAGATAAATAACGCGTGCATTCGGGTTGGAATTAAGCACTTCGTTACCGACCGCATGCATCAAGTGGGTTTTACCGAGGCCAACCCCGCCATATATAAACAATGGGTTATAGGCTGTCCCCGGATTCTGTCCGATCTGTATAGCAACCGCGCGAGCAATCTGGTTAGACTTACCTTCGACAAAGGTATCAAAGGTGAATTCGGGGTTCAGGTTAGAATCCGCGCGGTTAGGGAACCCACTAGTATCAACGGGCGCGACAGCTCCGTTATGATTCGGACTACCCATTCTTGCCTCACCCGCTCCGGAACTCCTCAGGGAGCCAATTTCGAAGATCAATTCCAGAACCTCGCCATGACTTAGGCGCTGACAAACTTCGAGTATTCGATCTTGAAATGATTTTTGAACCCAATCCTTGACAAAACGATTAGGGGCAAATAGCCGAACACACCGACCCTCCTCAATCGCCTGGAGTGGTAGTATCCAGGTGTTAAACTCCGCGGGGGCGAGTTCTCCCTTGAGAAGACCGACGCATTTTTCCCAAATTGGCACGAAAATTCCTCCTCGGTATTCCTAGATGACTGACCGTCCTAGACTACGCAACGGAATGAAGAGAGTCTACCGACCTTCCGCCATCTTATCCACAGGGTCATAGCTGGGTATGACTTCTCCTCTCTCTAGAAGATTTAGTTTGACCCCCTTGCACCAGAAACTTATACTTTGCGATCTTTTTCGCGGGGCAGGATTTATTTCCCCCGAACATCCTTACACCCGGCGGCCCGGCCAGGTTGGTTCCAGAGGAGAACCCAGTTATGAAAAGAACCTTTCAACCCAGCCGCATCAAGCGCGCACGTACCCACGGATTCCGTGCACGAATGGCCACCCGTAACGGGCGAAAGGTGCTCCAATCCCGCCGCGCAAAGGGCCGGGCCCGGCTAATACCCTAAGCGCGAAAGCCGCGCTATCAAGGGTGAGGCGAGACTCAACAAGTTTCCCTCGCCAGGCACGCCTGGTTAAGCCGTCTGACTTTCGATTAGTCTTCTCCGGCTCCAACCGGTTTGGCGACGACCTCTTCACAGTCCTTGCCAGGAAAACCAACGGTAATGTGGCCCGCCTAGGTCTAGCAATTGCGAAAAGATGCACCAAACAGGCGGTGGAAAGAAATCGGCTTAAAAGAATAGTCCGTGAAAGCTTCCGAACTCATCGAGAAGAACTGTGCCAATTTGACCTGGTCGTCATGTGCCGCCCAAGAGCCATAAAGGCCACCAACTCGGAACTCATGGCTTCACTCATCAAGCACTGGAGAAAAGTGAACAAGGATCGGCAATGCGGAAGCTGATGATTGGCTTGATCCGGGCATACCAGTACTTCATAAGCCCATGGTTGGGGAATCACTGCCGATTCTATCCCAGTTGTTCCCATTACGCAGTGGAATGTATCGAGGTCCACGGTCCCTTAGCCGGGTCTTGGATGGCATTGCGTCGCCTGGGCTGTTGCCACCCCTGGCATGAAGGCGGCTACGACCCGGTACCACTCAAAATCCAACGCGATTCGCCCCAGGGCGAGCCATCAACCCGCAAACCCTCCGACCGCACCCTTGATGTGACTGGCCATGGATAATCTTCGACTCATTCTCCTCTTCACCCTCGCCGCCATTTTGCTACTGTTATACCAGGCTTGGGTGCAGGACTATGGTCCCATTGGGGGACAACCCCAGACGGCTCGCCAAGAGACAAAAACTCCAGTCTCAATGGAGAAAGGGGCCGCCAGTGGCGTCGTTCCGCCCACCCCCGATATACCTACGGTGAATGTCCCCGCCAGTGCCACCCTTCCCACGATGGGAGGTAGCGCCACCGCGATCGAGAAGGGGGGCGCAGCCACCGGTACCATCCGCGTCGAAACCGACCTCATCTCCTTAGAAATCGATCGTCGAGGCGGTGCCATTGTCAGCGCCCGGCTACTCGATTATCCCCAGAGTCCGGGTGATAAAGAAACCAAATTCCGCCTACTCAAGCCAGAACCACCCAACTATTTCGTTATTGAGTCCGGTCTACGGGGTCCCGAAACTGGGCCACTGGCGGCGGACAGTCGCTCCCTGACCTTCCAGGCTGCCCAGGAATTCTTCTCCCTAAAACCGGGGCAAGATGAACTGGAGGTAGTGCTTTCCTGGAGCGACCCCGCCGGGGTCGAAATCCACAGACGTTATCGTTTTACCCGAGGCAGTTACGTCATAGACTTGACCCAGGAGGTCGTCAACCAAACCAATGCCCCCCTGGCGGCACGCGCCTACACGCAGATACTGCGGACCGAACTTAACGATCCTGACGCCACTCGCTTCGTCTATACCTACACGGGAGGCGTTTACTACACCCCCGAGGCCAAATATAAGAAGGTCTCCTTCGATAATATGCGTGCCGAGCACCTCTCTTTGGAGGCAACGGGGGGGTGGGTCGCCCTCATTCAGCACTATTTCATCGCTGCCGCCCTCCCCCCGGCCGGGGAACCCCAGACCTTCTTCACCAGCGCTCGTGAGGATGGCAAATACCTCATTGGCACCTATACAAACCCGGCCACCATCGAGCCAGGAACCACCCACCAATTCAACGAACGCATCTTCATGGGTCCTAAACTCCAGGATACCTTGGCATCGGTAGCACCGGGCCTAGATCTGGCGGTTGATTACGGACACCTGACGATTATCGCCCAGCCTATCTACTGGCTGCTTAGCAAGATCCACGCCGTGGTTGGCAACTGGGGTTGGTCCATCATTTTTCTTACTATCCTCATCAAGCTGGCCTTCTACAAACTTTCCGAGACCAGCTACAAGTCCATGGCCAATATGCGCAAGGTCACTCCGCGTATCCAGGCCCTTAAAGATCGCTATGGCGATGATAAAGAACGCCTTAATCAAGCCATGATGGAGATGTACAAGAAGGAAAAGATTAATCCCCTCGGCGGATGCCTGCCCATTGTGGTTCAAATCCCCGTCTTCATCTCGCTGTACTGGGTGCTACTGGAGAGCGTGGAGATGCGTCAGGCGCCCTTCATGCTTTGGATCAACAACCTTTCTGCGCCGGACCCCTATTTTGTGCTGCCTCTCATCATGGGCGTGTCCATGTACGCCCAGCAAAAGCTTAATCCAGCGCCACCGGATCCTATTCAAGCTAAGGTCATGATGAGCCTGCCCTTTGTCTTTACCATCTTCTTCGCCTTCTTCCCCTCGGGCCTGGTGCTCTATTGGGTGGTCAATAACCTACTATCCATCGCCCAGCAATGGTACATCACTAACAAAATCGAAAAAGCCGCCGCCAGGCATTGAGAATTTAGGTTAAGAAAACCCAACCCGTGGTGGCAGACACCATCGCCGCCATCGCCACCCCGCCCGGATTTGGTGGCGTCGGCGTTGTTAGGGTATCGGGAAACAAAGTACGCTTGATTACCGAGGCAATCCTTGGGCGCGTCCCTGAACCACGTCACGCCACTCTGGCCTGGTTCCGGGATGAGGAGGGCGAGGCACTGGATCAAGGCTTGGCCCTCTTCTTTTCCGCTCCCCACTCCTTCACCGGAGAGGACGTACTCGAGCTCCAAGGGCATGGGGGACCCCTCGTCCTGGACCTGTTGCTACGGCGCTTGATGACACTTGGGGCGCGATTGGCCCGCCCTGGCGAGTTCAGTGAACGCGCCTTTCTCAACGGCAAGCTGGATCTGGCTCAAGCCGAGGCCGTTGCTGATCTGATTGCCAGCAGCACCGAGGATGCAGCCCGCCTGGCTGGACGCAACCTGAGTGGTGAGTTCTCACGCCGCATTTATAGCCTGGTTGAAACCCTGATCTACCTCCGCACCTTTGTTGAGGCCACCCTCGATTTCCCGGAAGAGGAGGTCGACTTCATCGCGAATACCAGCATCGCTGCTGATCTGGATAAACTGATGGCAGAACTCGATATCCTCCTAAAGGGTGCCCGTCAGGGCTGCCTGATCCGGGAGGGTATCCAGGTCGTCATCGCTGGCCCGCCCAATGTTGGCAAATCAAGCCTGCTTAACGCCCTAACAGGCACCAACTCCGCAATTGTCACGGCGGTTCCAGGCACCACCCGCGACCTCCTCCATCGAGAAATCCAAATTGACGGCCTGCCCCTACATATCATCGATACCGCCGGCATACGCCATTCCGAAGACCTGGTGGAAATAGAGGGCATCCGCCGCGCCTACGACCAGATTGAAAGGGCCGACGTTGTTTTATGGCTGTCCGATGACAGTCGCACCACGGATTCCTCGGAATTCGAATTCACTGATAGGGCTGATCATATTCCCGTTATTCTTTTGCGGAATAAGATTGACCTGAGCGGTCGCCGACCGGGTCTCACCCAAACGTCTCAGCGCACCGAGATCGCCATCTCCGCACAGGAGGGGACCGGTCTGGACAGCCTGCGCTCCCACCTCAAGGAGGTTTCAGGTTACCGAGAAAAGGCAGAGGGCATTTTTCTTGCGCGCCGCCGTCATCTTAATGCCTTGGCCCAAGCCCGAGAAGCACTAACACGGGCGCAAAACAACCTAAAAACGTACAACACCACCGAACTCACCGCCGAGGAAATGCGACTTGCTCAGAAGTCTTTAAGTGAAATCACTGGCGAATTTACCTCGGATGATTTGCTAGGCAGAATATTTTCTAGCTTTTGCATGGGCAAGTGAGCAGCAATCCCGGCAAACCACATTCATAGAATCCTTGTCATACCATGCAATCGGCATTTGTAAAATCCCACATTGCACTCCAGTCCCTGGTCGATATTCATGACCAGCCATTCACTATCCTTGACAGTTCCTACCGCGTCATCGCCATCAACCGCGCCTACGAGCGAACCTATGAGATTACGCGAGATCGGGCGATCGGAAAATCCTGCTGCAGCTTAGCTCCCCGGGGTAGTTGCCCCTGCCCCTGCGGCGGGCGTAACGAGGGCTCACCCTACGCGCGGGTCTTCAGGGGCGAGATTATCCAAGACCTAACCCATCGCTATCGCGACCAGCAGGATCGAGAACACCTGGTGCGCATCCTGGCCTATCCCATCCGAACTGCAAGCAACGAGATCTTCGTCGGCGAGTTAATCCAGCAGGACCTAGTGCAAGGCAAGTCCCATCCTCAAACCGAGGCCGAACCAGCCGCCATGGTCGGTACATCTCCCGAATTTCAGGGGTTCTTGGAACGCCTCCGCCGTGCTGCCCAGACCCAGGTTCCAATCCTGATCCAAGGACTAACCGGGACCGGCAAGGAACTTGCGGCCGCCTATATACACCAGCACTCCCAACGCAAGACCGGCCCCTACCAGACACTCGACTGCACGACCCTGTCTAACGGTCTGTTCGAGAGCGAGGTCTTCGGCCAAGAGCCAGGCGCCTTCACCGGGAGCGCGGGCGGGACCCAGGGCCTACTTGAACTGGCGGACGGCGGAACCCTCTTTATCGACGAGATCGGCGAAATGCCCCTGCCACTCCAGACCAAGTTCCTGCGCGTCATGGAGAATGGAGAGTTTCATCGGGTGGGCGGTACCCGCACGCTCCGGGCCGATGTACGGGTGGTCTGCGCCACCAAGCGGGAACTGCGCGAGGCACCTTCGTTTCGCCAGGATCTGTATTATCGAATTGCCGCGATAACCTTCACCCTGCCAACACTGACGGAACGACGCCAGGACATTCCGGACCTGGTCAAGGAACTGTTGGATCGAATAGGTCGCAGTACCAAGCGCACCTATAGCCTGACGCCAGAGGCCCTGGCCATCCTCGCCGATTACAAATTTCCGGGCAATGTTCGTGAGTTGCGCAACATACTGTGGTCGGCGACAGCCAATTCGAAAGAGGCACTAATTGGGGCCGATCAGATCCGAGCCGCCCTACCACCGACCCCGAAATCTAAGTGGGACAATGTCCTGCCATTTCGCCCTGACAGGCGCACCCCTGCAACCAACCGTCACGATCTGACCCTGCCCTCACCCTGGCCGACCTGGGAGGTAGAGCACCTGAGAACCGTGCTCCTGCTCCACCACGGTAACCGGCGGGCAGCCGCCGAGGTTCTGGGGATCAGCGAACGTACCCTCTACCGCAAAATCCGACTCTACGGGTTGGATTGAGTTCGGATGCCTCAGCCTCCGCGATCAACCGAACCCTGGGGATTCTCACAACGCGGGATCTGCTGCCAGGTCCAGGGATCTGGAGCAACCAGCGGCTGCTCCCCCTGTGCATTGACGATATCAGTGGTCAAAACAGGAGTCACCCCCCAGCACAGGAAGAATAAGGGCTCTCATACGCTTGGTGTGGGCAAGGGGTCTGACACCATCGAGACCGGCTGCCCGCTTATGCACACGCAACGCGCTTGAACGGGGACGCCGGCAGGTGCGTGAGCTTGCCGACCACGAGGTAGGCGATGGTGA
>WBZT01003193.1_pt1 | contig 10874 bp, 9 predicted proteins | sample 5204241 | NCBI WGS metagenome assembly WBZT01 (sample SAMN12344358, study PRJNA552823) | activated sludge metagenome | biome: Activated sludge suspended growth; feature: Nitrification reactor; material: Wastewater; isolation source: activated sludge from nitrification reactor of wastewater treatment...
TCCTGGCCGCCCGGCCATACGCTCCATTATCTGCCCGGTGTACGCATCGATATTATCCGGCAAACAATGGGATAGTTGCCCGCATTCCGCACACGTTGCGTTATGTTTACGCCGACCTTGCAGATGGGCCACTTGATGTTCGCGCAACGTTTGGCTTTCCCAGATTTCCTTGATAGTTTGCGTTTTGGTATCTCCGATAATTAACGTGCGCTCCCAATCCAAAAAACAGAGACTGACCGTACCATCAGTGTTCACAGCAATAGAATAAAAGATATAAGGACAGGACTGGACCTCGCCAATAGGCTGACCGTAGATACCTTCGCTAATTTGGATATCCATATACTCCTCTACGTTAAACGCTGGCCAGCAGGGAGCTATATTTTCGATGAACACCCGATCCGAAATTTCACCAAAGGTTTCAAAAAAACGCGCTTTGTCTTCAGATGAAAGAATATCACCTGGTATTTTGACGCAAATTTCACAATCGCCTTTATGTTGGTAAAGATAGCGGATATTATTCACAAAGCGATCAAAGTCAACTCGGACATGAGCAAAATTCCAATATTGTTCATCGGACATTCCATCGACGGAAATATTGATTCGATCAATACCTGCATCGAGGAGAGGCCCAACTTTTTCAGGAGTGAGCAAATACCCATTTGTGGTCGTATCAACATATTCGACATAACCGCTTTTTTTAGCGTAACTGACCATGTCAGCAAATCGAGTATGCAACAAAGGCTCACCTTCTTTATAAAGACGAAGCACTTTAAGTGGTTGCTCGAACTCTTCTAAACCATCAATGATTGTTCTATATAAATCAAAATTTATTCTTCCTTGCCAGCGGCCAGTTTTTTTAATTAAATCACGGTCGCCGGTAGGGCAAAATTTGCATTGAAAATTACAAGTATTGACTGGGTCTACAAACAGCACGAAGGGCGTGGACAGCGGAATCACTGTTTGGAGCGGTACCCGATTATCCAAATTGATACGTGGTTTGACTTTTGCTTTCATAACCGCAGACCCCTTTCAGATACGGAACTCCGCCGGACCCCGGCAATGGATATCCCACCATGTATCGAACGGAGACAGGCGCTGCCCGCCGACCGTGCGCACGGTCTCCGAATAGTGTTGGACAATGTCGCAGGCCGGAATCCACGACCCGGGAGCATCTTCGCTCATCGGCCCAGAAGCATGCGCCGAAAACCGATAACCGATGGTCGTATCGATCGAATCAGCGATATGTTTTTGGTTTATGAGCTTAAAGCTGCTATAGCCTAAGGCCATCAATTTTTCCAGGTAACGGAACCCAAAACGGCAGTCTTCTACACTCAAATAACACGGCAGATAGCGGAGCATTGCCAATTGATCGAGAACTAATTCATCAGACCCTTCTATATCTATTTTTAAATACATCGGCACCCCATAAAGCGCAAATAAATGCTCTATTGGCAAACAGCATACTTCGATTTCAGTTAAATTAACATCTTCACGTGCTGCCCAATTTTTATGGAGACTCGCCAGATGTGGAAAATTTGGACTTATATAAAATACTCGTGTACTCTCTGACTCCCAAATTGCGCTTTCTATTAATACAAGTTGCCCTTTTTCAATAAATTCATGAAATCTAATCAACGCTTTTTTTATAAAATCAGGATTTGGATCTACTGCGATTACCCGATATCCTTTGTGTAAATAATAATCGGTATCATCGCCATTATGCATGCCAAGGTCATACACGAGGTTATTGTTATTTATATATTTCTTATCCATAATACTTACTTTATACCCACCTCAAATTCTACCGAATCTCGGCAAACCATCTTCAGGCCTTCTAAAAGGGGTATCGCCGGCTGCCACCCAGGTAAAATGTTCGCTTTTTCCCATGGTTGAAAAACTTCTCGCTCCCGATAATCCCGCTTACCCCAAATGACCTTTACCGGACATTTAGGGTTAGCCGCATTAAATGCCGCGATAAGCTCTCTCAAGCTGACCGCTTTTTGCGAAGGCAACCGATAAATATTCCTTTCGCCCGGTGCCCACTCCAGGACTCGCTGGCACGCCAGCGCGACCCCCCGCGACACGTCGTCGACATGCACTAAATGAAGCCGCTGATCGCCCGCCGACATCGCTAATTTATCGGCGGACCCGGCGGAAAACTTGAGCAGATTGATCAATTTTTTTCGCGGGTCATCCGCGCCGTAGCTGTCGTAGAGATGCAGCTCCAGCAACCGCAATCCAGCCGCGTCGCGATAATAGTCGGCCAAAGTCGAGAACGCTTGCTTGGTCGCGGCATACAGATTGACCGGACAGTATTCCCGATCCCGATAGTGTTGCCACGAAGTTCCGGCATAAACCAAGGCATCGCAGCCGACCTCCCGCATGGCATCCAGCAGGTAGGCGCCAAACAAAACGTTTGAGCGCACCAAAGAGCCGACATCCTTGTAGCCGTGTTCGGCCACATAATGCGCCGCCAGATGCGCGACGACTTCCGGCCGGAAACCCTCTAGCGCCTCCCGGAAACCGGAACCATCCTCTCCCGCCGTCCACCGTGGCAGCGCGAAGCACTCGCTTTTATGGGCCGAACTCGCCCGCGACAGGCAAGCAACCTCATGTCTTTCCTCCAACAATCGGCGAACCAAGCGCGAGCCGAGAAAGCCCGAAGCGCCTGTGACCAAAACCTTCATCGCTCGCCCCGGTAAACGAAAGGGCTGACAAAATCGATGAACGGCGGATGCGCGCGATCCCGCGCCGACACGATCGGATCATCCACCAGCCAAGGGATATTGGCGGAACTCCACAGTAGACCGGCATCGTGCTCGGCCGAATAGACGGTCGAAACCTTGTAAACGAGCGTGGCGGTATCGCTCAGCACGCAAAAACCGTGGGCGACCCCTTCGGGCAGGTATGCCATGTTCGCTCCCTCGGCGCTCAATTCAAACAGCTCGTAGTTCCCATAGCTCGGGGAACCTCTTCGCAAATCGAGCGCGACATCCTGCACCCGGCCTTCGACGCAATACACGAGCTTGGCGTGGCCCATGGGAGGCGCTTGAAAGTGTAGGCCGCGAATGACGCCGCGCACCGATTTGGAGTAATACTCCTCCGCATAGCGCGTCTGTAGCCGATTGGCCCCAAAAAAATCGACATGAAACACTTTGACGAATCGGCCACGCGCATCGTGCCGGATTCTCGGCAGAATCTCGAAGCAACCCGGAATCGAGGTAGCCCGCGATTCGAATAGCGCTTGATCGGCTCCGGTCTCGGTATACCGCGAAGAAGCGACCACTAAAATCCGACTCCAAAAAATTGCCCCATTTTTTCCGCCGCATAACCCAGTGCGTTCTCACCCAAGCCAGGATACAAACCGATCCAGAACGTGTTGCGCATAACCTGATCGGTATTGCCGAGATCGTCTTGAACCCGATAATCCCGGTCTCGAAAATACGGCTGCCGCAACAGATTGCCGGCGAACAGCAATCGCGTACCGATCCGACACTGCTCCAGATAGCGCAGCAGCTCGACTCGCTCTACTCCAGCGCCCTCCCGCAGCGTCAAGGGGAACCCAAACCAGCAAGGATCGCTGCCCGACGTGGCCTCTGGCAAGATCAGAAACTCGCCCAACTCGGCCAATCGCTCTCGCAAAAACCGAAAATTGCGCCGGCGCGCCGCGATGAATTCCGGCAGACGCTCCAGTTGCGCCAACCCGCAAGCGGCCTGCATATCGGTGATTTTCAGGTTGTAGCCCAAGTGCGAGTAAACGTACTTGTGATCGTAACCTGCCGGCAAATCCCCCAGCCGCCAATCGAAGCGACGACCGCAGGTGTTGTCGCGGCCAGGCTCGCACCAGCAATCGCGCCCCCAGTCACGGATAGAAGCCATGACCCGCGCCAAGAGCGGATTGCGGGTAAAAACGGCGCCGCCCTCGCCCATGGTGATATGATGGGCCGGATAGAAGCTGAGCGTGCCGATATCGCCGAAAGTGCCGACCCGCTGGCCCCGCCAAGTCGAGCCGAGCGCATCGCAACAATCCTCCACCAACCACAATCCGCGCTCGCGCGCCAGCCGCGTCACGGTGTCGAGATCGAACGGATTGCCCAGCGTGTGCGCCAGCACGATCGCGCGGGTGCGCGGCCCGATGGCGGCTTCGAGGCGGGCGACATCGACGTTGTAAGTACCGATCTCGATATCCGCGAACACTGGCGTCAACCGATTGACCAGCAGAGGATTGACGGTGGTCGGAAAACCCGCCGCGACCGTGATGACCTCGTCGCCCAGCCGCAACGCTCGTTCGCCGAGTAACGGTGAGCACAGGGCCGACACCGCCACCAAATTCGCGGACGAGCCAGAGTTGACCGTCAGAACGTGGGGCAACCCGAGAAACTCGCCTAGCTTTTGCTCGAACGCGGCGTTGAAACGACCGGTGGTCAGCCAACCATCCAGCGATGCCTCGACCATGCACTCCAGTTCTCGCGCACCGATCACCTTGCCGGATGGCGGAATGGGAGTGACGCCGCTCTCGAACGGCGCGGGTCGCATGAAGCGCTCGGCGTACTCGGCAACCAAAGCCAAAATCCGGCGGCGCAAATCCGTTTCGCTCGGGCAGTGATCGGTCATGGGGCCGCATTCCAAAGCTAGAGAGTCTCGGCGAGAGAGAGGGCGCATGCGTCCAGCATGGCTTCACGCACTTCCCCGCCTCGGTATCGGGCGATTTGCGCCAGAGTAAACGCTCGCATGTCCGCTTTAGCGTAAGCGGCGCGATACCAGGCCACGGTTTCAGCCAGCGCGCGGTCGAGCGACCAGCGCGGCCGCCAATCCAGCTTGGCCGCCGCTTTGGCGCAATTCAGCTTCAAATAGCGCGCCTCGTGCGGATGGGGGGTTTCATCCCGAATCCAAGACGCCCCTTCGCCCCACAGCACCGTCAATCTCTCGACCAGCCAATCGACCGGGTGGGCATCTTCATCTAGCGGCCCGAAGTTCCAGCCTTCGGCATAAGCGGCTCCATCCCGCCAGAGCCGTTCCGCCAACCTCAGATAGCCGCTCAACGGCTCCAGCACATGCTGCCAGGGTCGAACGGCGTCCGGGCGGCGGAGCGTGACCGGCCGACCGGCGCGAAAAGAACGAATCGCATCGGGTATCAAACGGTCTTCCGCCCAATCCCCCCCACCAATCACATTGCCGGCCCGCGCCGAGGCCAAGGCTACGCCAGCCCGATCCGATGCCCGATTGAAAAAGGAGCGGCGATAGGCGGCTGTCACCAGTTCCGCGCAACCCTTGCTGCTGCTGTAGGGGTCGTAACCACCCATCGGCTCGTCTTCTCGATAGCCGGCCACCCATTCCCGATTTTCGTAGCATTTATCGCTGGTGACGTTCACCACAGCGCGAACGCCAGCGGTCCGTCGCACCGCCTCCAGCAGATGAACCGTGCCCAGCACGTTGATCGCGTAGGTCTCGAGCGGTTGCCGGTAAGCGGGCAACACCAGCGGTTGTGCGGCCAAGTGGAAAATAATCTCGGGCTGATACTCCCGCACCGCCGACCAAAACGCATCGAAGTCACGGACATCACCCAAGACAGAGCGCATGCCCTCGCCGACCCGCGCCGCTTCGAACAGATTCGGTTGAGTCGGTGGCTCCAGGGCGTAGCCGGTGACCTCCGCGCCCAAGTGTTGTAACCACAAGCACAGCCAGCCGCCCTTGAAGCCGGTATGCCCAGTGACCAGGACTCGCCGCCCCGCCCAAAACGCCGGCGTCAATCCCAAACTTTCCATGGTGCCCGCCCGTTCGCCCAAAGCTGTTCGAGGTGATATTTGTCGCGCAAAGTATCCATCGCGGCCCAAAATCCGCCGTGCTTGAAAATGGCCAATTGACCTTCCGCCGCGATGCGATCGAGCGGCTCGCGCTCCCAAATCGAGGCGTCGCTCTCGATGTAATCGAGCGCGCGAGGTTCGACGACGAAAAATCCCCCGCTCACCCAAATGCCGTTGCCCGTGGGTTTTTCCTGGAACGCCATGACCCTCTCTTGCTCGACTTCCAGCACACCGTAACGCCCGCTCGGCTGCACGCCGCTAACGGTGACCAGAGTTTCCTGCCGCCGATGAAAAGCGAGCAGCGCTCCGATATCGACATCGGATACGCCATCGCCGTAAGTCAGGCAAAAAGTTTGATTGTCCAGATAGTCCCTGATCCTGCGCACGCGACCACCGGTCATCGTCTCTTGGCCAGTATCGACCAGCGTGACTCGCCAAGGCTCGGCGTGCTTCACATGCACTTCCATCCGGTTGTTCGCCATGTCGAAGGTCACATCGGACATGTACAGGAAGTAATTGGCGAAATACTCTTTGATCAAATAGCCCTTGTATCCGCAACAAACTACGAACTCGTTGATCCCGTGGGCCGAGTAAATTTTCATGATGTGCCACAGGATCGGCCGACCACCGATTTCTACCATCGGCTTGGGCTTGAGCACGGTTTCTTCGCTGAGACGGGTACCGAGGCCGCCGGCCAGGATAACGGCTTTCATGCGCGTCGCTCTTCGATGGTTGGGTATGATGATACGGTTTCCGGCACGGTTGGCCGAATCGAACCAAGCCCGTTCTACAATCGGAAAAGCACATTGCAGGCCAATATATATATAATATTAATAAATAAGCAAATTATTAGTCTACCAAGCTCTATTTCTCCGATTGTTTCACGGGGAATTCTGCCAGAATTCCGACGCTTCAACCGAAATGGAACACTGGAGCGATGATCCGATTTGAGGCGAGAGGTCTTTGGCGAGCGGGAGATAAAGAGCGAACAGCTAAAGCGAGAATAGCGAGGAAAGCAACGCAGTGAAGCTCTGTTCGGGAAAAAACTGTGGCCGCGCCGCGCCCGGCGATGGTCGGGTGCGGCGAACGGAACAGTCGCTCATCCCATGTAATTGAACAGCGAAAGACTCTGGATGCGGATAAACGATTGTTGGGCCACTTGCAGAACAAAGGTTTCCTGGCTCAGCCGGGTGGCCGCCTCGGCGTAGTCCAGGCCGCCCACATCGTTGATGGTCTGCTGGAGGTGCGTCGTGAAATCGCCGTTGGTGTACTCCTGCTCTTGCAGGGCGTTCAGCCGCGAGCCGGGCTTGGCGCGCATCCCGGTCAGATGATCGAGACCCTGGTCCAGGTCGGCCAAGGCGTTGGCGAGCGATTGATTGAGTTGCGCCCCTTTCGCCGGCGTGCCGCCGCCGGTTTCCAGCGCGGTCGCCAGCTCATCCAGCGTCGCAAACAAATCCTGCCGGGTCGCGGGCTGAATCGTGAAGGTGTCGCCGGTGGCCGGGCTGCCGTCGATGGCGGTCTGCAAGCCGGCGAACTGGATGATCCCTCCGTCGCTGTAGCTCCAAGTCGCCGGAGGCACCGCCGCGCCCGCCGTATCATCGTTGACGGTGAAGGTCGTCGCCGACGTGAAAGCGATCGTGTAGGAATGGTTCTGGAACGCGGCCGGATCGGTGACGCTGCCGACCGCGATGGTTCCGTTGCCGGTATTGGCCGCAGACGCCGCCACCCGGAAACTGCCGTTGCCGTTCAGCGCGCCCCGGAACACTTCGTCGCCCGAATCGCCGACCGGAATATCCAGGGCGGGGCCGGCTTTAACCAGCCGTTGGCCTTGGTCGCCCTGGTAAACGGCCTGATTGTTCGCGTCCAGCACGAACGGCTGGGTTCGGCTCTGGAAGCCGGAAAACAGATATTCGCCGTTGCCGTCGCGGGTGTTGGCCACGCTGAACATCTGATCGTGGATCTGACGGATTTCCTTGGCGATATCGCGCCGGTCGCTGCCGTTCAGCGGCGCGTTGTTGGCTTGAACGGTCAGCTCCCGCGCCCGTTGCAGCAATTCGCTGGCGTCTCCCAGCGTGCTGTCCTCCAGATTCAGCCGGCCGTTCGCCAGATCGATATTCCGCTGGTACTGGTCGTACCGGCCGAGTTCTTCGCTCAGGCTCAGCAGGCGCGCGCTGCCGACCGGATCGTCGGCGTTGGCCAACAGGCGCTGGCCGGTCGCCATCTGCTGCTGCACCTTGGCCAGCGCCACCTGCCGCTCGCCGATGGCCTTGGCGCCTTGCTGGTAAATCTGGGAAGTGGCGATGCGCAGCATGGTTTATCTCCTGATCGCGTCCAGCAAGGTTTGAATGATCGAATCGCCGATCTGGATCACTTTCGCGGCGGCCTCGTAAGATTGCTGATACTTCATCAGATTGGCCGCTTCCTCATCCAGATTGACCCCGGACACCCCATCGCGCGCCTGGGTGGCGTGCTCCAGCAAAGCCGTTTGCGCTTGCAGGGTAGCACGGGCGTTGCTGCCCCGCGTGCCGACCTCGGCGACCATTTCGCCGTGCATGTCCTGGACGCTGCTGGCGCCGTTCACCAAGGTTTGCTTGCTCTGCAAATCGACCAGTTTGAGCGCGTTGCGGTTGTCGCCGACGCCGCCCGCGTTGGAAGCGACCTGGAAGGTGTCGCCCGCCGCCGGCGTGCCGGTGATCTGAACTCGCCAGCCGTTGAAATCGATATTGTCGCCGCTGGTGTAGGCGATGGGTGCGCCACCGTTGATGGTGTATTGGTTGGCGCTGGGAAATTGAATGTTGACCGTATCGAGCAAGGGCGGATTCGTGGGGGGTGGACTCTGATTGCTCGGCACCTCGCCCGCCGAAATTTTGGCGGTCCCGGTATTGCTCGATCCGGCCAAGGTCTTGATCGGCGCGGCGGCGGCGATATCCCGAGGATCTTGGATGGCGAGCTGAAAAGTTCTCGCCATCTGCTGGGTCGGCTGGACCAGAAAGCGGTCGCCCACGCTCATCGCGCCGCTACCGATGCCGATCGTCAACCCGTCCACCGGCGTGCCGGGCATCGACGCACCGCTGTAGACAATGCTGTCGTCCGACAGTCGCCGCACGCTGTAACCCGAGCTACCGCGAAACACTTCGTAATCGCTGGGCTGGACAGCGCCGATATCGGCGATCTGGAAGGTCACGGTCGCGTTGCCGCTGTTGTTGGTGTTCGGCGCGGCTTGAGCCACGTCGCTCGGGGGCGGATTGCCGGGAAACGGGGCGCCGATCTCGAAAAAATCGCCGCCCAACTGGCCGTCGAAATCCATGCCCAGTCGATGCTGGTCGTTGAAAGTCTTCGCCAGGCCGACCGCCATCAGCCCTAGCTTGTTCTGGGCCGGATCGAGCACTTGGTTCTGGAAGGCGATCAGGCCGCCCACTTCGCCCCCGCTCAGATAGTCGGTGACGACGGAATCGTTCTGGGCGAACCGGATATCCAGCTTGCGCGAATCGGACGCCGAGCGGGTCGTTTCCAACGCGTAGGTCTTGTAACCCTGCACCAGGGTCTGGCCGTTGCCGACGAACACGGTCAAGGTGCCATCCGATTGTTCCAGCGTGCTCACCGGCACTTTTCGGGCCAGATCGGCGACCATCTGGTCCCGCTGGTCCAGCAAATCGGGGGAAGTCCCGCCGTTGCCGCCCTGGGACAACACGATGGATTCGTTGATCTTGGCGATCCCTTCCGCGAGCGTGTTGATGGCACCGACGGCGTTGCCGAGGGTTTGATTGACCCCTTCACGCAAGGTGTTGATCTGGTTGTCCAACTCTTGAAAGCGGGCGGTCAGCGTTTCCGACCGACCGAGCAGGGCTTGCCGCGCCGGCAGCGAGGCCGGGCTGTCGGCGACATCCTGCGCGGCGGCGAAAAACTGGTCGAGCGCCGGCGCCAAGCCGGTCTTGCCGTCGCCGAGAACGCCGTCGAGTTGGCTGATCCAGGCGTCCAGGGTTTCCGACTGGCCGACGTTCGAGGTGTGGCCGCGCACCTGCTGGGTCGCGAAATCGTCGTAGACCCGCGCGATGGATTGGACGTGAACGCCGGTGCCGATATACATCGGCCGCCCCGCGCTGCCGGCGAAGTAAGGGATATTGCTGCCCAGCTCGGCGCGCTGCCGGGAATAGCCGGGCTTGTTGACGTTGGCGATGTTGTGGCTGGTGGTCGCCAGAGCCCGCTGAGAAGAAATGAGCGCCGACAGGCCCGTGCGCAGAATGTCTACCATGAGTCAGTTCCTCCGGCCGCCGGGGCCGCTGGTATCTTGGACGCGACCGCGCGTGGCACGGCTACCCCCTCAAATTGGATATCGGCTGGGATTGGGCCGACTTTAGCGTCCCCAGCGCGCCATCAAACGCCGGGCCATCGATCAAACCCTGGATTTTTCTGGCGTAGCTCGGATCGGTGGCATAACCGGCTCGCTGCAAGGCGCGCAGATAGGCGGGGCCGTCCTTGACCAGGCCCAAGGCCTCCGAGTAACGCGGATTGACCTGTAAAAACCGCACGTAATCGTTGAAACTGTCGGCGTAGGAAGGGTAAGCCCGGAAACCGTCGCGGATCCGGACCGGCACGCCGTTCACGAACTCCAGAGTGGAGTTGACGACCCGTTCGCCTTCCCAACCCCGGCTGGCCTTGATGCCGAACAGATTGTGGCTGCTGCGGCCGTCCGCGAAGCGCGGCACCGACTTGCCCCAAGCGGTTTCGTGAGCGGCCTGGGCGATCAGCACCTCGGGCGCGACGCCCAGCCGGCGGGCGGCCTCCTGGGCGTGCGGCCACATCCGCCGCACGAACGCCGCCGGCGAGGACGGCTCGAACGGCGCGTCGCTGACCGGATAACGATTGCGCTCGCTCTCGATGGCGCCGGTCTTGACGGTCGCCGTCTCGGCGGGCATCGCCACGCTCGACCGGATTCTTTGCACCTGCCGCAGGGTGGCGAGCGGATCGCCGACCATTTCGGGCGATACCGGACGGGACGGCGTGCCAGCGCCCTCGCCGCCGAGTTGCCGGGCGATGGTGTCGGCCAGTCCCAGCTTGCCTTGCTGGGCC
>WBZT01003195.1_pt1 | contig 10873 bp, 9 predicted proteins | sample 5204241 | NCBI WGS metagenome assembly WBZT01 (sample SAMN12344358, study PRJNA552823) | activated sludge metagenome | biome: Activated sludge suspended growth; feature: Nitrification reactor; material: Wastewater; isolation source: activated sludge from nitrification reactor of wastewater treatment...
AATCCCGTCGTGCTCATCACTGATGCCCAGTTCCTTCTCCGAGCAGAGCATGGAGTCGTTGTAGATGCCGCGCAGGGGGCGGCCCTTCAGCTTGGCCTTGACGTAGCCCTCTTTGTGGCCGTCGTAGAGCGTGGCCCCTTCCAGGGCGTAGGGGGCGTAGAGTTGCTCTTCGCGCAAGTCGCCGCGGCCGATGTAGCGGAAGAGGTTGGGCGCGCCGGTGACGGCGACCTTAGGCTCGGCTGCGCCATAGTCCACCGTCGCCAGCACCAGCCGGTCAGCGTCGGGGTGCTGCTCCACCTTCAGGACTTGCGCCAGGACGATTCGCTCGCGGTCCCATTCCAGTTCCGCGCCGGGCAGCCCCAGGTAGCTGATGCTCTCCACTTCCAGCCCGGCGTTGGTCAGCAGTTCAGCCAGCTCGGCCACGGGCAAGTCGATGTCAACGTATTCTTTCAGCCATGACAGTGGGACGCGCATGGTATTTCTCCAAAGATGGTGGCCTCAATTGGCGCGCAGGGGAGCGAGGGAGCGAGGGCGCAGGGGGGACGGTTTTCACCCCTGCTTCCCAGCCCCCTGCTTCTCTTCTAGAACTGTTCAAGAAACCGCAAGTCGTTGGCCCAGAACTGGCGGATGTCGTCGATGCCGTACTTGAGCATGGCGATCCGCTCCGGACCCAGGCCGGCGGCGAAACCGAAATATCGCTCTGGGTCGTAGCCGCCGTTGCGCAGCACCACCGGGTGCACCATGCCGCAGCCCAGAATCTCCAGCCAGCCGGTGTGCTTGCAGATGGCGCAGCCCTTGCCGCCGCACAGGAAGCAACTGATGTCCATCTCCGCGCTCGGCTCTGTGAACGGGAAGTAGCTGGCGCGGAAGCGCGTCTGCCGGCCCTCGCCGAATAGCCGGCGGGCGAACTCGGTCAGCGTGCCCTTCAGATCAGCGAAGGAGATGTCGTCGCCGACGGCCAGCAGCTCTACCTGCGTGAACTGCATCTCGCTGCGGGCCGTCACCTGCTCGTTGCGGTAGCACATGCCCGGCAGAACGACGCGGATCGGCTCCGGGTAGTACTCGCGCATGGCGCGGATCTGCCCGGCGCTGGTGTGGGTGCGCAGAATGACGCCCGGCGTGGTGGTATAGAAGCTGTCCTGCATCTCCCGCGCCGGATGGTGGGGCGGGAAGTTGAGCAGCTCGAAGTTCATCTCGTCCGTTTCGACGTCGCGGCTGCGGTAGACCTGGAAGCCCATGTCGCCAAAGATGCGGTAGATCTCGCGCAGGGTGCGAGTGACGAGGTGGAGCCGGCCGCGGTTCGGCCGGCGGCCGGGCAACGTCACGTCCAGCCCCCCGGCGGCCATCTCGGCCTGGAGCGCGGTCGCCTCGGCCTCGGCCAGCCGGGCATCGTAGCCGGCCTCCAGTTGGGCCTTGATCTCGTTGAGCCGGCGGCCGAACGCCGGCCGCTCCGCCGCGCTCAGCGCGCCGACCTGCCGGCTGAGCAGGTAGATGCCGCCCTTCTTACCCAGCGTGTCGCGATGCCACGCCTCCAGCGCCTCGCGCCCCTCGGCCGCGGCCAGCGCCGCCGCGGCCTGCTGGTATTGTTGCTCCAGTTGTTCGAGCATAACCCTCGCTCCCGGTGCATCCCACTTTCCGAAGTGGGTTGCACCTTCTTCCGACCCGGGTGCATCCCACCTTCCTGGGTGGGTTGCACCTTCTGCCAACTCCGGCGCATCCCACTTTCCGAAGTGGGTTGCACCTTCTTCTGGCCCTCAAGAACGTGCAACGCACTTCAGAAAGTGCGATGCACGCGGCCAACAAAAAAGACGCGGTTCGCGCCGCGTCTTTCGGGATTCTCTGTCGCCGGCCTGGCTTAAGCGGAACAGAGCGTCTCGGCCGTCGCGGCGCGGGACAAGTTCGCAAAAGCAAAGCCAAAAAACGAGCGTGAACGTTGAGCGTTCATAAATGTCATCGTAGCATCATGCTATACTGTTGTCAAGAAACGGCAAGACCTCCTTCCACGGAAGGAGGTCTTGGAGCGGTGGGGATGAGCGCCAGAGCCTAGAAGCTGCCGGACACGACGAGCGTCCCCGTTCCGGTCTTGATCTGCACCTTTGAGCCGGCGCTGATCATCGGCACGTTCTGGCCCAGGTCGGTGTTGCGGCTGAAGCGGCCGACGCCCAGCGCACTGACGCGCAGGCTGCCGACTCGGGTACCGTTGACAAAGACGTTGAGCGTCTTTCCGGCCAGGGCGCGGGCGTTCTCCAGTTCCACCTGGAACTCGCGCTCGCCGCCGCTGGCCTTATACTTGGCCGTGCCCTTGGCGTTAGGGTATTGCGCGCTGCCGTTCAGGCTAATGCGGATTGCGTCGCCGCCCTTGGCGTGCGCCGCCGGGGCGATCATGAACGTGCCAAGGAGCAGGGCGGTCAGGAAAGCCGCCAGAACCGTTACTTTCAACCATCCTTTCGTCACTGACATGATAAGTCTCCTTACGTGGTCTCCCATCGATTGACTTGATTGTTCTTGACGGAGGTCATCACATGACCGAACCATCTGTTGAACAGGATAATCGTTTTGCGGCGGCGGCTCATCGGGCGATGGTTGGAACCTGTCCCCTGACCCTGGTCGGACGCGGATCAGACTTTGGTCTGATCGGGCGGGCGCGATGATGACGACAAACGCCAATCCTCTGTCCCGGCTGACGCTGGCGCGGCAGTTCATGGTGGCCAGCCTGATCATCCTGGTGGCCGCCGCGCTGGGCCTCGGCTGGTGGGTGGGGCAACAGATCGAGCGCAGCGTCGTCCACCGCACAGCCGAGACAACGGCTCTGTTTGTCGATAGCTTCGTCGCGCCCAACTTGCAGGAGCTATCGACAGCCGACCGGCTCAGTCCGGCCCACATCGCCGCGCTCGATCGGCTGCTGGAGGACACCCCGCTCGGCCGCCAGATCGTGGCCTTCAAGGTCTGGGATGCCACCGGTCGCGTCCTTTACAGTGCTGAGCCGGAGGCCATCGGGCAGGTGTTCCCAATGGGCGAGGGCCTCCAGACGGCTTGGCGCGGCGAGGTAAGCTCGGAGATCAGCGAGCTGGAAGACCCTGAGAACGTGCTGGAGCGGGCGCAGCGGTCGCAACTGCTGGAAACCTACAGCCCGGTACGCCTGAGCGGCAGCGACGAGATCATCGGCGTGGCCGAGTTCTACCAGACGGTCGACGCGTTGCAGAGCGACCTTGCCACCGCCCAGGAGCGCGTCTGGCTGGCGGTCGGTCTGGTGATGGCCGTCATTTACCTGCTGCTGGCGGGGTTCGTCGGCCGCGCCAGCGACACCATCGACCGCCAGCGCGACGCCCTGCGCGCCCAAGTCGGCCAGTTGACCGATCTGCTGGCCCAGAACGAGGCGCTCCACGATCGCGTGCGCCGCGCGGCAGCGCGGACGACGGCCCTGAACGAGCGCGTCCTGCGCCGCATCAGCGCCGACCTCCACGACGGGCCGGTGCAGGACATGGGGCTGGCGCTGCTGCGGCTCGACCACGTCGCCGCCCACGCCGCCGAGGCCGAGCCGCCGGGCAACGCCATCACCGCCGACGTGGACGTGATCCAGAACTCCCTGCGGCGGGCGCTGGACGAGATTCGCGCGCTGTCGGCTGGGTTGGGCGTGCCGCACCTGAACGACCTGACCCTGCCGCAGACGCTGGCGCGGGCCGTGCGCGTGCATGAGGGGCGCACAGGTACGCCCGTGGCTCTGGAACTCGACGGCACGCCGGAGCGGGCTTCGCTGCCGGTCAAGATCACGCTCTACCGGCTGGTGCAGGAGGCGCTGACCAACGCCTACCGCCACGCGAGCGGGGCGGGGCAGGCGGTGGCGCTGGCGTATGATGCGGGCCAGTTGCATGTTGAGGTGCGCGATACGGGGCCGGGCTTCGTCGACGGCGGTGAAGCGGAGTGGGACAAGCATCTAGGCCTGGTCGGTATGCGCGAGCGCGTGGAGAGTCTCGGCGGCAACTTCCGCGTTCAGAGCGCGCCGGGCGAAGGCACGCGCGTGCTCGCCGATCTGCGAATCGACGGCAAGGAGTCGGACGATGGCTGAGATCATTCGCATTGTGCTGGTGGACGACCATCCGCTCTTTCGCGAGGGCGTGGCCTATACGCTGGGGGCGCAGGCGGATATGGAAGTTGTCGCCCAGGGCGAGAGCCGCGACGAGGCGGCGCGACTGGCGGAGCGCCACGCGCCCGACGTGCTGCTGCTCGACATCAACATCCCCGGCGGCGGCATCGAGGCGGCGCGGGCCATCGCCGCCGCCCGGCCGGCAATCCGCATTATCATGTTGACCGCCTCCGTGGACGAGGATGATCTGGCGGCGGCGATGGCCGCGGGGGCGAAGGGCTACATCCTGAAGGGCGTGGCGGCGCGGGAACTGGTCGGCATCGTCCGCGCCGTCAACGCCGGCGAGGGCTACGTCGCTCCGTCGCTGGCGGCCAGCCTGCTGGCGGGCATGGCCGGCGGGGCGCGACCGGCCACGCCGGCCGACCCGCTGGATGCGCTGACGGAGCGCGAGCGGGAAATACTCGACCTGGTGGCCGCCGGGCTGAGCAACAAGGAGGTCGCCGCCAGCCTGCACCTGAGCGAGAAGACGGTCAAGCACTACATGACCATCATCATGGAGAAGCTGGGGGTGCGCAACCGGGTGGAGGCGGCGCTGCTGACGAAGCGGTAGGCGCGCCGGCCGCCGCGAAAACAAAAACAGGCCGCGCGGCCTGTTGATAGACGGGTTATTCGACTGTGTCGCGGCCGGGTAGGCCGCGCCTCGTTCCTACGCTGCAACGCCGACGGCCACTTCCCGCCGCACCTCGCGTTTCAGATCGTCCAGGTGGTCGGCCAGCGTGCCCAGCACGCCGTTGATGAAGCGCGGCGCGCTGTCGCTGCCGTAGACCTTGGCCAGCTCCACCGCTTCGTTGATCGCCACCTTAACCGGCGTTTCGTCGGTGACAAGAAACTCGTACATGGCGATCCGCAGCACGTTGCGGTCGATGACCGCCATCTGATCCAGCGGCCATTCGGGGGCAAAGCGGGCGATGAGGCGGTCCATCTGGGGCTGGTACTCGATGACTCCGTGTACCAGTTTAGCGGCGAAATCGACCCCGGCGCGCTCCATCGGACTGGCCTCCAACCGCTGTTCCAGCACTTCGTCCGGATCGTGGTTGGCAATGTCGTATTCGTAGAGCGTTTCTAAGGTTACGCGACGGGCGCGACGCCTGGTCTTCATATCTTAACCTGCGTAAACGGCTGCTCCGGAGCGCCGGCCGCCAAGCTCGGAACTCCGCGCGAAGAGGCTAGACAACCTCTCCCTTGCTATAGTGGACGTCCTCGACAAACACGTTGACCGCGTCGACCGGAATGCCGACCATCGTATCGATCGCCTCGGAAACGACGGTCTGGATGGTGCGGCTCGTCTCCAGCAGGTTGACGTGCGGAGCCATTATAACATAGATATTGAAGCGTACCTTATTTTCCGATAAGTCTAATAGGACGCCGTCCTGCTTCAGACCGCGTTGGAAGAGGCGAGCGATGTCGGCCGGAACCTGGGCCAACTGCTGCACGCCCTCCACGCGCTGCACGGCATAGCGCGCAATGGTGACCAGCACTTCGGGGGCCACTTCAATGCGGCCGACGCTCTCATACGTTTCGCTCACGTTCCGATCCCTCCGTCCACGCGCAACACCTCGCCGGTGATATACGACGCCCGATCCGAGGCCAGGAAGGCCACCGCGTCGGCCACTTCCTGCGCCTCGCCCCAGCGGCCGAGCGGGATGTAGGCCAGCGTCTGCTTCACCAGGTCTTCCGGCAGCCCCGACGTCAGATCGGTCGGGATGAAGCCGGGGGCGACGACGTTGACGGTGATGCCGCGCGAGCCCAATTCCTTGGCCAGCGACTTGGAGAAGCCGATGATGCCCGCCTTCGATGCGGCGTAATTGGTCTGGCCTGGCTGGCCGACGATGCCGGAGACGGACGAGATGTTGATGATCCGCCCGCCCTGCTTGCGCCGCAGCATCGGCCGGGTGACGGCCTTGCAGGTGTTGAAGACGCTCTTCAGGTTGGTCGCCAGCACCACGTCCCACTGCTCCTCTTTCATGCTCATTAAGAGCGTATCGCGGGTGGTGCCGGCGTTGTTCACGAGGATGTCGATCTGGCCATAGGCGTCGAGCGTGGCCTTGATGAGGGCATCGGCGGCGGCCGTGTCGCTCACGTCAGCTTGCGTGGCCAGCGCCGCGCCACCCCGCTCGCGAATGGCGGCGACCACGGCCTCGGCCGCGGCGGCATTGGCATGGTAGTTGACGACGACCTTCGCGCCCTCGGCGGCCAGCGTCTCGGCAATGGCCCGGCCGATGCCGCGCGAAGCTCCGGTGACAATGGCAACTTTGTCTTGCAGCAGCATGGGGGGAGATTAACGCAAAGACGCAAAGACGCAAAGACGCAGAAACGAGTTTCCGCGTCTTTGCGCCTTAGCGTTAAATCGTCCTACAACTCGAACTTGACCCGCCGCGACTCGCGGTCGATACGCTTGACAAGGCCGAGCAGCACATCGCCAGGGCCGACTTCGACGTAGCTATCCACGCCTTGGGCGCCGAGGTAGCGAATCGAGTCCGTCCAGCGGACGGGTGAGGTGAGTTGCGCTTTGAGTTCAGCGCGGATCTCGTCGGGGGCGGCGATGGGCCGGGCGGTGACGTTGGCGACGACGGGGATGCGCGCCGTGGCCAGCGGCGCGGCGTCGACGGCGGCGGCGAATTCATCCGCCACGCTCGCCATCAGTGGCGAATGGGCGGCGATGGTGATGGGCAGGCGGACGACCTTGCGCGCGCCCGCTTCCGTCAGCAGGGTCATCGCCCGGGTCAAAGCCGTCTCGTCACCGGTGATGACCACTTGCCCAGGGCAGTTGTCGTTGGCGATGCTGACGGTGCGGCCGGTTTCCGCCGCGGCGCGGGCGCAGAGCAGCGCAATGGGCGCGGCGTCAAGGCCCAGGACGGCGGCCATGCCGCCCGGCTGGCGCTCGCCGGCCAGTTTCATCAGTTCGCCGCGCCGCCGCACCAGGGCCAGGCCGTCGGCGAACGACAGCGCCTCCGCCGCGGCCAGGGCCGAGAACTCGCCCAGCGAGTGCCCGGCGACGAAACCGGCATCAGCCTCGCCCCGCGCGCGCAGGGCTTCCCAAGCGGCCAGGCTGGTGACGAACAGCGCCGGCTGCTGAACGGCCGTGTCGGTCAGCGCCTCTTCCGGCCCTTCGAAGCAGATGCGCGACAGGGGAAAGCCCAGTCGGGCGTCGGCCGCGTCGTAAAGGGCGCGGGCAGCCGGCTCGCGCTCATAGAGATCGCGGCCCATGCCGACGGCCTGCGAGCCCTGGCCGGGGAAGAGGAAAGCGACTGCCATCGCTTTAAGAAGAACGAACCACAGAGGACGCTAATTTCACAAATTTCTTCGCTCAATCTGTGGAAGCCGCGTACTCTGTGGTTCTTTTCTAAATAGGAGCAATAACCACAAACGTCCAAATGGGCGCTGATTTCCTAATCTGCGTAATCTGTGGTTTGCGCCTTTCTTACTCTTCGCGCTCGGGCAGTATCTGCCGGCCGTTGTACTTGCCGCAGTTCGGGCACACGTGGTGGGCGCGCTTCATCTCGCCGCAATCGGGGCAGGGCACGAGATGGTACAGGGTCAATGCGTCGTGTGTGCGCCGCTTGTCGCGGCGGGCCTTTGAGACTTTCCGCTTGGGAACAGCACCCATGATGTCACTTCCTTCAGATGTTCAGTGTTTCGCGCGGGGGCGATAGACAACAAAAAACGAGCGGCCGAGTCGCCGCGAAGAAGGATTATAGCCCGCCCGCCGTGGCCCGTCAAGGCCGGGCGCGCCAGAGAAGAGGGAACCCGGAGGGCGCGGAGGAGACGCGGAGAACACAGAGAATACTGTGAATTGCTCCGCGCTCTCCGTGTCCCCTTCTTCAACGGCGCCAACAACCTGGCGGACGCGGCAGGCGCGAAAGGTGGTACAATGCGCGGGCCGCGGCGCGCCTCTCGACCGCGCGGCGGCGCAGACCCCGATGACGGAAACCTTCGGCAACTGGTTGAAACGCCGGCGGCGCGCGCTCGATCTGACCCAGGGCGTGCTGGCCGACTGCGCCGGCTGCTCCATCGTCACCATCCGCAAGTTCGAAGCCGACGAGCGCCGCCCCTCGCGCCAGCTGGCCGAGTTGCTGGCCGGCTGCCTGCAAATTCCCGCCGCCGACCGCGCGCACTTCATCAGCTTTGCCCGCCAGCCGGAGACGGCCGCGGCGGTTGCGCCGCCCGACCTGCCGCGCCCGTCGCAACCGGTGCCCGCGCCGGCCGCGCCCCCGCCCGTGCCCTATGCCCGCCCGGCTGCGGCCCTGCCCGCTCCGGTTGCGCCGCCCGCCCGACCACTCGTGGCCGTGCCCGCGCCGCTGACCGGGCTCATCGGCCGCGAGGCCGACGTGGCCGCTGTGGCGGCCTTGGTGCGCGAGCCGGGCGTGCGCGTGGTGACGCTGACTGGACCGGGCGGCACGGGCAAGACGCGCCTGGCGTTGGAGGTCGGCCGCCGGTTGGCCGGCGATGCGACGCCCTTCGCGGCGATCGTCTTCGTTGACCTGACGCCGGTGGATGACGCCGCCCTGGTCATGCCGGCCATCGCCGGGGCCCTCGACGCGAAGGACGCGCCCGGCCGCACGCCGGCCCAGGCGGTCGCCGCCCAGCTAGGGGAGCAGCCGGCGCTGCTCATCCTCGACAACTTTGAGCAGGTGATCGATGCCGCCGATGACCTGGTTGACCTGCTACGTTCGGCCGCCGGCCTGACCTTGCTGGTCACCAGCCGGACGGTGCTGCGCCTCTATGGCGAGTATGAGTATCCCGTGCCGGTGCTGCCGCTGCCGCCGCCGGGCGTTATCTCGCCGGTCGAGGCGCTGACCGCGCCGGCGGTGGCCCTCTTTGTCGAGCGCAGCCGGGCGGCCAATCCGCGCTTTACGCTGACGCCGGACAATGTCGCCGCGGTCATCCAGATCTGCGCCCGGCTCGACGGCCTGCCGCTGGCAATTGAGCTGGCGGCGGCGCGCAGCCGGCTGCTGGCGCCCGCGGCGCTGGCGTCGCAACTCGCCAGCGCGCTCGACCTGGCCGGACAGGTGCGCCACGTCAGCGAGCGCCAGCGCACGTTGCGTGGGGCCATTGACTGGAGCTACCGGCTGCTCTCGGCCGGGGAGCAGCGCCTTTTCGCCTGGCTAGGCGTATTCCAGGGCAGCTTCAATGCCGCCGCGGCGGCCGCGATTGCCGGCAACACACCGCTGCCGGACGAGCCGGCGACCCCGCCATCGACGACATGGCTGGAGGTTATCGCTTCGCTTGCGGACAAAAGCATGATCCAGACGGCGGGCGAGGCGGACGACGAGCCGCGCTACCGGTTGCTGGTGGTGCTACGCGAGTACGCGCTTGAGCAACTTGAGCGGCGCGGCGAGCGCGACGAGGCCGCGGCCCGCCACCTGGCTTGGTACTGCGCCCTGGTCGAGCGCATCGCCCCGCTGCTGGAGCAGAAGGAGCAGGCGGAGTGGTTGCGCCGGCTGGCGGCCGACTACGACAATATGCGGGCGGCCATGACCCTGGGCATCGAGCGGCCGGAGCACCGCGTGGCGGCGTTGCGGCTGGCGAGCGCCCTGCGCGGTTTCTGGCGCTTTCGCGGCCTCTTCAGCGAAGGACGCCAGTGGATGGCTCAACTGCTGGCTGACCCGCCCGCCGACGCGCCACTGGACGTGCTGGCCGGCGCCTACAGCACCGCCGGGATGCTGGCGCGCTACCAGGATCGGCACGACGAGGCGCTGCCCCTGCTCCACAAGAGCCTGGACGCGCTGCACCGGCTCGGCGCGGCGGCCGACCGCCGTCAGATGGCGATCACGCTCCGCAACATCGCCGCCATCTACTACTGGCGCGAGGAACTTGAACTTGTCGAGCGCTACACGCAGGACATCCTGGCCATTGAGCGCGAACTGGGCAACCTGCCCGCCGTGGCGACCATGCTCAACAACCTGGCCTCGGTCAACAAGCTGCTCGGCCGGTTTGACCTGACCCGCGCCTACGGCGAGGAGGCGCTGGCGCTGCATCGTCAGGTGTCGGGCACGGGGGCCATCATCAGCAGCCTCAACGGCCTGGGGCTGCTGGAGTTTCACGAGGGCAACATCAGGGAGTCGCAGCAGTTGTTCAACGAGGCCCTGGGATTGGCGCGGCAAATGGAAGACCCCTATCACCAGTCCATGCTCCTGGCGAACCTGGCCGAGGGTAAAATGGTGCAGGGGCGACTGGCTGAGGCGCGCGCCGATCTGGACGAGGCGCTGGAGATGGCGCGGACCGGGGGATTCAACCGCCTGGAGATGACGGCCGTCTTCAACCTCGGCTTGTTGCGGCTGCTGGAAGGGGGCGGCCCGGCCGAGGCGTGGCCGCCGATGCGCGAGGCGCTCTGCTTCTGGCGCGACGCGGGCATCCGCGTCATGGTCGACGTCAGCCTCTATCCCATCGCCCTCCTGCTGAGCCGCGCGGGCCGCGACGAGGCCGCGCTTCACCTGGTCAGCTACGTCGATTCGCGCACGCGTAACCCGGTGCGCGCCCCCGACTTTGCGATGATGCTGGCCGAGATACGACCGGCGGCCGAAGCGCGGCTGGGCGCGGCGTTCGCGGCGGCCGAGGCCGCCGGTCGCGTCCTGACGACCGAGGAGGCGACGGCGCTGGCCCTGCGCGAAGGCGATGCGCTGTTGGCCGGCGCGCCGGCGGCCGCGCCGGTGGCGAGCGCAACGCCGCTACTGGCCGGAGATTTCACTTTTACCCGTCTGCTGGCCGTCGGCGGCATGGGCGAGGTAT
>WBZT01003196.1_pt1 | contig 10872 bp, 5 predicted proteins | sample 5204241 | NCBI WGS metagenome assembly WBZT01 (sample SAMN12344358, study PRJNA552823) | activated sludge metagenome | biome: Activated sludge suspended growth; feature: Nitrification reactor; material: Wastewater; isolation source: activated sludge from nitrification reactor of wastewater treatment...
GAAGGACATGGACGGGACCCTCGCGGATGCCGTGTGCACCTTCGGGTCCCGGTCGCTGCGCGACTGGATCGCCCCCAACGACTCGACCCTGTTCGCGCGCTACCGTCGCAACGGCGTGGTGTTCGTCGGCAAGACCAACTGCCCCGAGTTCGGCATCATGGGCATCACCGAGCCCGAGGTCCATGGACCGACGCGTAACCCCTGGAACACCAACCACACGCCGGGTGGATCCAGCGGCGGTTCCGCCGCTGCCGTGGCGGCGGGAATCGTCCCAGTCGGCCACGCCGGTGACGGTGGCGGCTCCATCCGAATCCCCAGCGCCTACTGCGGGCTTTTCGGCCTGAAACCGAGCCGCGGTCGGATGCCGATGGGTCCGGACGTGAGCGAGGGCTGGAACGGGCTCGCGCTGCCGCACGTGATCACGCGCAGCGTGCGCGACAGCGCATTGTTCCTGCAGCAAACCCACGGACCGGACCTCGGCGCCCCGTACGGGGAACCCACTGGCAGCACTCGTTTCGTCGCCGCTGCAGGTCGGCATCCCCGCAAGCTGCGGGTGGGCGTTACTCGCCGCGCTTTCCTCGCCGATGACCAGCATCGCGAGATCGTGGCGGCTGTCGACAACTCTGCCGGGCTCCTGGCAGAGCTCGGTCACGACGTCGTCGAACTCGATCTGACCTTCGACGCAGAGCAGGTCGCCGAGGCCTATCTGACGATCAATGCCGCGAACATCGCCCGAGACATCGCCGAGACGCGGACCAAGACGGGACGCGATCCCAAGCCTCAGAACTTCGAACGGGCGACATGGTTCCTCGGGCAGGTCGGCAACGCCTTGTCTGCCCACGAGCTGGAGGACGCCCTCGCCGTGGTCGGCAGCCTCACCCGGTCGATCGCCCGACAGACCGAGGCCATCGATGTTCACGTCAGCGCCACGACCGCACAACCTCCCGCGGCCGTTGGTGAGTTGGGGCTGGGACTGGCCGAACGTTTGGGACTTTCCACGATCCGCAGGGTCTCGGCCGTCGCCGGTCCCACGATGAATCCGGTGTTCCGTCAGGCGATTCGCCAGTTGGCGTCGGACTCGCTGGCCCGTACCCCGAACACCCAGATCTTCAACATGACCGGCCAGCCGGCCATGAGTGTTCCGTTGGCCTGGACTACGACCGGACTCCCCATCGGCATCCAGTTCGCCGCCGCACCCGGCCAAGAGGCACTGCTGTTGTCGCTGGGGGCGCAACTCGAGGAAGCGCGGCCGTGGTTCGACCGCACCCCGCCCCTGTGACCGTGGTGGTTGACGGAGCGGATCCACTGCCACAGCTACAACCATGGCGACGTCTATGCGATCGCAACGCCATGAAGGCCGCTTAACCGACGCCGCCAGTCGGGCCATCAGGTCGGGGAGCGAGTAGCGTGAAAGATGTTGGGGGCCCACCTGCGTCCCTGGACCGGAGCACCGATATGGCGGATCAAGCCGACTCCGGCCAGGTTGATCCCCTGTGGCGGGCCGCCATCGACGTAGCTCCGGACCTCATGTGTATCCGTGACGCGGACGGGCGATTCGTCGCCGTGAATCGCGCTTTCGCGCAACTGGTCCAACTCCCCGCCACCGACATTGTGGGGCGCACTGTACGTGAGTTGTGGCCACGCCCGACCGCCGACCGCATGGATCGCCACGATGCGGAGGTGCGGGAACGGCGAGCCGGCGTCACCTACGTCAATATCTTCGGGTCGGACGAAGACGCGGTGGAACTGCTGGTGACAACCGAGCTGTTGCGGTCGGGCGCACACGATGGACTGTTGTTCTCCGTTGCCCGCAATCTCACGGCGCTGCAAGACCTCGATGTCGCCATCCATGACCGGGAGTTCGTCTTTCGAGACCTCTTCGACAAGGTCGGCGACGGGATCTTCATCACCGACCTGGAGACCATGCGCTTCCGCGCCTTCAACACTGCGGCACACGAATCGCTCGGGTATACACGAGCCGAGATGGCGGCGATGAGTGTCGGCGACCTGCAAGCAGACGGGGGGCACCACTGGCCCGCGGAAACCCGAGAACATCTGCTCGCCCACGGTCGGGCCCGCTTCTCGAGCCGACATCGCCGCAAGGATGGTGGTATCCGCGAGGTGGAAGTCGACCTCACCCTGTCCGAGATCGGTGGTCGGCCCGTGCTCATCGCCGTGGTCCATGACATCACCGAACTTCAGTTCCAGTCACAATTGCTCGCGGAGGCCGAACAGCTGGCCCAACTGGGCAGTTGGAATCTCGATCTGACAACCGATGAGTTGCATTGGTCGGCCGAGACACATCGGATCTTCGAGACGGATCCTGGGAGTTTCACTCCGGACTACGACGCGTTCCTCGAGTTCGTCCACCCGGATGACCGTCACCTTCTCACTGAGGCATACCGTCGATCTGTCGAGACCCACTCCCCGTACTCCATCGAACATCGGGTGCTCTTCCGCGATGGGAGGGTCAAGTTCATCCACGAGCGCGGAAGGACTGAATACGGCAGCGACGGGCTTCCACTCCGCTCGATCGGTACCGCGCAGGACGTGACGGAGCTTCGTCAAGCGCGCGACTCCTTGGAGAAGCTGGCATTTGAGGACCATCTCACCGGGCTACCCAACCGCACGGCGGCCCGAAACGAACTGGAACGGATGTTGCAGAGAGGGGCCCCGGTCGCAGTGCTCCAGTTGGACCTCGTGGAGTTTCAGCAGATCAACGGCACCTACGGCCATGAGTTCGGTGACGAAGTGCTGCGCCGCGTGGGCCGGACGCTGGCCCGCCTGTTGCCCGCCAAGGATCACCTCTCGCGTATTGGCGGGGACGAGTTCTTGATCCTCAGCCCGGGGATCTCGTCCGAAGAAGCCCTCGAACTTGCCAATCGTGCGCGGGCAGCCGTTCAGCTCGTCACTTCGGGCCCTCTTGACGTTCCGATCCGATTGGACACTCGCGTGGGATTGGCAGTGGGATCGGACCCGGATGCGGGCACCCTGCTGCAGCACGCGGATATCGCCCTGCACCTTGCGCGGGGAGCCGAAGCCTGTCAGCTCTATCGCGAGGACATGTCCGAGGTGATGCGCCAGCACATGGTCGTGTTGTCACGTTTCGATCAGGCTCTCGAGCGCGACCAACTCTTTCTGGAGTACCAGGCCCAAGTGGACTCCGACGGTGCGTTGACCGGCGCCGAGGCCTTGGTCCGGTGGCGCACGGAGAACAACGAGGTTCTTCCCCCAGGCGCGTTCATCCCGATCATCGAGGGGACACCCCTCGTCGAAAGACTGGGGGTGTGGGTCCTCGACCGCGCGGCAAGACAGATGGCTGATTGGCGCAGCCAGGGGCTGCCTTTCCCCTCGGTGTCCGTGAACCTGTCACCACGGCACTTCCTCACAGAGCCGGGAATCTCGCCCGTGCTACTGGCGACTTTGGAACGCTACGGGCTTCCCCGAGATGCCCTCGAGGTCGAGATCACCGAGTCGGTCGTGATGCCGTTGACGGGACAGATTCCCGCCGACGTCGAACGTCTCGCTGCGTCGGGGGTTCCGATCGCCATCGACGACTTCGGCACCGGTTATTCGTCACTGTCCATGCTCTACCGGATTCCGTTGCACCGTTTGAAGATCGACCGGTCACTGATCCGGGGGGTACCCAGCAATACGGGAGCAGCGTCGATTGTGTCAGCGACGATCGCACTGGCGGAGGCGCTCAATCTCGAGTGTCTCGCCGAGGGGGTCGAAACCGCCGAGGAGTTGGCTTGGCTACGCTCGGCGGGCTTCAACCGCTACCAAGGCTTCCTTTTCGCCCGCCCACAGCCGCCGGAAGTGTTCGCCCAGCGCTGGCTGGCTGCACCTGACGCCGCAATCGGCGGAACCTGACCGGTCCCGCCGCCTCTGATCTGACGATCAGGCCTCGATCAGGGCGTCGACGAACGTGGTGGGATCGAATGGCGCCAGGTCGTCCGGGCCCTCACCCAGACCGACCAACTTCACGGGTACGCCCAACTCGCGCTGGACCGAGATGACGATGCCGCCTTTGGCGGTGCCGTCGAGTTTGGTCAAGACGATGCCGGTGATGGCCACGACCTCTGAGAAGACTCGCGCCTGCGTCATCCCGTTCTGACCGGTGGTGGCGTCGAGCACCAGCAGCACTTCGCTGACCGGAACCTGCTTCTCGACGACACGCTTGACCTTCCCCAGTTCGTCCATGAGGCCGGTCTTGGTGTGCAGTCGACCGGCGGTGTCGACAACCACCACGTCCGCTTCGGTCTCGATTCCCGCCGAAACTGCGTCGTAGGCCACGGAAGCGGGGTCACTGCCCTCGGGGCCGTGAATCACCGGTACTCCTACTCGTTCGCCCCAGGTCTGCAACTGCTGGGTCGCCGCAGCGCGGAAGGTGTCGGCCGCACCGAGAACCACATCTTGGTCCTCGGCGACCAAGAGTCGGGCAAGTTTGCCGGTTGTGGTGGTCTTTCCGGTGCCGTTCACACCCACGACCAGGACCACCGAGGGGTCGGCGCCGATTCGAACGGTATTGAGCGATCGATCCAGTCCTGGGTCGACTGAGACGAGCAACTCCTCACGCAGCATCTGCCGCACGTGTTCGGGATCCTCAGTACCCTCCACCTTGACCCGGGTCTTGAGTCGCTCGACGAGATCTGTTGCTCCGGCGATGCCGACGTCTGCGACAAGGAGTGTATCCTCGATCTCTTCCCAGGTGGCGTCGTCGAGTTTGCCGGACGACAGCAGTGCCAACAATCCCTTGCCCAGCGCGGTGTTCGAGCGCGCCAAGCGAGCCCGCAGCCGAGCCATACGTCCCAGCGCGGGCGCTGGCTGTTCCACCGTGGGAGTCGGTGGTTCCAGCACTGCCGTGCCGACAGCACCGTCCAGCGAGATGTCCTCGATGTCGCGCAATGGTGTGTCGCGCGGCTCCGAGGCGTCGTCGTTGACGCCAGGGAGAATCTCCGGCTTCTCGGGTGCGGGGGGCAACTCCGCCCGTCTCCGGGAACGCACGGCGATGAAGCCGACTCCGAGGACGACCAGCAAGACGACGAGAGCGATGACGATTTCCACTCCCAGAGTCTAAGTTGTCGTAGCCCGACCAACGTCCGGCCTCGTCCTCCCGAGGCCTCTGAGCCGAATGCCACTATCGCGCCACCTGCGTCGCGTGGACAGAACCGGTTGGCCGGTTCGCGTGATTCTGGGCGGGCGGTCGCCGAACCCCCGTTAGCGTCGGCGCTGCCGATGATCGGCGCCGACTCAGCGGGGGCGGAGCACCGCGGGCATCCCGTCGCGAGGACGCAGCGTCACGGCCGCCAACGGACGCACCTGCTCCGGTGCCAGGACCCGGATGTCCCATTGACGGATCAGGCCGGCCAGCGCCAAAACGGCCTCCACCCAGGCGAACTGCTCACCGATGCAGCGACGGGTCCCGAAGCCGAACGGGAACCAGGTGCCCCGAGGAACATCCGGCGTGCGCTCATCGAACGATCCGGTCGGCGATATCCAGCGCTGCGGTCGGAAAGCCCAAGGATCGGGCCAGAATCGAGGGTCGCGATGCATGGCGTACTGGGAGGCCAGAATCGACGTTCCCGGCGGCACATCGTACCCCGCGAGGTTGATGGGCGCCGTGACGTACCTGCCGACCACCCACGCGGGGGGATGCAGACGCATTCCCTCGGCGATGACCGCGTAGGTGCGCGGCAACTGGGGCAAGGCGTCGAATCCTTCGGGGTCGACGTTGTCGACTTCCTCGCGCAGCCACTGCAGGGCCGAGGGGTTCATGGTCAGATCCCGCAGCGCCCAGGACAAAGCCATGGCCGTGGTCTCGTGGCCGGCGAGCACCATGGTCATGGTTTCGTCGCGGATCTCCTGGTCACTGAGCGACTCCCCTGTCTCCTCGTCCACTGTCTGCAACAGCAGGGACAACACGTCGGCGCCCGGGTGACCGGCAGCAACTTCAGCGCGCTTGCGAGCGATCAGTGCCGCGATCACCGTGTCGAGGCGATCCACGGCCGTGATCATGCGTGTGCGAGCTGGTGTCGCCACACGCATGGCGACCAGGGCGCCCGGTCGCATCATGCGTGTGAAGCCCGCCAGGACAACATCGAGCGACCGGCCGATGTCACCCGCGTTACCGGTGAGGTCGTCACCGAACAGCGTGCTGCCGACCACGTCCAGCGTCAGACCGGACATCTGCTGGACCACGTCGATGCGCACGGGCGAGCCGCCCGACATACGCCGCCACCGATGTGACACACGATTTGTGGCGGCGACCATACCGTCGGCGTATCCGCGGATCCGTTGGCGATGGAACACTGGTTGCACGAGGCGGCGGTTGCGCAGGTGCACGGCTCCCTCCGAGGTGAGCAATCCGTCGCCGAGCAGTGGCCGGGTGAACTGCAGCCCGCGTCCCTTCGCCAGCGACTTCGCCTCTCCCACGAAGCCCTGCCAGATGACATCGGGATCGGACAACAGATACAGGTGGGCGCCGCCGAGTTTCACGTGTCCGATGGGATGGTGCGTAGAACTGATCTCGGTGAACAACTGATAGGGAGCGACCCGACGCGTCAACAGACGAGCCATGCTGCGGGCGGACGAAGGCCCAGGGGGGCGCTGCACCCCGGCCGGCTGCGGCACCTCGAGAAGCTCGAGGGCCTCACGGGTTGCGGCGAGTCGGTCCTCGAAGGTGGTGGTCATGGGCCCAGTGTGACCCGACCGGGCAGGCGTGACGAGACGGAAGCCGACGTCTGACCGGATCCGTACAGATCAGACCCCCGCTGGCTCCCGGATCCGTTGCGAGATCACGTTGGTGACGCCGTCGCCACGCATCGACACCCCGTAGAGCGCGTCCGCGGCCTCCATCGTGCGCTTCTGATGCGTGATGACGATCAACTGGGAATCGGCGCGCAACTCTTCGATGACTTCCAGGAGTCGGCCGAGGTTGGTGTCGTCGAGCGCTGCCTCGACTTCGTCGAGGACGTAGAAGGGGCTGGGCCGGGCCTTGAACAGCGCGACGAGGAACGCCACCGCCGTCAGGGATCGTTCGCCGCCGGAGAGCAACGACAGCCTCTTGACCTTCTTGCCCGGGGGACGAGCCTCGACCTCGACTCCGGTGCAGAGCATGTCGGCCGGATCAGTCAGGATCAGTCGACCTTCGCCCCCGGGGAACAGGCGTGCGAAGACGCGCTCGAACTGGGCGGCAGTGTCGGCGAAGGCCTCGGCGAAGACCTGCTCCATGCGCTCGTCGACCTCGCTGATCACCGAGGTGAGGTCATCCCGAGCACCGCGCAGATCGTCGAGTTGGGTCGACAGGAACTGGTGCCGTTCCTCTAGGGCGGCGAACTCCTCGAGAGCCAACGGGTTGACCCGCCCGAGCAGACTCATGGCGCGTTCCGCTGATTTCAGGCGACGTTCCTGTTCACCGCGCTCGAAGGCGTATGACTCGGGTGCAGGACCGCCGTCCTCCTCGTCACCAGGCGCTCGGGGGCTGGGCGGAACCATCACGTGCGGCCCATACTCCGTCACCAGGCTGTCGGCCTCGATGCCGAACTCCTCCAAGGCACGGTCCTGCATCTGTTGGATGCGCAGTCGCTGTTCGGTGCGGACCATCTCGTCACGGTGCACCGAGTCGGTGAGAGTGTCCAGCACAGCCGCAACCTCCTTGATCCGGCCACGGAGGACACCGAGTTCCCGGTCGCACTGGTCCCGGCGGGTCTGCAGGTCGCCGCGAAGCGCATCGGCGACCACGACCAGTTGATCGGCGCGCACTCCGGACGCGGCAGCCGCACCTTGAACTGCCAGGGCGATCTCCCGTTGGCGCCGTCTTTGGCGAACCAAGCGCTCCCGTTCCTTGGCCGCATATCGTTCCCGGTGTGCCGCAGCCAGGAGTTCCTGGGCCCGGCGCTCGAGAGCGGCTGCCCGCTCCTCGCCAGTTCGCAACGCGAGTCGGACCTCCATCTCGCGACTCCGGGCTTCGTGCACAGCAGTGGTGAGTTCCTCGCGACGGTCGGGGGATGCGGTGTCCGGCGCAGTCGGGCTCGCTGCCTGCGCGAGTTCGCGATCCGCTGCGACGAGTGCGACCTGGTCCTGGGACAGACGCTCGAGCACCGAGGTGAGTTCGGCCTCGAAGCGGTGCGCCTCGTTGCGGGCCGCGCGCAGTCTGGAGCCGAGCGCACCCAACTGATCGGCGACGGCTGCCATGGCGGCGTCTGATTCGTGCAGTTCGGACAGCGCGTGCGCCAACCGCTCCTCATCCTCCTGAAGTTCGCGGCGCGCCTGGTCGACAGTGAAACGGAGCCTATCGCTGTCCGCTGCGGCCTCCTGCAGCTCCTGCTCGGTGGCCTCGATCTGCGCAGCGAGTTCCAGCGCACTTGACTCGGTGTCGTCCCAGATGAGCAGTGAGGCGGGACCGACGACATGCCCGTCCGCGGTCACCGCCAGGCGAGCACCATCGGCCACCAGGCGTGCGGCATCGGAAACGTCACGTGCACGCACAACTCCCGCCAAGGCGGAGCGCAGCGCCCGGACAACGTCGTCGCGCCCGGAGATCACGCTCGCCAGTTCGCTGTCGGGGCCGGGCGCTGCCGGGCCGTCGGCTGTCACGATGAAGCGAGGGACCGAGGGGAAGCGCTCGAGCACATCCAGGGCGGACTCGTGCGACCCGACGACAACTCCGTCGGCCAGTTCGCCGAGAGCGGCGGAAACGGCAGCCTCCCAACCCGGTGCCACATGGATCAGATCTCGCAACAGACCCGACACCGCCGGATCGGTACTGATGCCGTCGGGGACACCCGAACGGCTGCGGACAGCCGAGCGGAGCGCGTCGAGCCGCGCGGTCAAAGCGGCCTTCCGCGAAGTGGTGGACGCCTCTTGTGTGAGGACCGCGTCGAGTGAAGCCGAGGACCGTGAGACGGCCGCGTTGCAGGATTCGTACCGTGAGTCCAGGTCGACCTCGCCGTTGTCCATTCCGGACACCTGCTGTTCGAGGGCAGCGAACTCCGTGGCTGCTGCTTCGGCTCGACCGCGGGCCTCGGCCAGGCCGTGCTCGAGCCGGTCGCGTTCGCTCTGGCGTGCTTCGATGCGGCTGCGGGCAGCGGCGGCCTTGCCCTGCAGCCGAGCCAGCCGCTCACGCTGCTCAGCGGCCGACCGTTGCTCAGCCTCGATACGACGTTCCTCGGCAGCGAGTTCGGATTCTGATGCGGCCCGTGCGGCGGAGACCTCGGCGAGGTCCTGGGACCGTTGCCGGTTGTCTGCCATGAGTGTCGCGTGCTCGGCCTGCCGCTCGTGAGCCTCCGCCTCGAGGGCCTGGGGATCGGGACCGGTCGCGGTGACGACCTCGGTGTCGATGAGGTTGGTGGCGCGCTCCCGGGCGACGGACCCGATGGCTCGGAATCGTTCGGAGAGGCCGGACAACCGGAACCAGACGTCCTGATGCCGGCCAAGAGTCGGGGCCAGCCGCTCGACATCCGCCTGGAGGTGAGCCTCGCGAGCTTGATCGGCCAGGAGTTGCGCCTCGGCCTCAGCACGCTGCTCGCGGAGCGCGGTCTCGTCGGCTTGCTCTTTGGCCAGTGCTTCGGTGAGGGCACTGAGGTCATCGGCGAGCAGACGCAGCCGGGCGTCACGCACATCGGCCTGAATCACCGCCGCCCGGCGGGCCACCTCCGCCTGGCGGCCGAGTGGCTTCAGCTGCCGCCGCAGTTCCGCGGTGAGATCCGTCAGGCGGCTCATCTTCTCGGTGAGGCCTTCGAGTTTGCGCAGTGCTTTCTCTTTGCGCTTGCGGTGTTTGAGCACGCCGGCAGCCTCTTCGATGAACCCGCGCCGGTCATCTGCCGTGGCGTGCAGGATCGAGTCCAACTGGCCCTGGCCGACGATCACGTGCATCTCGCGACCGATGCCGGAGTCGGAGAGCAACTCCTGGACGTCCAGCAAGCGGCACGGTGTGCCGTTGATGGCGTACTCGGACCCTCCCGAGCGGAACATGATGCGTGAGATGGTGACCTCGGTGAAGTCGATGGGGAGGGCGCCATCCGTGTTGTCGATGGTCAGCGTGACCTCGGCGCGACCCAGTGGCGCCCGATTGGACGTTCCGGCGAAGATGACGTCCTCCATCTTGCCGCCACGCAGGCTCTTGGCGCCCTGCTCCCCCATCACCCACGACAGGGCATCGACAACGTTGGACTTACCCGATCCGTTCGGTCCGACGACGCAGGTGACGCCCGGCTCGAAGTTGAGCGTGGTAGGCGAGGCGAAGGATTTGAAGCCCTTGAGAGTGAGGCTCTTCAGGTGCACGCGAACTCCTTGCGACGGGTCGTTGCAGGCTAACCCGCCCGACGTTGCACCCGGCGCAACGGCACGCACCCATTCAGTGCGCGACCGGCTCCAGCAACTCCGCCTCCAACGCGGACAACGACAGGGAACGCTCCAACTGCAGTTCCTCGACTTGCGCTTCCAGTTCGGCGACCCGACGGCGCAGGCGTGCGATCTCGATCGCGGCCCGGTGGTCAGGTGACGCCATGTGCCCGTACAGAGCCTTGGCCATCTCAACCCCTTAGTGGCCCCAAGGGCCTTTCCCCATGCCGACCCCGCACGGGGCCGAGTCCTGCACTGCCACACCTCGCCTCGGGTCCCTCCGGGTACCCGGGTACGGCGGCGTCGCAGCACCCTCAGTGTGGCAGCAACTCGCCTGCCGCGGAAGCCGCCGGCGCAGATGCTCAGTCAACCCGGAGCCGTCCTCATTGCGCAGGCGAACTCCGGCGACTCCGGAGCTGGATGCCGCCGCCCCACCGGTGAGCCCCTCGCCGGGGACTCACCGGTGAATTCCAGCGGTGGAGACGCGGGGACGGCGCTGACATTTCGGGCACCGATGAGACGAGCGAT
>WBZT01003200.1_pt1 | contig 10862 bp, 4 predicted proteins | sample 5204241 | NCBI WGS metagenome assembly WBZT01 (sample SAMN12344358, study PRJNA552823) | activated sludge metagenome | biome: Activated sludge suspended growth; feature: Nitrification reactor; material: Wastewater; isolation source: activated sludge from nitrification reactor of wastewater treatment...
GTGCGTGTCTGCACATGCAGCTTCTCGTAAATGCGGCGGATGTAATTGCGCACGGTGTGGATGCTCACGCCAAGTTGATCGGCAATCTGTTTGTAGGCCAGCCCCTCCGCCAGACCTTCCAGGACCGACCGTTCCCGTTGCGAAAGGTCCACCGACTCGTCGCCCCGCGCCGGCGCGGCTTGAAATGACTGCACGACTTTGCGGGCGATGGACGCGGACATGGGGGAGCCGCCTTCGCGCACCTCGGCAATGGCCTCGAGCAGTTTCGCCGGCGAAAGCCGCTTGAGCAGATAGCCGCTCGCGCCCGCCGCGAGCGCGCGAAAGATCTTCTCGGTGTCCTCGAACACCGTGAGCATCAGGACCTGCGCCCCGGGCATCAACGCTTTCAAGCGCCGCACGCACTCGATGCCGTCCATGCCGCCGAGGTTGATGTCCATCAGCACGACATCCGGTTGGTCCTGCGGCAAATGCTCCAGCGCCTCCTCCGCGCTCGCGTACGCGCTCTTGCAGGTGACGCCCCCCGCCGCGGCCAGATAACCGGCGATGTGTTCCCGTAAATCGGCTTCGTCGTCCACGATGGAAACCGTGATGAGCTTTTTCATGTTGGGCTGGTGGCTTTCAGATTCAAGCGGATGCGCAGCGTCACGATCGTACCCTCGCCCGGCCGGCTTTGCACCCGGCATTCGCCGTCAATATCCGCCAGACGCTGGCGCATGTTGCGCAGCCCGTTCCCTCCCCGCGCCCCGTGCGGTTGCGGCTTGCCGGTGGCCGGCGCCGCGGCGGCGAAACCACGTCCATTGTCTTGAATCAGGATTTCAAACTCCGCCGGTTCGCGCAGCGCCATTTCCACCTTCACCTTCGCGGCCCCGGAATGCTTCAGGACATTGTTCAACGCCTCTTCAAACGCGAGGAAGAGATTATGCCGCACCTCGGAGGACAACGGATGGTGCGGCAGCGCGCGTGGCAACCGCATTTCGCATTCCACGCTGGTGTTCTGAAAATATTCCTCGGCATGGTGGCTGAGATACGCCGCGAGATTTTCCAGCGTGTCATTGCGCGGGTTCACCACCCAGACGATTTCGTCCATGGTCTTCAGCAATTCGCGGGAGGCCGTGGCAATCGTGGCGATTTTTCCCGCCAGCGGGCCGCTCTGTTCGGCATCCACCCGGGCGTGTTCGCTCAAAAAGGAAATCTTGGTCAGCTTCGATCCGATTTCGTCGTGCATGTCGCGCGCAATCCGCATTCGCTCGCGCTCGAGGGTTTGCTGCTGTTCCAACCGCGCCAGGGCCACGCGCAACCGCCGGTGCGAAACCACGCGAACGATCACCGCCACCAGCGCAATCGCCGTGATGACGTACAACGCGATCGCCCACGCTTGAAAATACAGTGGCGCCGGCACGGTGAACACCAGCGGGTGGGCGGCCTCCTGCCACGCGCCATCGGCCACGCGGGCGGCCAGCCGGAAGCGATAATGGCCGTACGGCAGCCGGCCATAGCGCGTGAACCGCTCGCTCGATTCCCCAACCCAGTCCACGTCGAATCCCTCCAACTGGTGGCGGAAACGCACCTTCTCCGGCATCGTGAAATTGAGCGCGGTGAAATGAATTTCCAGTGAGCGCAGCGCGCCCGGAAAAATCTCCGCCGGGGCCTGTCCCCGCGGCGGCGGGCGCATCGGACCACCGTTGACCGAAACGCTTTCCAAAAACACCGGCAGCGGGACCGCCTCCATCTCCGGGCGGCGCGCGTCCACATTGAGGATGCCCTCCGACGTGGCGAACCACAGTTTGCCGTCCGCAGCCAGCAACGCCCGCGGCCCCCCCACCACCGTCGCTGACTCAATGCCGGTGCGCGCATCCGACATCAGTTTGCAGGGCAGCGGCGACTGGTGCTCGATGGCTTTGCCAAGCAAGGCCCGTTCGGCACGAAAAATTCCAGCGCCGGTGGCCAGCCAGAGATTCCCGTTGGCGTCCTCGGCCACGGCGGCGATCAGATCGCTGGGCAACCCGTTTTCCGTGGTCCAATGAGCGGTCGCGCCGTTGCACGAACAGGTCAAGCCGCCACCCGCCGAACCGGCCCAGAAACGATTTTCCCGGTCTTGAAACATCGCCAGCACCGGACGATGCCGAAACCAGCTTCCGGGTTGAAGCACGGTGAAGTTTCCCGCCGTTCCACGCAACACCGTGCCGTCCTGCGTGCCGGCCAACAGGCCACCGGGAGTTGGCAGCAACGCGATAATCGGGGCTCCGTTCAAGCCCTGCGCCGCCCCGAAACGCGTTAACGTTTCACCGTGCAGCCGATGCAGCGTGCCCGCGCGCGTGCTCAACCAAACCGCGCCGGCGGCGTCCACGCACGTCGCCAGCGCGGTGTCATCCGCCAGGCCATTGGCGGTCGTCAGTTGAATGCCGCGCGGGTTGCGCAAACCATACAGGCCGCCGCCCAACGTCCCGGACCACACTGTACCGTCCAAGCCCACGGCGAGGGACGACACGAATTCCTGCACTTCAAAACCTCCCGCGCTGGTCAACCGGTCGAACCGTCCCGCTTCGCTAACGAACAGCCCCCCGCGTTGCAAGCCCACGTAAACGTGCCCTGCGGCATCCGCCGCCAGCGCCGTGGGTAAACTCGCCGGCAACCCCTGCGCCACGCGCAGCACATGCACCGGCTGCGGACGCAGTTGCACCAGGCCGCCACCCGAGGTGCCCAGCCAGAGATTGCCTTCGCGGTCCTCGCAGATCGCGCGCACATCGTAAGGCCAGCGTAGTTCCCCGAGAATCACCGGCTGAAAACGGTTGTCATCGAAGCAAAAGAGCCCGCGCCCGCTGGTCCCGATCCACAGCCGGCCATCGCGCCCTTCGCACAAACTCCAGATGCGAACCGAGGCCGCCTCCGTGCCGCGAAAGTAATTGAACCGTTTCTCCGTCGCGAGGTTGATCAGATAGGTGTCGCCGAACGCCCACAGATTTCCCCGACGATCTTCGTAAGCGCCGAGATATTCCGGGCTGCGTCCCTGGCTGTCGGTCTGGAAGGCATATTGCACGAGCCGGCCGTTCACGAACTGGCACATGCCCGCGCGGGTCGTGATCCACACCGTGCCGGAGCGCGCCACATGCACCCCGGAAACCAGTGAATCCGACAACCCCTCGCGCGTGGTCAAAGCGCGGAAGTCCCTCCCCGTGGCCAGATTCAATCCCGCCTTTGTCCCAATCCAAATGAATCCCTGACTGTCCGTCGCCAGGCTGGTCACGCTGTCATCCAACAGGCCGCGCGCCTTCGTGTAATGCCCCGCCGTTTCCCCGATCAACTCGAACAAACCGTCCTGCTGCGTGCCGATCCACAAATGCCCGTCGCGATCTTCGCACAGCGCGGTCACGCTCGGTGGGCGGTTCGTGGACGAAGGGTTGAGATTGAATCCGGTAAATTTGACGCCATCGAACCGCACCAACCCCGCGCTGGTGCCGATCCAGAGGTAGCCGTCGCGCGTTTGAATCACGGCCATCACCGAATCCGATGGCAACCCGTCCGTGCTGCGCCAGGTGCGGATCGCGCCCTCGGTATCCACCAAGCCGGTTTCCAAAGCCCCCGCGGCGGCGGCAAACAAGCCCAGCCCGGCGAGACTCAAGCGCAACAACGTGGGGATCGGACGCATCAAAGCAGCGTCATTCTAAGCGACGCGCGCACCGGGTAAAGCCCGGTCTCAATCCTCATCTGGCGCTCGCATTGGACCGCTTCTCATTCCGATGACGGACCTTCATCCCCAGCCCCCCCTCCACCAACACCGAGCCATAAAACGACTGGTGGCGGCATACGGAACTGGATGCGATGAATCAGATCTTAGATGCCGACGCCGAGGCACAGCCGGCCCGGCTATTTCGCCGACGCCGCCATGCGCAGGGCGATTTCGGCGACGCGTTTGCCCACGCCCCTGATCGTGTTCAGGCTGCCTTCGTCCTTCCCGAGATCGTCACCCTGCGACTGGATCGTGCCGCCCCAATGATCGCCCGGCTTGCCGTCGCCCACGAGGATCATGCCTTGCGAGAGCATGAACATGATCAGTTGTTGCAGGATCAGCTCGACGCCCGTATTGCGCCCGCCGCCGACGGCGATGGCGCCGCCCACTTTGTTGCGCAGCGGAAAACCACCGGACCGGAACGCGACCATGCGCTCAAACAGCGCCTTCAGCGGCGACGAGACGATGCCCATGTAAACCGGCGAGCACATCAGGATACCGTGGACGTTCGGCGCTTCGAGTTTTTCGCGCACGCCGGGAAAATCATCGGGCCGGTCGGAACTCTTCGCGCCCACGGCGATGTAGGGATCGAGGTTCAAACCGGAAAGCTCGATGATTTCCGTGCTAATGGCGGGACTGACGGTTTTGGCTGACTCCATCGCCAGTTCCATTGCCTTAAAGGTGGACTTGCCCTTCCGCAGGCTGCCGACGAGGCCGACGATTTTGACCGAGCCGGCGGCGGGTTCGGCGGCGCGGGACAAGGTTGAGAGGGTCGCGGCGGACATCGCGGCGGCACCGAGGAAGAGGCGGCGATTGATGGTTTTCATGGTTGTGTTTGGATTTGCGTGCAGCGTGGCCGAGGGGAAAACTCGGTTCAAGGGAAAAGGCAAACAAGCCCTGACCTGGGGAGCGCCGAGCACCATCTCGGCTCGTTGCTGGTACAGGCAAAACGAGCCGAGACGATGCTCTGGGCTTCGGATCACAGCGCGGCAATCAACCGAACGGTCGCCCGCCGTTCCGCGCGCATCACACACGTTCTATTCGGAGCGCCCCACCAACTGCGGGCGTTTCGTCGGACCGAAGCCTACGTTCGCTTCCGAGTCCAGCCTCAACTGGTTGCCGTCGAACTTCAGCGTGAGCATCAGATGAAAAGGTGTTTCAAAAGCGCACAGCTTGATCGCGCAGGTGTCGTTAGCTGACCACGCAAAGGTACCGGCGGTTGGTTCGTCGGGGAACTGCGCGAGGCGGCTGCCGAGGACGGGCGCACGTCCCTTCTTCCATTCCTGAAAGCCACAGGGGATCGAGTAGTCCTCGCCATTCAACCGGGCTGCGAGCATCAGCGTCTTGCCGGAATCGGACGACGATAAAGTCACGCTTTCGAACTGTTGCTCGTTCGCGGGAAATATGAATTTGCGGTTCAGCACTTGGCCCGCCAGCGGCGACGCGGCTAAACCTTGCGCGGGGGGAACTTCCAGACGCGAAAGCTTGTCCTTGAGTTGCCGGGCGGCGGCGGGGTTCGCCCGCAGAGTTTTCAGTTTCGTCGGGTGCAAGCCAGGCAGCAGTTGATCCCAGATCACATTGAGCACGGCTTGCATGTCTTTGACGCCGCTTGTAATCGCGACGACTGCATCTTGCTCCGGCAAAACGACGCAGAATTGTCCAAAGGCGCCGTCGCCGCGAAAGGCGTTGTGTCGGCAGCGCCAGAACTGGAAGCCGTAGCCTTGGCTCCAATCGCTCGTCGGGCTGCTGCCGTTGGAGGTTTGCTTCGCGGTGGCCAGCGCGATCCATTCGGCGGGGAGCAATTGCCTTCCCTGCCACCGACCGTGCTGCAAATAAAGCTGGCCGAACTTCGCGATGTCTTCGGTCCGCACGCGCAGGCCGTAACCGCCGAGCGAAACGCCCTGGAAGTTTGCGTCCCAAACGGGATGCTCGATGCCGAGCGGTTCGAAGAGTCGCGGCCGAAGAAAATCCAGCACGGGCTGGCCGGTGACTTTTTGGACGATGGCCGACTGCATGAACGTGGCCGCGGTGTTGTATTTGAAATGCGTGCCGGGCAGATGCGGCACGGGCTGCGCGAGAAATGATTTGGCCGAAACCAGGTCCGGCGCCGTGGGCGGCTCGTCCTGATGGCCGGTGGACATCATCAACAGGTCACGGACGCGCATCGCTTTGAGATTGGCACTCGGGTCTGGCGGGACGTCGTCCGGGAAGAATTTCAATACTTCGTCGTCAATGCTGAACTGGCCAGCTGCCACTGCCAGACCCACGGCCGTCGAGGTAAAACTCTTGCTCAGCGAATAGAGCACGTGATTGTGCCCGGCGGCGTAGGGCGACCACCAGCCTTCGGCGATCACGGTGCCGTGGCGCACGACCATGACGCCATGCATGCCTTCGATCTGCTGATCAAGCGCGGTTACGAATTTCAAGAGCGCGGTGGAGGCAACGCCCTGTGCCTCGGGCGCACTGCGGGGAAGCGGCGTGGCGGCGTGAGTCGTGCGCAACATTACGGCGAGAATAAGGAGGAGAAGGAGGCGGGCCCAGTTCGTCATGCGGCCGCTTCTTACCGGTCTGAGATCAAGGTGTCACGCACATTTCCATCGCCGGCATTCCCGGCCTGGAAGCAGGCGCGGCACCGCTGGCGTTACCGGCTCAACATCGGATCCAGCCAGAGTCCCCAATCATTGCCATTACCGTCACCCGCTGCGTCCACGATCAGTTCAAGTTTTTGCACACCAGCGAGCCTGATCCTGTAATCGGCTCGCTTCGCGCCGCGGATCGTTGCTGAGCGGTAAACTTCCCGGCCGTCAGCCTGGATGATGAAGACGACCGATCCGAAAGGCTGCTGAAGCGTGTGCAATCCCGCCTCGCCGCTCAACTCCTTCCATTTCCCCCCAAGATCGAAGGTGTAACGCGAAGGCGCGTGCGCGTAGAGTCCCGTGGCGTAGAGCCTGCCAGCGTCCAGAAGTGCAGAAGTGATCTGTTCATTTGCAGGAATACGATTGGCAGCGGGCTTGAGCCAGCCGACTTCAGCGCTCGTGGCTTTCACGTCACCCAACGAGAACCGGGTCGTGTCGCTGGGCACTTCGACCGGGCTTGGCCTGACCACGTCGCTGAGCGTGGCCACCAACTTGCGCGCAATTATCCTCCGCTGATCCGTCGCCGGGCCGGCCTCAAGCAGCTTCAAAGCTTCCTTCGCAGACGCGAGTTCATTCCGGCCCACAGCCTCGGCGATCGGTTCGAGCGCAGCACGCAAGTCCCACTGGGACAAGTCCACCGAACCATCGGCCGCGACGCTGAAGCCGAGCCGGCGTTCGGACACGGCCCCGTTGGCGTGGCAAAACTCCACGCGTAGGTCGCCACTGGCACAGCGCGCCAAATCGGTCACTTCAAGGGCGAACCGGCCCTCGGCATCCGGGACCGAAGTAGCCGTCGGTGCGCTGTAGCCACCATCATGCACAGAATCAAAATAGGCGATGACGCCGTAGATGGGAGGGTAACCCTTGATGCTGCCTTCAACGCGCAGGCCGCCACGCCGGCCCGCGAGTTCCGAACGAGTGAGGTTCGTCGAAAGGCTCAATTGGCAGCTTTCAATTTTGGGTGCCTCCGCCATTTCCTTGTCGGAACCGTTGAACAACGGCCGCGACGCCAGGCGCATCGCACTGGCCATGGTCAGAAACGAGCCCCGGCCCTCGCCGCGCAGTTCTTCGCGATAAGTGTGATTGCCCGCGCCCATGAGGGAGGTGCCCAGGCCCTTTTCGTCCCAACGCGCGCCACAGTGCGGCAGCGCGAACGCGTGGCCCAGTTCGTGCGCGATGCCGCCGATGAAGATCGTCGTATGCTTGCCCAGCGTCATGTTGCCGTATTCCCCGTCGTTGACACGCGGGCCCTTCGTTTTCAGATTTTCCAAAACCTGATTGGACCAGTCCGCCGCAAAGCAGATTCCGCTTTCCTGACTCCAGCCGCCGAAGTAAGGCGAGTGATGGCGGAATGTTCCGGCTTTTTCGTCATACGTCGCCAGGTGACAGAAGATCAATACCGTTTCGCGCTCAAAGGAGATGCCAGCCGCCGCGAGCGCCGGCAGACATTCCCGTTTGACCATGTCGCCGGCTTCCGGCGCGCCGGTGTTGCCGTTGTTCCGGCCAATCCATCGCGGAAAAGCGGACTCGGGCGCCTTTCCTTTGATCAAATGAATGGTGAGTTTGCCGTTGGCGTCACGCGGCAGCGTAAACGTCTTGCGGCCAAATCCCAGCCGCTTCATGCCATCGCCGTAAAAGCGGCGGATGTCCTCAAGGATCAATTCCAGACGTTCGGCATAGTCCGCCGCCGGCTCGCGATCGGACGGCGTAAAGTAAACGACGTGCACCTTCTTCGGCGGGTCCGTCGGACGGAGACCGTGATAAGCGTCAATGATCTGCCCGGCCTGCACGGCTTGGTCGGATTCAGGTATCGGCCCAATGGCGGCTGAGGTTGCCCGGCCAATGCAGAACGGAAAAACCAAAAGGAAAAAGACGCGCCACACAGGCAAAATTCATCAAGGGGCTGGGGAAAAGGCAAGCGTGAAACCCGCTCGCCAAGACGAGTTCAAACCGCACAGTCAGTGGGCGCTGAAGTTGAAGGCAGGTGCGGTCAACACGCGGCAAGAAACTACGCTGGCCTGACCCGCGCGTCTTGGAACATGAAATGACGCCAACCTTCAACGGTCATGGCGCCAACCGCGAAACAAACCGGTACTTGCCGGACGGCACGGAGAGCACCACGCGATCGGACTCTTGACGGAGAATGATCACGCCCGGAACTTCTGCCAGTGGCTTACCACCCTCCGTCACGACGGCCGCCGAGCGAGCGGGTACATAAACCGTGGCCACGGTGTTCGCGGGGATCGTCGTTGCCAGTTCAAACTTGTCCGGCGTGCGTTTCCATTCGCTGCTGATGCGGCCTTGAATCGAATCATAATGAGCCTTCACCCAGTTGATGGGATCACGTGACTGATTGCTGCCGGGCGATGGCGGCGACGGATTGATGACGACGCGCTGATAGCCAACGCCGTCGGTATCAATGCCGGCCAGCGTGCTGAACATCCATTCGCAAACGGCGCCGAAAGAGTAATGCGCAAAGGAGTTCATCGAAGCGTTTTGCTCGCCGCCGAAGCCTTTGTCTTTCGTGAAGCTGTTCCAGCGTTCCCAAATCGTCGTCGCGCCCTGTTCCACTTCATAACCCCACGACGGAAACTTGCGGCTCTGGAAATGGCGCACGGCCAGATCATGCTCGCCCACGCTGCTCAGCACTGGCAGCAAAGGACGCGTGCCAATGAAACCCGTCGTCATGCCGGAGTTGTCGGTGGTTTCGCCTTTGCTGAGTTTGTCGGCGAGGATCTTGCCGGACTTTGCGCGCAGGTCGGCGGGAATTAGATCCACGAACAGCGAAAGGGCGTACGCGGTTTGCGTGTCCACCGCCAGCGAGCCGTCGGGCTTCAAGTATTTCTCGGCGAAGGCGCGCTTGATGTTGCCGAGTAATTCCCGATACGCGTCCGCCTCGCTCTTCTTCCCGATGGCATCGGCCATGTCCGCCATCAGCTTGGTCGAGTGCGCGAAGTAGCACGTGTCAATGAACTCCAGTGGCGTCTTGCCGCCGAAGGAAAGCCAGTCGCCCCAGTCGTTGCCGTGGTTGATGCCGAGGAAGTCCTTGCTCGTGGCTTTGCGCCACTCGATGAACTTCACCATGTATGGCCAGCAGCGCTCGATGATGCGCGTGTCGCCATAAGCTTGCCAGACCGTCCAAGGGCAGATCACACCAGCATCACACCAGGCCGTGCCGAAATCCCAACCATGCTGGAACGGATACGGCGCGTAACCGGGAAACGTGCCGCTGGGCCGCTGTGATTCCATCAACTCGCGCAGCCACTTGGTGTAGAAGGCAGCGCAATCGGCGTTGAAGGTGGCGGTGCGGACATAAACCTGAGCGTCGCCGGTCCAACCAAAGCGCTCGTCACGTTGGGGACAATCCGTGGGCAGATCGAGAAAGTTTGCGCGTTGCGTCCACACGACATTTTTGAATAGCCGGTCGATCACTGGATCATTGCACGTAAAGTCGCTCGCCATCGGGGTGTCGCTGTGCAACACAACTCCGGTGATGGCGTCCCTTTCCGGCGCGCCGGGGAAGCCAGTGACTTCGACGAACTGAAAGCCGTGAAACGTGAAGCGTGGTGTGTAGGTTTCGCCTGCCGGATCCCCGCGCAACACGTAATGATCAATCGCGCGGGCCTTGCGAAGATTCTCGGTCATCAACCGGCCATCCGGGTGCAACATTTCGCCATAGCGTAACTGAATCGTCGTGCCTGCGGGACCTTTGACTTTCAAGCGCACCACGCCAGCGAAGTTTTGGCCGAGGTTGAAAATAAAAACACCGTTTGTCGGCGACGTGATTAAGACCGTTTTGATCTCCTGCGTCTCGCGCACCGGCAGGCCCGGAAACGCTTCGAGGACCGGCGGACGTTTGAAGCCCAGATCAATCGGACGGCCTTGGACTTTCACGTCCTTGCCCGAGGCCGGGTTTTGAAACTCGTAAAACGTTGCCATCGTGCTGCCGTTTTCGCTGGCGAGGATGACCGACTCCCATTTTGCATCGTCGAAACCTGCTTTGGTCCAACCTTTGGTTTCTTTTCGCGCGTCGTAAAACTCGCCCATCAGAAAATCACCTTCGCGAATTGGGCCTTCGCCCGTTACCTTCCATGATTTATCAGTCACAACGGTCTCCCGCGACCCATCTGTGTATTCGATTTCCAATTGCGCCATCAGCGCGGGCGTCTTGCCATAGGTGTAGCGGCCGATCTTTTCCGTGCCGATGCCGGTCAGCAGACCGAAACCGATGTAGCCGGAATACCAACCGTCCGCGAGCCACGCCCCAATCGCGTTGCCGCCGCGGCGCACCTGCGGGGTGACATCGTAGGTCCAGTAGTAAGCGCGTTGGTGATAATCAGTCCAGCCGGGAGCGAACAGCGCGTCACCAACGCGTTGACCGTTCAGGTAAAGCTCGTAAATGCCGAGCGCCGTCGCATAAATCGTGGCCCGCTTCACTTGTTTAGGGGCCGTAAACTCTTTGCGATATTGCCGGGCAGGCGAAAGGAAAAGTTCCTTAA